>Ga0209467_1000110_pt1 | contig 148493 bp, 117 predicted proteins | sample Higcelwee11metaG_FD_187175 | JGI IMG/M metagenome (GOLD analysis project Ga0209467, IMG submission 187175) | Freshwater pond sediment microbial communities from the University of Edinburgh, under environmental carbon perturbations - High... | ecosystem: Environmental > Aquatic > Freshwater >...
ACGGGGACCCCCTTCGTGCCGGAGCCGAGCAGCGCATAGCGTGGCGTCTTGCCCTGTTGACCGCTGTTTCATCTCCATCTCCATTCCCTCATTGTCGCCGCTTATCAAAAAAGTGCTGAGCAGTTACCGAAATTTTATCCTTTAGGCAGGCTTTTACGGCATTGAGCAGGTTGTTGCGAGGGGAATTCGATGAAGTTCAGCTGGAGGCTGAATCGGAAGAGTTTTGAGTCTGGAAAAATGGGGTGGATGAGGGGACTCGAACCCCCGACCTCTTGGGCCACAACCAAGCGCTCTAACCAACTGAGCTACAACCACCATTTCAAGTAAGAGCAGATACAATAGCGCGTCCGCCGCTTTTTGCAATCGGGGCGCTGTATTTATTTGCAATAAATTTGAGTCTGGCCGTTGGACAGCGCCAAGCTTCGCCTTGTTTGCGGAAAGGGTTAGCAAGATATGGCGTCCCAGGCTATATTCCTCCATCGCATGGTGGTAGAACCTTTAATTTTCGGGTGGCGCATGACGGCGGAATCGGTGTTGGACTTGGCGGAGCAGGCATTGGAGCAATGGGAGAAGGGGGTCAGCGTCGACGATTTTCTGGACAGCCGCTGCGAAGGGGCGGCGGTGGAGCGGCGGATATTGAGCTCGGTGCTGTTCGCTTATTTCCGCAATAGAGCGTTGATCGGGCATGCGCTCGGGAGTTTGGTGCCGCGCAAGCCGGCGCCCGTGGTCAGGCGGGCGTTGGAGGTGACGTTGGCCCAGGCGTGGTTCCAGGACGGGCTGGCTCCGGAGGTGGCGGTCTCGGTGGCCGTGGATTTCGTGCGGGCCAGGCGGGGCGCGGGGGCGGCGGGGTTCGTCAACGCCGTCGCCAGGAACGCCCTGCGGCTGGATCGGGCGGCGCTGTTCGCGGCCGCGCCGGAGCATGTGCGGCTCAATTTGCCCTTGGTGCTCCATGGGCGTTGGCGGCGGCGTTTCGGCGCCGCGTTGGAGGGGATGTCCGACTTGCTGTCGCGGAAGGCCCCGTTCGTTTTCCGGCTGCAGGACTTGGCGTTGGCGCGGGAGTTGGATGCGGACGCGCGTTTCCGGCGTCTCCAACTGGATTTTTTGCCGGCGGGGTTGCGTTTTTACAGTTGCGACGTCCCGGAGCTGGTTTTGTCGCGCGGCTGGTTCGAGTCGGGCAAGATCTACGGCCAGGATCCGGCCACCGCCGTCGCCCCTTCCATGTTCACCGGCATCCCTGGGGGGGGGATGATCGCCGACCTCTGCGCCGCCCCGGGCGGCAAGGCGCTGTTGTTGGCCGCCCTCAATCCGGAGGCGACGGTGGTTGCGGCCGACAAGGTGCCGCGGCGCGCCCGCCGGATGTCCGGCAATTTCGCCGCGGCCAAGCTGGGCAACGCCGTCGTCCTGGTGGCCGACGCCTTGGCCCCGCCGTTCCGGGACGGAGCGTTCGACGCGGTGTTGCTGGACGTGCCGTGTAGCAACACCGGGGTGGGGCGTCGGCGTCCCGACGCCCTGTGGCGGTTCAGCGAGCCGAGGATGGAGGAGCTCGTGACGTTGCAGCGTAACATGCTGTGGCGGGCGTCGAAGTTGGTGGCGCCGGGCGGGGAGCTGGTCTACAGCACTTGCAGCCTGGAGGATGAGGAGGGGACGGGGCAGATCAAGGCGTTTGTGGGAGGCAAGTCCGGCTTCGAGCTGGTCCGCGAGACGACGCTGCTGCCCGGCGAGGACAACGACGGTGTCTATGCCGCGTTGCTGCGTCGCGCCTGAGTTGCCGCGTCAGGGTTTCTTTGCCATTTTCGCGAAGCTGTTGCCGACCATCTCGACGATCTGCTCGAACCATGCTTGTTCGCGTTCTTCGAACTTGCCGTTGGCTCTGCCGATGAAATACAGTCCGATCACCCGTTCGAAGGCGATGAGGGGGGCATAGAGGGCGGTGGTGAGGTTCAAACGTTGGGCGACCGGGGGGAGGGCCTCGGGGCAGCTTTTGACGTCGAGGGAGCCCTTCTGGCGGTTCGCCAGGCATTTGAGCAGGGGGGAGGTCTCCTGGATCAGGTTGAAGCGGAAATCCCTGGCCTGGACGGTGGAGTTGCTCCCCGCGTAGAAGCGGCCGATCAGGATTTTCTTCGGGACGTCCAGGAAGGCCATGAAAACCTCGCTGCCGGGGATGCAGCGGAACAGCGCCTCCTGCGCCAGCATGATGACTTGGTTGATGTCGGAGCTTTTCATCTGGCACATGACCAGTTCGGTGAAGAAGCGGCCGATCAGGGTTTCGAGGTCCTCGGCGGGGGGGGGGGCGGCGAGCTGGTCGGTGAAGCAGAGTTTTGAGGCCACCTCGACCGGGCTGCCTTTGCCCCATTCGAGGACTTTCACCATCATCTCGACGTCGTCCTTCTCCAGATTGAAGAAGCGTTTGATGTTCTGATCCTCCTCGCAGGCGTCGACGATGAAGTCGGCGAGGGAGAAACTGTCGTCTTTCAACAGCGTCCCGATGCGCTTGTTGGCTTTGTCGATGGCTTCCTTGCCGCCCCGCTTGTCCTTGAAGAGCATGTTGGCGATGGTTTCGGCCTCATGGACGATTTGCACCATGGGGTCGTTGGAATCCTTGTTGTTGAGGGCGTCGGCGACCTTGCCTTGGAGATTGTAGGCCTTCGCGAGGCCTTTGCAGAGGTCGTCGTACTCGATTTTCAGGACTTTGAGGCAGGCTTGGTTGTAGGACAGGTGGTTGTCGTTGACGAGCCGTTCGAGTTCGGCGTACTGCTCGGGGTAGGCGTTGGCGATGGCGAGTTGGGGCAGGCGGTAAAGCAGTCCGGCGACGAAGATCTCCTCGGGGTTCGGGTATTTGCGCTCCCGGGCCAAGGACATGGCGAAAGATCCGGAGAAGTAGCTGCTGGCGTGGAGCCTGGCGAGCTTGCCGTTGCCGGTGGCGTTCTTGAAGATGGAGAGGCCCATGGCGATGGCCCGGACTTTCTCGAAGCCCAGCAGCGAGACGGCGGTGGAGACGGTCTTGACCGGGTTGACGGGACGATAGAGGATGGAGTTGGCGGTGGACAGGAGGTTGCTGGTGAGGCTGCAGTCGCGCATGATGACGGCGGCCAAGTCGGCCGTTCCGGTGTCCGAGCTGGAGGCGAGGCTGCAGATGTCGTTAACGTTCTGGTCGAGGGCGGGGAGGCTTCCTTTGCTCCGCATCTCTTCGATCAGGCGCCAGGCCCGGTCGCTCGCGTCCACGATCACGTCCCTTTCGTTGCGGCGAGGCGCGTTTTCATGGTTCCACCCCCTCGCGTTCAACCGTTGTCGCCGTGTTCATGGCCCACGCCTCCTTGCTTGTTTTAACTTAGCTTGCCCTCCACCTGGATTCAAGGGGAGGCGGGGGTGGCCTTGCGGTTCTTGATCTCGTTGACGACCTCAAGACGGACGATCCGCGCCTCGAGCTCCTCGGCGTTGTGGGAGATGGGATGGTATTCCACCAGCCGCAGCTCGTCGCGTTTCCTGGAGTTCTCCAAGAGGCTGAACTGTTTGGAGACGGTCTCCTTGATGGGTTTGTTCAAGACGTTGCCGAGGGAGATGACCACCCCGTGGTGGAGGGTTTTGCGGACGCTGACGATGGCGTTGGCCTCTTTTTTGACTTGGGCCTTGATGGCGGCGTGCTCCGCCTGGATCGCCGTCTGGCGGGCGATCAGCTCCTTGAGCTCCTCGCCCATGAGCTTGATGGCCTTCTTCTTTTCCGGTGTGAGCTCCGCCACCCCCTCCGGGTTCTTGAGCAACGGGGCGATCTTCAACCGGATGTCCCCGACCTTAGCCTTGATCTCGTCGAGCTCTTTGGAGATCTCGCCGAGGCGGTCAACCTTGGTGAAGTCCACCCCGTTGACCACCACCGTCCTGATCCCGGCTTTGGAGCCTAGCTCCGCCGCCTCCACGCCCTTCAGGGCGACGCATTCGCCGCCCATGACGGCGCCCTCCGGGACGAGCAGCGCCCCCCGTGTCTTCACGGTCGAGTTCACGATCTCCTTGATGGCCATGACTCCGCTCATCGCCTCGACGTAGACGTTGTCCAGGTAGCGGGCCAGGAAAGAGCCGCCGCAATAGACGTAGCCGCGGGCTTGCAGTTTGTCCCCGGACATCCCGCCTTTGAGCTCGATGTCGCCTCCGGCGCGCAAGGTGCAGGAGCCGACGTGCCCGTGCACCTTGATGTCTTTGCCAGCTTTGATGCTGAAGCCGTCGAGGACGTCGCGCCGGACTTCCACCGAGCCGACGAAGTCGATGTTGCCGACGCTGTAGCCGACGTCTTTTTCCACGATGTACTCGTCGGTGACCGACAAGGTTTCCTTCTCGTAGACGATCCGGCCGTTGATCTGTGCGATGTAGCATTGCCCGGAACGGTCGATGCGGACGTTGTCGCCGAGGTAGACGGTCAAGGGGGAGGAGTCCCGTGGCTCGATGACGGCCCCGATCACGGAGAGCCCCTGTTTCCCCGGAGGTTTGGGGGGGTGTAGCTTGGCGATGACTTGGTCGACCATGACGTTGTCGAAGAGGTGGAGGTTTTGGAGGTCGGCCTTGGCGTTCCCCGCCAGTTCCTGCTCCTGCTTTTTGGTGGAGGGCTTGGCGAAGAACTCCAGGTAGCCGTCCACGCCGTCCTCCGGCTGGATACCCTTGGCCAGCAGCACGCCCTCCTGCCGGACGCCACGGTTGGCGCCGACGCAGAATTTGGCGATCCCCTCCTCGAAGAGCTCGCCGCAGACTTTCAGCTGCTTGATGATGCCGCGCAGCTCCTCGACGGGCAGCACCGAACCCGGCCGCTTGGGGTAGATGAACCCGTGCAGCTCCATGTCGTTCTTGCGCGGTTCCAGCCGTATCGAATACGCCGGGGTCTCCCGGTCGTAGAAGGCTTTGACCTCGCCTTTTTGGGGGGGATTGTTGCTCATGGTGGCGGCGGGTGCCTCTCCAGCGTCTCTTTGATGGTTTGGAGCAACTCGGCTTTCTTGAACGGCTTGGCGACATGGGCGTCCATGCCGGAGCTGAGACAGCGGCCGATGTCATCGTCCAGGATGTGGGCGGTAAGGGCGATCACCGGGACATGTCGTCCGGTGCCGCGCTCCGTTTCCCGGATCGCCTTGGTGGCCTCCAGTCCGTCCATGTGCGGCATTTGCACGTCCATCAGGATGATGTCGGGGCGCTCGGACTGGTTGAGGGCTATGGCTTCCGGGCCGGAGGCCGCCATGATCAGTTTGTGTCCCGAGGGCGTCAGCAGCTTCTCCGCCAGGAGGCGGTTGTGGGACACGTCATCGACCACCAGTATTCGCAACGGAGGCACGGGGACGGGGGGGGGCTTGATGGCCATGGAGCCTGGTTCCAAGGCGAAGCTGGGCTCGGACGCCCCGCCCTTCCAGCGCTTGAAGGGCGCGGACAGTTTGTAGCTTGACCGGCCTTGGTCTCCATCGCGTTCGCGCCACAGCTTGCCGTCCAGGGCGGTGGCGAGCTTCTTGCTCAAGGCCAGGGCGACATCCGCCATGTCGTCGTCCAGCTCCAGTCTTTCCGGCGCGGTGCCGAAGGAGATGCTCTCGAAGCCGTCGTCGCTGTCTTCCAGGGGGGAACAAGTGAAGAGCAGCCGGGTCGTCCCGCGCTTGTCTTCGGTGGCGGTGGCGTCCAGTTCCACCCGGAGCTTCCCGGAGCGGCCGTCGCCCATGGCTTTCTCCAGCAACGCCTCGAGCGTCTGCCGGAGCTTGTCCTGGTCGGCGGCGATGGTCGTCGGCACGCCCTGTTCCAGCTCCACCTTGAGCATGAGGCCCTTCTTGAGGAAGCCGCGGCGTAGGGCGGTGGACAGGGAGGCCAGCGGGGTTTCGGTCAGCTTGAGCTCGGCATTGTCGCCCTCCAGTTCGTAGAACTCCAGGAGGTCGTTGACTTTCGACAGCAAGTCCTCGCTGTGGAGCTTCAACGACTCCAGCTGTTTCTCCTGCTCGTCCGCCTGCGCCGTCCCGGCGCTGTAGTCCGAGATGTGCTTGAGGTCCTTGGCCGGTCGCTTCATCGCCGCGCTGATTTCCTGTACGAAGCCAGCTTGAGCCAAGCCGCTCTCCCGGGCGCGTTCCAGTTCGAGGCGCAGGGCTTCGAAGGAGGACATGTTGCGGATCACCGCCAGCACGCCGGTGGGGCCGTCGTCGTCGAGACGGTGTGAATGGAGTTCGGCGGCGACGCGGCGGCCGTCTTGGCGCAGCAGCCGCACCTGCCGCGGTTTGCCGTCGCCGGAGAAGGCCTCCAGTTGGTCGGTTTCGAGGAGGTCGGTTGGACTCATGCCCAGCAGTTGCTCGCGGTCGAAGCCCAGCAACGCTTCGGCGCTCGGGTTGAGGTCGGTGAATTTCCCGGGTTGGCCGTCAGGCTCCAGCCCGCAAGCCAACAAGGCGTCGTTCGCACGCTCGAAGGCGGCCTTGTAGAATTTACTTTCCATAGTTCACTTCCACCAGCGTTGAAACTTGAACTTAACCTCAATCGCAGAGCTCGAACCAGGCCATGAAACAGAAATCGCTGCCTTTGCCGGGGGCGCTGTTCACCTTTACCACTCCGCCCAGCGCCTTGGCGAGGTGCTTGGCTATGGTCAAGCCGATGCCGGAGCCGCCATGCTGCCGCGACAGCGAGCTGTCCGCCATGGCGAACTCCTCGAAGAGTTCCGCTTGGCGGGAGGCGGCGATGCCCGGGCCGGTGTCGCTGACCATGAATTTCAGCGGGATGGAGTTGGGTGAGACCTTCGAGGAGTCCAGGGACTCGATCTCGTCGGCATCCGGCAGCTCCACGGTCAAGGAGACCTCGCCGCTCTCGGTGAACTTGACGGCGTTGGACAGCAAGTTGGTGACGATGATGCCGAGGGCTTCCGGGTCGGCCATGATCGCGGCGGGAACGGCGGTGGCCACTTCCCAGCGGACTGCCAAGTTCTTTTCCGCCAGTTGGGGCTTGGCCTTGCTGATCCAGGAGAAGGCCAGGTCGCGGATGTTGGTCGGCCGCGGGGAGAGGCGCAGTTTGCCCGATTCGGCTTCGGTCAGGCAGAGCAACCGCCGGATGATGCCCAACAACTCGTCGGCGCGGTCGCGCACGATCTCGAGGTTGTCGCGCTGTTCGTCGTCGAGCGCGGACTCCAGCAGCACGTCGGTGAAGCCGGAGATGGCGTTGAGCGGGGTGAGCATCTCGTGGCTGATGTTCGACAGGAACGCGGAGCGGGCTTCCAGGGCGCGCTCGGCCAGTTCCTTGGCCGCCCGGAGGTTGCGTTCCAGCCGCCGCCGCTCCTCGACTTCCTGGGAGAGGCGTTGATTGCGTTGGTCGAGCTCCGCGGTGCGTTCCAGGACGCGCTCCTCGAGCAGGTCCTTCTCGCGCAGTTCCAGCTCTCGCCACTGGAGCGAGCGGAAGCAATGTTTGACCGTCTCGCGCACTTCGATCAGCGAGCAGGGTTTCCGCAGGAAACGGCTGACTCCGAGCGAGTAGCAGTGCTCGATGTCGTTGTTGTCCCCGTGCGCCGTGAGCACGATGATCTCGTGAGGCCAGTCCCGGACCGGCTTGTTGACTGCCTCCAGGAACTCGAAGCCGTCCATCTGTGGCATCCGCAAGTCCAGGACCACGATGTCCGGTCGCAGCTCGTCGAACGCCGCCAAGCCCGCCTCGCCGTTCTCCGCCTCGCAGATACCGAACCCCTCTGGCTCCAGGGCCTTGATGATCATTTTCCTGACGATGTCCTCGTCGTCAATAATTAACACCACCGCCGGGGTCACTGGCTCGTCCTCCGTGTTAGTTTCCTGCCGCCCTCGTCACGATATCTTCTAGCCCCCCTTGGCGGCAATCTCAAATGGCTGGACGAAAAATTTCCACCGGCGTGCTGATTTATCAACGCGGCCGGCGAGGGCTCCGGCTCTGGGCGCCGCTATTTGAAGGCGCCGCCCAGCACGACAAGCTCCGAGTTCACCCCGGCCATCGTCGGCTTGACCAGTATCCTTTTCGGCGCAACCGAGTTATTGGATCGCGTCCACTCCACCGCGAGGATGGAGTTGAGATCCGACTTCTTTGGATCCTGCCATGCGCTCCATGAACGCCATGGGGCAACCGGCCTCTGTGAATTGTTCGGAATCCAATTGAACATCGAGGCCTTCAAGGGCAAGGAGGTTTTCGAGCCGTCGGCGAACTCCATCGTGATTTCAGCCAACCCGCTCAGGCTCATGTCCACCGGGCGCTCAAGCGTGAGAAGCATGACAATGGTGGAGGCGTTTTCAAAGGGGGCGGTTATGGTTATTGGCTCTAGTGGGCGTCCCTCAAGGGTGCGCTCATATAATGAGATGCGGTCACCAACCCTGAGCGCGCCGAAGAAATCATCCTCATTCCCCTTGCGTCCATGCGCCGAGAGCACGTATCCGGAAGCAGGGATGACGGCGTTGCCTTTGGCATAATGGACTCCCGTGACCTTGCCGTGCTCCACAATCCACTCCGTGCCCCATGTGTTCGTTCGGGTCGACGCCCCATAATCCGGCGTGTACAAAACAACTTCCTTCCGGTCTCTCGTTCGGTTCATGCTGGTGGGGGCTATCCATTCGGCCGCGTCACGGTTGTTCGCAAGCAAGAGCCTCCTCGCTTTTATCAATCCTCCCAACTTGCCGGAATCCCGGTCGAAGTCCAGCGGCTTGACGCTGCCGAACGAGAAAAAGGAGTGTGGTGTTGATATTTGGACAGGAAGTCCATGGGCGTCGACGGTCATGGTGGGAAAGTTCCGCTTAATCCCGTCAAGCAGAGTCTTTGACGGTGTGTTGAGCCCCGTTACAGTCACCTGGGAGACGCCGGGGACGTTCCGTTTGGAGCCCCTGCCATAGAACATGGCGTTGACAACGTTTTGTGGCGAGTAAGCCAATGCGGGGAACGCTGAACACGGCAGGGCGCAAACGTTTCCAGATGCCTGCCTTGCGTCGGCTTCCATTGTGGGCATTTGGGGGGCGTTCCACGAGAACTCGGCGGTCAGGACAACCCCAGCCATGAAACGATAACTGCAACTCCACGTGGTGCCCAAAACACCTGAGACTCCCAACCTCTTCCCTTCGGAGCAAAGCCGGGGAACCGCCCTTTGCCCAAACCATGGGCTTACCCATATTTCCCGTTTTGTGCCAGCGATCCGCTCAAGCCCCTTGTAGCGGTCTAGCTCGGAGTAGCACCAATAGTCGATTATGACATCGTTGTCTATCTTTTTCAACGCTTCATGTGTCCGCGCCCCGTTCAGGCATTCGGTCGCGCCGTCGGGGGCGCCGGCCACCAGCATGTCGTGCCACATCACCACCCGCACGCCTTCGCGGGCAAGCCGCGCGCTGGTCTTGTTGACGAACTCGGCCAAATATTCGTGGCCGGTCTTCCCGGTCGCCTTTTCGATAAGCGCGTCAGCGTCGTCATGGTTTATCTCGTCCAGTCCGAGATGCAGGTACGGGGGATTGTCGAACAGGCCGCACAACTCGCTGAGCATGTCGAAATACACCTCATAGAATTGGGGGTGGGCGATGTTCATCGCCACCGGTTGTTTTTTGCCGTCGACCACCCCCTCCAGCATGAACACCAGCGGGGAGCGCTTGGCGTGCCCAATGCTGTTTATCCCGGGCACCGGGGTTACCCCTCGGGCTTTGGCGAAAGCGACAAGGTCTTTGATTTGCTGTTGCGTCCACCATGGGCGTTGGCTGCACTCCGGGTGTTTCTTTGACTCGAAGCGCCCGCCGACTTCCAGGACGACAAGGTTGTAGCCAAGCTTCGCCATGGCGTCGATGGTTTCCTTCACGCGCCTCTCGTGCTCCGGGGACTGCGACATCTGCAGGTGCATGCCCCGCAGGGGGAAGTCCGGCCAATCCTCAATGGCGATGGCTGCGCATTTTATGGAGTCGTCCGGCAAACATTTCGCCGCCTCGCTGGCGAGTGTCGCGCGCAGCCTGTTGACCGCCCTCCATAAACCGGCGTCCGACCCTGATCTGATGAGGATTCCCCCCTCTTTGATCTCAAGGCCATACGCCTCGTTCCCGCCGGGGAAATCCGCTTTCTCGGTTTTTATCAGGCATCTCGCCTCCGCTGGGGCCGCCTCTTTCCAGCCGTAGTTGTCCTTGAGCTCATCCCTGAGAAGCCGCATGGCGAGCGGAGGCAGTTTCATGTCGCTGTCCGCGATGGCGAATGGCGGCGCGAGAACCATGTCTCCGCCGATTTCAACCTTTTTCGGCGTTGGGACAAGCCAGCCTTCCACCGCTTTCCGTCCAGTGTTTTCCGGTTTGACGCTGGAGCATGAGGACAACGCAGCGCAGGCGAACATGAGCGCAAGCGTTTTGAGTGTCCGGAGTGTTGGTTCTGTTTTCATCGACAATGTTGCCTTTCGTGTTGGTGTTTGTTAAGGAAGGAACCATTCGTTTGGGAAATAGGCTTTGTTCCATAAAACATGGCCGTCATAAAACAAGCCGTTGGCGCCGCCGTTGTGCCGGTAGCCGGTGTTTGGGGCATAGTCCATGCTTTGGTCGCAATCCCAGGCTGGGCCTAGCGAAACGTTGTTGCTCCCAACGTCCGCCAAGTTCAAGATGCGGGACGGGAGTCGAAGCGAGTCGACTTTCACCAGGCCTGTGGCGTATGAATATGAGACGGCGTGATTCCTTGCGTAGCTCAGCCAACGCTCAGGTGCCTTGGGGTTGGATTCGCAATGGAAACATGCCGCTTCGTACCAGACTTTCCCGAAAAAACCCTTTGAAATCAGGTTATACCAACGCTGTTCTCTGTCTAGATCCCATACGGGGGGGATGTACCCGTCATAGTTGTCGGAATAATCGGCGCAGGCGATGCTGAGTGTTTTCAGGTTGTTCGCGCAACTGATCTGGCGGGCTTTCACAATGCCGGCCCTCAACGCCGGAAACAACATGGACATGAGGATAGCTATAATGGCGACGACAATCAGCAATTCGACAAGTGTGAACTTTGTGGTTTTCTGTGCCGACATGTCGGACGCAGGGTGTGGCGTCAATTTATCGATGCTCAGTTTCATGGTCGCCATCTCCTTTCATAACTGTCTTTTGCTCATCCTCATTGATTGCCTTGATCCCGCATTGTTTTTCAAGGGATGAACCATTCATTTGGGAAATAAGCTTTGCTCCAAGAAACATGGCCGTCATAAAATAATCCATTGGCTCCGCAATTGTGCCGATATCCGGTATTTGGGGCATAATCCATACGCAAATCATAATCCCAGTCAGAGCCAAGCGTAGCGTTGTTATCTCCGACATCCGCCAGGTTCAAGATGTGAGAAGGTTGGCGAATCGAGATAGCTCTCACTACCCCCATGGCGTATGAACCCGAAACGAAGCGATTCCTCGCATAGCTGACCCAATACTTGCTCTGTTGGTTGCTGGGGCAGCGGAAGCATGCCGATTTGTACCATGCGCTTCCAAAAAAGTTCCTAGAAATCAGGTTATACCAGCACTGCTCCGCACCCAGCGGATCATAGGCCGGAGGTACATAGCCATCGTAATTGTCGTAATAGTAATCACAGACGAGATGGAGTGTTTTCAGGTTATTAGCGCAACTGATTTGTTGGGCTTTTGCCATGCTGACCTTCAACGCCGGAAATAATATGGACATGAGGATGGCTACAATGGCGACAACGACCAGCAGTTCAATGATTGTGAATCTAAAATCCTGCCGGGACGATACTTTCGCCGCCGCAAGATTCTCCAGGGCAACAGTGCTTGGTATCAGTAGTTCCATGATGTCTAGTGTCATAATTGCTGCTTTCTTTTAGTGCCACAGCTTTCGCGCACGACCAATTCCGGAGGGAAGATCTTCTTTTCGATATCCTTCTTGCCCTCCAGCTGAAAATGGACACTCGCGGCGGCGAACCGCCCTATCTCGTACAGTGGCCACTTCACGGAAGTCAAGGATGGACTGACGTAATCGGAATACTCGAAATCCTCATATCCTACAATGGCGATATCCTGAGGGATTTTCACCCCCAACTCATGCAAGGCCTTCATCGTCCCGACAGCGACATCGTCGTCAAGGCAGAACAGGGCGTCGGGCAGGTCATTGAGCAGCCTGCTCTTTACGCCCATAATGGTTTCATACCCTAGCACTTTGTGCCGGGAATGGTAATTGAGGGACATATAAATGAGTCGTTCCGCATCTTGCCTGCCCATTGAGGCGGCGAGCCGCTTAAAAGTTTCGAGCCGTTCCGCATGTCCCTTCTGGCCGCTTGCGACGCCGACAAAACCGATCCTTTCATATCCCAAATCAACGAGGTGACGCAGCAGCAGTTCCACGCCCTCGGCGTCCGAGCGTTGTATTCGACACGGAATTTCCTCGCCCAGTCCCTTCCCGACCACGCTCAGCGGGAACATGTTCTCGCACAAAGCTCGATAGCACTCGTCATATCCCGGATGCGAAATCGCTATAGCCCCGTCGACACCACGCCCTTGCAAATAGCGGATAATTTCCTCTGGGCGCCTGAGATTGCGATTGGAAAAAGGCAGGACGGACATGGAAAGGCCATGCTCCAGAACATAATCGGAAACACCTCTTAAAATCGTGACGTTATAATCATTGAAGTGATTGATGTCGCAATTGTCGGCCTCAAGGATCACCCCCAGGCAAGGAATCTTGTTCCTGTCAATCTTGGGTTTGTAGGACGTTTTCTCCAGCAACTTCAAGACGCTTGTTCTGGTATGCTCGTTGACGTTCGGCTGGTTGTTGATGACGCGGGAAATCGTCGCGATGGACACTCCGGCTTTCTCCGCCAGGTCGTAGATGGTCGTCCGCGTTGTTGCGATGTTCCCCATAGCTTCTACGTTTGCCTTTCATTTTCTTACATCATCGCCCTAATAATAGAGCAAACGCTTGTGATTGTCAAGGCGCGATTGAAATATTCGCCGTTGCCATTCTCGGACAAGTCATCCCTCACTGGGGATTGGTGCTGGTGGTGCGGCGGCAAAAATGGGACATAGAGGACGCATAGGACGAACGAAACGAACGAAACCCAGCCATCGCCGAGGCGAGGTGAGCGTCAAAGCCTCCGCAGTCTTTTTCGTCCTCCGTGTCCCCTGTGTCCTATCTACATGTTTGGTGAGGGCGGCGGCTACCTGTGCCCAGGGAGAGATTACCTCGGATAACGCCACCGTTGCGCTGGGGGATTATGCGGGCCTGCCCGCCTCGCCGTTCTCCGCCTCGCAGATACCGAACCCCTCTGGCTCCAGGGCCTTGATGATCATTTTCCTGACGATGTCCTCGTCGTCAATTATTAACACCACCGCCGGGGTCACTGGCTCGTCCTCCGTGTTAGTTTCCTGCCGCCCTCGTCACGATATCTTCTAGCCCCCTTGGCGGCAATCTCAAATGGCTGGAGGAAAAATTTTAGCCCGCGGGGAAGGAAGCGCCCGGAGCGGAGGACGCTCCGGGCGCGGCTCCAACTCTTAGGCGATCTCGGCGAGCAGGTAGTCGAGGCTCATCTTGAGGGAGACGAAGGGGTCGAAGCGGCAGGTGTCCTCCTCGACGATGAACCACTCGGTCCCCGCGGCGCGGGCGGCCGCGACGATGGCGGGCCAGTTCAAGCTGCCGTAGCCGACCTCGAACATCTTGGCGTCGTTGCCGATGACGCCGTAGTCCTTGAGGTGGAGCAGGGGGAGGCGGTTCTTCAGCTTGGAGCACCAGGCGACCGGGTCGCAGCCGCCAGCCTGGATCCAGTAGGTGTCGATCTCGCCTTGGAGGTTCTGCGGGGAGCTGCCGTCATAGATGAGGTCCAGCGCGAACTTGCCGTTGAAGCGCTGCAGCTCGATGGCGTGGTTGTGGTAGGTTAGGACCTGCCCGGCCTGGCGCATCTTGGCGCCGGCGGCGTCGAGCTGCTTGGCGAGGGCCGTCACGGCGGCCTCGGAGTCCAGGGGGGTGTGGGGGTAGGGATAGGCGGTGTAACGGCAGTTGAGCTCTTGGAGCCGGGCGATGACCGCGGCGGTGTCCTCGACGATCATCTTGCCGGACTCGTGGGTGGCGCAGCAAACCAAGCCCTCGCCGGCGAGGATCTTGTTGAGCTCCTTGGTCTCGATCGGCCCCATGCCTGAGACTTGGACGGCGTCGTAGCCTATGGCTTTGACTTTCTTCAAGGTGCTGGCGATGTCGGCGGGGGTCTTCAGGTGGTCCCTGAGGGTGTAGAGCTGGGCGGCGATCACGTTCTTCTTCATCGGGTCGAACTCCTGTTCGGGGTTATGTTTAGCCTTGGACTCCAAGGCTTGACTTCATGGTCCGCAGACGATGGTCTCCGGCGGGACGCGGATCTCCACCGGGGCGAGCCCGGCGGCGTCGTGGGAAAACCAGCGGGCGGCGAGCCGTCCCATGCGTTCCCAATTCTGCCGCGCCATGGCGACGCCGGGGATGTTCGCGAGGGCGCGGTTGTCGTCGAAAGAGAAGAGATGGAAGTCGCGGCCGGGGCGTTTGCCGCGGCTTTGGGCGAAGCTGAGCAGGGGCATCAACGCGTCGTTCCTGGAGATGAAGACGCCATCGGCTCCGTCTCGGGGGGCGAAGACGCGCCCGGCGATTTCGGCGGCGCGCTCGATGGGGTCGCCGCCGCCGAAGGCGAGGACCAGCTCGGGGACGACCTGGAGCCCGAGGACGGCGCACTGGTGGTAGAAGGCGATTTGGCGTTCGGCGATGTAGGGGAGGGCTGGATCGTTGTCGGGGCCGAGGAAGGCGACGCGGGAACAGCCGCGGCCTTTGAGCCAGGCGAGGCCGGCGCCGACTCCCGCGGCGGTGTCGGTGGTGATGTAGTTGAAACGCGGGTAGAGCCTGCCCAGCAACAGTTGGGGGGCGCGGGCGGTGGCGAGGTACTGCGCCACCGCCATGTCGGCGGCGCCGGGGCGGATCCAGATGGTGGCGTTCCCGGGGCGGATGAGTTCGCCGAGGTGGAGCTTGATGTCGTCGGGGGCGACCAGGCGGCATTCGGCCGATTCCTGGATCTCGGCCGCCAGACGCGAGGCTAACGCGCCGTAGGGACTGCCGTCGTCCAACCATGGGACGCCGACCACGTAAGCTTTGCGCATCTTGCCCGGTTGCCTGTAGTGGGCGACATAGGTGCCCGAGCCGCGGCCGCAGAAAAGCCGCCCCGCCTCCACCAGCTCGGCGACCGCTTTGTCGATGGTGCTGCGGGAACACAGGAACTTGCGCATGCACTCTTGCCGCGGAGGCAGGGCGTCGCCGGGGCGGAGCCGCCCCGCGGCGATGTCCCCGAGGACGCGGTCTTTGATGATCTCGGTTTTGGTCAGCTTGAAGCCCATGCTGTTATTATAGGCGCGGCGCATGTTTTTGGCAAGTCAAATGCGGCCCGGTTGCCCGGTCAGTTGAAGCGGTGCAGCTCGGTGTCGTCGAGGCTGATCTGGGCGGCGGCGGTGAGCTCCCGGCGCGGCTGTCGCCCGGCGGGGAGGGGGGCCGGAGCGGCCGCGGTGGCGTCCTGGGGGCGTAGCTTGAATTGCGCGACCAGGTCGCGGAGGTTGTGGGCCATGCGGGACATCTCCTCGCAGGCGGCGGCGGTCTGCTCGGCGTTGGCGGTGTTCTGCTGGGTGACGCCGTCGATCTGTGCCAGCCCCTGGTTGACCTGGGAGATGCCGATGGCCTGCTCTTTGCTGGCGGAGGCGATCTCCGCGACTAGGCCGTTGGTCTTGTTGGCGTCGGCGTTGATGGCCGCCAGGGCCTCCGCCGCCTGGGCCACGAGCTCGGCTCCCTCGACGATCCGGTGGTTGCTGGTCTCGATGAGCTCCTCGGTCTCTTTGGCGGCCTTGGCGCTGCGGGCGGCGAGGCTGCGCACCTCCTCGGCGACCACGGCGAACCCTTTGCCGTGGGCTCCGGCGCGGGCGGCCTCGACGGCGGCGTTGAGCGCCAGGAGGTTGGTTTGGAAGGCGATCTCGTCGATGGTCTTGACCACTTTTTTGGTGGTCTCGGCGTTGCCGCGGATGTCCTTCATCGCCACGGTGACTTTGTCCATGCGCTCCTGGCCGTTCCGCGCGGCCTGGGCGACCTGGCCGGCGAGGGCGCTGGCCTGGCCGGAACTGTCGGCGTTGCTGGCGGTCTGGCTGCCGATCTCGGCCATGGAGGAGGTGATCTGCTCCAGCGAGGCGGCCTGTTCGGTGGCGCCCTGCGAGAGGCTCTGGGCGGCGCTGGCGACTTGGCCGGCGCCGGTGACCACCTGCTCCAGCCCGCCGTTGATGCCTGCCACGATCCGGCCGAGGTTGCCGACCATCTCTTTCAACGCGGCGCCCAGCCCGTCCTTGTCCGAGTCCAGCCGCGGTTCGACGCTCAGGTCGCCCGCCGCGACCGTCTGGGCGAGGGTGGCCTTACGCTCCAGGGCGTCGCAGGCGGTGTCCAGCGCGTCGGCGAGCTGGCCTATCTCGTCCTTCCTGTCCATTTTCAGGCGGTGGCTGAAGTCGCCTTGGCGGACGGCGTCGGCGAAAGCCACGCCCCGGCGCAGCGGCCTGGAGATGCTGGTGGACAGCGCGATGGCCACAACCGCGCTGAGCAACAGCACGAAGATTTGGCCCAGCGCCATGCCCTTGATGGCCGAGGCGGTGGTCTTGCTGGCGTTCTTGGCCTCGTCCATGGTGGCGCGCAGGAGGGCGTTGGCGGCGTCCTTGACGGCGGCCTTGGTGCTGTCGGCGGACTGGACGCGTCGCGCCCCCAGCTCGTCGCGGGCGTTCCATGCCTGGACGAAACCGGTCATCAGCGTGTGATACTCATTGGCGGCCTTGCGGCAAGCGTCGACGCTTTGTTGTTTCTTGGGGTCTGGGGTCATGGTCTTGATCTGGTCGAGGCGGGAGTCGACCCTCTCCTGGAAATCGGCCAGGGATTTGGTCAAGGAGGCCATGTCGCGGTAGACGAGGGCGCGGCCCATCTCGAGGCGGACGACGTCGCCGAGCTTGGAGACCTCGTTGAAGAGCTTGCGGCGTTCCAGGATGCGCTTCAGCGAGGCGACGGCCTCGCTCTTGGCGGCGGCGGTGGCGGCGTTGTCGTCGAGGAGGAGGAAATTCTTCTGGGCCTGTTCCGCCTCAAGGGCGAGGAAGCTGGCGCAGGCGTCCTGGAAATTTTTGGACACGGGGACGGTCTGGGCCTTGCGGCGGTTCATGTCGTCGGTGAGGGCTATCGATTGTTCGAGGAGCCGCCGGTATTCGGCGACATTGGTCCCCGCGACGGCGGCGCCTTGCTGGAGTTCCGGGATGTCGCGCTCTTTGGCCAGGAGCGCGGCCGCCTCGATGTTCTTGGCAACTTGCGTCAGGTCGTCGAGCAAGGCCTGTTTGAACTTGTCGGAGTCGGTGAAAGCGTAGGCGCGGGCGTTCGCCAGGGAGCTCCAGAAGGTCCGCTCGATCTCGGTGCTGGCCTGGATCCCGGGGATGTGGTTCGACACCAGGTCGTTGTTGTTGGTCCTCACTTCCAGCAGCTTGCTCGCCGCCAGCGCCCCGACGATCATGACAACGAGCATCACCAGCATGAAGCCTGACCCTATTTTCCAGCCGATCCGAAGATTCTTGAACATCTCTCACGCGCTCCTCGCCTTTGCCTGTGGAATTACCTGCCCTCCTGCGGAAGCGCTGCGTTCCCTCCCGCTTCCGCCCCTTGAGCTTGGGATATAGCAACGGAAACGCGATAAAAAAAGGTTTGCCACGGGAATTGTCTCACAAGTACTCGTCCAAACCTCTGGACTCGAGGTTGGAGACGATATCCTTGACGCGCTCGGCTTGGTCGCGGCGGACGATGAGCAGCGCGTCGGGGGTGTCGACCACGACGAGGTTGTCCACCCCCACCAAGGCGACGAGCTTGTCGCAGTGGACGTAGTTGTGGTGGCTGTCGAGGAGTTCGGCGGGGCCGCGGACGACGTTGTCGTGGCGGTCGCGCTCGGCGAGGTCGTGGAGGGCGTTCCAGCCGCCGACGTCGCTCCAGCCGTAGTCCACCGGGATGACGACGCGGTTCTCGGCCCGCTCCATGATGCCGATGTCCACCGGCACTTTGGGCATTTGGGCGTAGAGCTCGGGCAGTTCCGGGGGCGGGGCGTCGGCGAGCTCCCAGGCGGCGTTGATGCGTTCGAGGATCTCGAAAGCCTTGGGGAGGTGCCGTTTGAAGGCGGCGAGGATGCTGTCGATCTGCCAGAGGAAGATGCCGCTGTTCCAGAAATAGGAGCCGGATTCGAAGAAGTATTCGGCGGTCTCCTGGTCTGGCTTCTCTTTGAAGTTTTTGACGCTGCGGGCGGGCCCCTCTCCGAGCGTCTCGCCCGCCTCGATGTAGCCGTAGCCGGTGGCGGCGCAGGTGGGTTTGATCCCGAAGGTCACCAAGTTGCCTTCGGCCGCGGCCTGCTGCCCCGGGTCCAGACTGCGGAGGAAGCCGGCGGTGTCATCGATGGCGTGGTCGGCGGGCAGGACGAGCATATGGTCGTTGCCGCGGTATTTTCTGGCAAGGGCCAGGGCGCTGAGGCCGATGGCCGCCGCGGTGTTCATGGGGAACGGCTCGACGACCACGTTCTCCTCCGGCATCCCCCGCAGGTGTTCGAGCACCAGGCCGCGCTGCTGGGCCGAGGTGACCACATGCAGATGTTTGGCGGGCACCCGGGGCTGGAGACGTTTCGCCGTCAACTGCAGCATCGACTGGTCCGACGTGATTTTGAGGAACTGCTTGGGCAGCCCTTGCCGGCTCAGGGGCCAGAAACGCGTCCCCGACCCGCCAGCCATGATCACTGCCACCAGCATAGTCACCTCGAATCTCTTGTTTTGCCTTTAGCCAGCTGAATATATCATTGGGCGCGCCGCATTCAAGTCCGTCGGGGAGCTCGGACTGGGCTCTTGGCGAAGGCGGAGAAATACCATTTCAGGTATTTGGGGAGCCACTTCATCAACTTGAAGTTGGATTTCCCCGCGGCGCGGTCTGTCCAGCTGGTCGGGACCTCGGCCACCTTGAAGCCATTGAGGTGCGCTTTGACGACCAGCTCCAGCCCCAGCTCGAAGCCCCCGGAGCTCTCGATGGTCATCTTGTCCAGGAAGGATTTGCGGTAGAGTTTGAAGCTGTTCGTGGCGTCATGGGTCGGGACGCGGGCGAGATGGCGCAACGACAACCCCGCGCCGCGCGACAGCAGGCTCTTGAACCGGGGGCCGCCGTTCTGGCTGCCGCCTTTCATGTAGCGCGAGCCGCAGACGATGTCGGCCCGCTCCGCCTCGGCCTTCGCGAGCATGGCGTTGATGACCTCGGGCGGGTCGGAGAGGTCGGCCATGGTCACGATGACGAACTCGGTCGTGGCCGACTCCAGCCCGGTCTTGATGGCGTTGAGCACGCCCCGGCCATATTTGTTCTTGACGAGCGCCAGGTTCATCCCCAACTCCCCCTCCGCGGCGCGGACGGCGGGCAACGTGTCGTCCGCGTCGAAATCGTAGACGACGCTGGCGACGAACTCCGCTTCCACCTTGTCCCGCAAGCCCCGGAGGGCGGCGACGATGTTGGCCCCTTCGTTGAAGACCGGGATGACAATGGTCAACCGGGGGGAGCTTTTTGCCGTGTCGTCCATGGGTGGTCAGATGCCTCCGAGCTTGACTTGCTCCGCGATCCAGGGGATCACCTCGTCGAGGATGTCGCCGAGCTGGCAATCGGCGGAGAAGCCCAGGAGCCTCTTGGCCTTCTCGACCGAGGGGACGCGTCGCTGCACGTCATACTTGAAGGGCTGGTCGGACGTGTGGCGGAAGGGCTTGCCATCCGTGTGGATTTTGTCCCAGATGGCCTTGGCGAGCTCCAAGACGCTGGTCGACACCGGGGTGGAGAGGTTGAAGTCCTCGTTGATGGCCTCGGGCCTCTCGACGCAGAGGCGGATGCCCCTGGCCAAGTCGCCGGCGTAGGTGTAGTGCCGGATCTGGGCGCCGGAGCCGAGGATGTGCAGGGGGTCCTGCCCCTTGATGACCTTGTGGACTAGGTCTGGCACGACATGGCTCATGGCCAGCTTGACGTTGCCGGAGAGGATCTCGGAGTCGCAGAGGGCGCGCTTCTCGCCGGTGCCGACGCAGTTGAAGGGGCGGATTATCGTGTAGGGGAGCTTGTGCTGTTCCCACGCCCCCTGGGCGAAGTATTCGCAGGCGAGCTTCTGGAAGCCGTAGGTGCTCAGGGGGGGCGGGCATTGGCGCTGCTCGCCCTCGGCGCTCGGGAACATCAACGCCGACTCGTAGACCATGCTGGAGCTCATGACGTTGATCTTCTTGAGCCCCTTGTGCTTGAAGGCCCAGATGGCGGCGTCGAAGGTGGAGGCGGTGATGCGCTCGTTCTCGGCGAGGAGGTCGTAGGCCATCTCGTGGAAGTAGGAGATGCCGCCGATCATCGCGGCGGCGGCGAGGACTTGGTCGCACTCGCCGGCGAGCTTCTTCATGAGCTCTGTGTCCTTGGCGTCGCCTTGGGTGAAGTGGTAGCGGGGGTGTTTGTCGTAGGACTTCTCGACTTTGCCATATTTCGAGAAGTTGTCGATGCCATGGACTTCATGGCCATGGTTGAGGAGCTCCTCGACCAAATACCCGCAGATGAAGCCTGCGGAGCCGGTCACCAGAATCTTCATGTCACTCTCCAAAGGGGTATGGCTGGCTAATCCCAGATGCCCCAGCAGTCGACGTACGGTTGGGACGGGCGGAGCGCGGCGTACTCGCGGTGCGGCGCTCCGACGATGATGGCGTCGGACTCCTCCAGCGCTTGGGCCAGGGGGACGGAGTCCTTGAGGAAAGGGTCGGAGGGCATGGGTTTGGCCAACTTGATCTCCAGGCATTTCTTGATCTTGAAGGACAAACTTTCGCGGATGTCGTCGTTGTTGGCCTTGAAGGTCATGCCGAGGATGGCGACCTTCTTGCCCGCCAGCCCGCCGGGGAGTTTCTCCGCGAGCTGTTCGACGAGGAAGTTCGGGAGCCCCTCGTTGACGAGCATCGCGGCGTGACCCAGGAAGAAGTTGTTGTTGTGGAAGGCGGCCAGCTGCATGGTGTCCTTGAAGAGGCATGGCCCGGCCGCGAGACCCGGTTTGGCGAAATGCTTGGCCCGCGGGTAGTCTTCGGTCATGGCGTCGAAGATCTTGTGGAAGTCGAGCCCGTGCTGCTTGGCGATCATGTAGAACTGGTTGGCGATGGCGAACTCGAGGTAGCGCCACGAGTTGGTCATCAGCTTGGCCAGCTCGGCTTCCTCGGGCCGCAGGCGGAGGACTTTCGGCGCCACTTTGGCGAAGAGCTCCGCGGCCTCGTCCTCGGCCGCCTGGGTGGTCGCCCCGACCAGCTGCGGCAGACTGTGGATCTCCTCGATTCCCTTGCCTTGGAGGATGCGTTCCGGACAGAAGGCCAGCTTGGGGGCGGCGAAACGTTCCTTGAGCACGCCCTCGATGATCCGGGTGCTCCCCGGGAAGATGGTGCTGCGGAGGATGACCAGTTGCTCCTTCCGCATGAGTGGCAGGTAGTGTCTGACGACCGCCATCACGTCCTTGACCTTGGGGTTCAAGTGCTCGTCCACCGGAGTCCCAGTGACGAAGACCACGGCGTCCGCCCCGCTGACGGAGCCGCTGTCGTAGGTGGCGAAGAGGTTCTTGCCCACATGCTTGCGGAGCAGTTCCTCGGCGCCGTCCTCATGGAAAGGCAGCGCGCGGCGGTTGATCGAATCGACCGCCGCCTGGTTGATGTCCAGCAGCGTCACGCTAAAACCGTGCGACGCCAAGGCGAGCCCCAGCGGGATGCCGACATGTCCGCATCCCCCGACGATTGTGACCACCTTGACCATCTGTCTCTCCGTCTTCGCGGGCTGGTGTCTCCGGGACGTCGGGCCGCTTCCCGCCCACCTGCCGCCCGAACCGCTAAATTACATCGAGGGGGGGGATAAGTCAAGTTGCGCTCCGCGATTCCGCGGCGGCGGACGCGGCGCTAGGCCTAAGTAGAAGGGATAACTATTATTTGCCATCTTGCTTTTCGCCAACTTGGCGGTATAGTCAGTTGGTGTACTTAGGCGAGATAAGTGTTAACACTTAATTATATTGCCACTGAGAGGTGCGATGTGAACGGCGTTGAGAACAGCAACGAATCGTTGCGGCGCGAGCTCGTGGAGTTGCGCGGTCGGGTGGTGGAGCTCGAGGCGGCCCGGCGTTCCGGCGGGGCGGCCAACGACGACATCAACGATATCGTGCGCCACGACCTCAAGGCTCCGCTTTCCGGCATGGTGGCGATGGTCGAGTCGCTCGCCACCGACGTGAACCTGAGCGACGAGCAGCGCCGCGCCTTGCGCCTGATCGTCGAGTCGGGGCGGAAGATGCTCAATATGATCAACGTCTCGCTGGTTTTCAAGCGCGTCGAGCTCCAGGCCTACCACACGGAGCTGGCCATGGTCGACATGGTGGCGGTGGTCGGACGGGTTTTCTCCGATCTCGAGGCGCTTCGCCGCGGCAAACGGCTCCAGGCGGTCCTGCTGGTCGATGGCGTCCCCGCCAGCGGCGGCTCGAGCTTCATGGTGCGGGGCGACGACAGCCTTTGCTACTCCATGGCCTTCAATCTGCTGAAGAACGCCTGCGAGGCGTCCCCGGCGGGCGAGCGGGTCACCGTTAGCCTTTACCACGACGGCAAGCGCATGATGGAGATCCACAATCTCGGCGCCGTCCCGGAGCCGATCCGCGGCCGTTTCTTCGAGAAGTACGTCACCCACGGCAAGACTTTCGGCACCGGCTTGGGCACCTATAGCGCCAAGATCATCTCCGAGAAGCTCGGCGGCGCCATCTCCATGCGCACCTGCGAGGAGAAAGGCACCACCATCGCCGTCTCCCTCCCCGGCGACCACCACCAGGACTGACCACCGCCTTTCCGGCAAGCTTTTCCAATAAGCGACGGGGACGCCATTCCAAAGAATGGCGTCCCCGTTTTATGTTTGCTTTTGACTACTGACTCCTCACATGTTGGCGATGACCGCCTTGGCGAAGCCGGAGCAGGAGACCTCGGTGGCGCCCTCCATCAGGCGGGCGAAGTCGTAGGTCACCACTTTCGCGGAGATGGTCTTCTCGATGGCGCCGATCACCAGGTCGGCGGCCTCGGTCCAGCCGATGTGGCGGAGCATCATCTCGCCGGAGAGGGCCAGGGACGAGGGGTTCACCTTGTCCATCCCCGCGTACTTGGGGGCGGTGCCGTGGGTGGCCTCGAAGACGGCCAGGCCGGAGCTGTAGTTGATGTTGGCCCCGGGGGCGATGCCGATGCCGCCGACGCAGGCCGCCAGGGCGTCGGAGACGTAGTCGCCGTTGAGGTTCAAGGTGGCGATGACGTCGTACTCGGCCGGGCGGGTGAGGATCTGCTGCAAGAAGGCGTCGCAGATGCAGTCCTTGACCAACAGCTTGCCCTCGGGGGCCTTCCAGTCGCAGTCGGGGGCGGCGACGGCGACGTCGGCGAACTCGCGGCGCACCAAGTCGTAGCCCCAGTCCTTGAAGGCTCCCTCGGTGTACTTCATGATGTTGCCCTTGTGGACCAAGGTGACGTTGCGGCGTTTGTTGTCCAGGGCGTAACGCATGGCGTCGCGGACGAGCCGCTCGGTGCCTTCGCGGGACACGGGTTTGATGCCGATGCCGCAGGTCTCGGGGAAGCGGATTTTCTTGACCCCCATCTCCTTGATGAGGAAGTCCACGACCTTCTTGACCTCGGGCGTGCCCTCGCGCCACTCGATGCCGGCGTAGATGTCCTCGGAGTTCTCGCGGAAGATGACCATGTCGGTGAGCTCGGGGCGCTTGACGGGGGAGGGGACGCCGGCGAAGTAGCGGACCGGGCGCAAACAGACGTAGAGGTCGAGCTCCTGGCGCAGCGCCACGTTCAGCGAGCGGATGCCGCCGCCGACGGGGGTGGTCAAGGGGCCCTTGATGCCGATCCGGAACTCCTTGACGGCCGCGAGCGTCTCCTCCGGCAACCAGGTGTTCGGGCCGTAGACGGCGTTGGCCTTGTCGCCGGCGTAGATCTCCATCCAGGCCACTTTGCGCTTGGAACCGTAGGCCTTGGCGACGGCGGCGTCCCACATGGCCATGCTGGCCTTGGTGATGTCCGGGCCGATGCCGTCGCCCTCGATGAAGCAGAGCACGGGGGTGCTGGAGACGTTTAGGCTGCCGTCGGGGTTGGCGGTGATCTTGTCGCCCGCCGGGACTTTTATGTGTTTGTAGCCGCTCATGTCCATTATCTCCTTCTTTGTCGGTTTGACGAGTCCACGCCGCATAAACTAGAGCGCTGGGGGCATATTGCAAATCGATTTCCGGCGCCCACGTCAAAAGGCTACAAGTTTTTTTGAAAAACAACCCTTTGCAACAATCTTTTTCAACAATTTTTTTGGCTGCCCGTAGCTCCTCGAGGCTCTTTCCTGCGGCGGCGGCGGCTTTTCGCGCTTTCGGCACGGTAAATGCTCAATATATCTCGTGGAAGTTGAAAAACCGCTATAAAGGGATGCGGGGCTCTTGACGATGATAGGGTATTGGGGCTTTCTCGCCCAAACCGTGTCCGACTGGATGGAGGGCATAGCTGTCCGGACGGGTTTGACGGGGTTGGAGGCGGCGAGGGTCGTAAATAGAGTGCTCGGCGACGGGCGAGGAGTGAAGGGCGTCGAATAAGGCCAGTAGTGAAAGCGAGGGGGGTATTAGGATGTTTGAGTACGACAACAGTTTGGCGTTGTTCCTGAAGGACATCAAGAAGTACAGCGTGCTGTCCAACGAGGAGATCATCGACTTGGTGCTCAAGTACCGGGAGACCAAGGACATCAAGTACTTGCACAAGATCACGCTGAGCCATCTCGGCTTCGTCGTCTCCAAGGCGATGAAGTTCAAGAACCGCAAGCTGCCGCTCTCCGACCTGATCTCCACCGGCACCAAGGGGATCGAGAAGGCGGTCGAGAAGTACGACGTGACCCGCGGCATCAAGTTCTCGACCTATTCCTCGTACTGGGTGGAGATGTACATGCGGCGGGAGATCATCTACAACCGCTCGCTGGTCAAGATCACCCCCCGCACCTGGGAGATGTCGCTAAAGATCTCCAAGCTGCGCAAGAACGGCGTCTCCGACAAGGATATCGTCCAGCAGCTGAACATCCGCAAGAAGACCTTGAACAACTCCAGGCCGCTCAAGGACGACATCAGTTTGAACCATGTCTTCGAGGACAGCGACGGCAGCGGCAACAACGCCGACTACTGCAACCTCATCCCCGACGGCAAGCCGACCCCGGCGGAGCTCTGCTGCAGCAACGACTTCAACAGCTTCATGCTCGAAAGCCTGGACAAGCTCAAGGACCGCGAGCGCGACATCCTGGTCCATCGTTTCGGGCTCCGCGGGCAGAAGCGCATGACGCTTAAGCAATTGAGCACGAGCCACAATATCACCGCCGAGCGGGTGCGTCAGCTCATCGGTATCTCCTTGACCAAGATGAAGGGCTTCCTGGAAGGGCAGCCGGTGACCGAGTAAAGCGTCCTCCCCCAAGTCCCCCGCGGCTCAAAGGCGCGGCGGGAAGCGGAAGCTTCCCCCCGCGTCCCCGCTGGGGACCGCTTCTCCTAGAGGCCGGGCCGCCAGGGCCAAGGCCCCCGCCAACGCCCCCAGGCAGAGCGCGCATTTGACGCAGCCGCCCGCCGGGCACGTGGCGCAGTTGGTCAACGCCAACGCCGCGGTTCCCAGTCCGGCCCCCCAGCCCAGCAGCCGCGCCAGCGCTCCCTTGATCCGCGTTGTGATTTTCCATCCCATGCCGCAACATAGCGGCTAAAACAGCGTTTGCAAGCGCCTCCGCCGCGGGCTATATTGCGCTTTCGGGCGCAGAGAGCGAAACAGCAATCCAAGGGAGCGGCAATGAGCGACGACAGCAAACTTTCACGGCAGACCTACCTAACCAAGAACGTGGGCGATTTCGACGACTCCTTCGAGTTCCAGGGCGTCAAATACCAGAAGGTGGAGGACTTGCGCTATGGCACCAACCCCCATCAGCCCGCGGCCTACTACAAGCCCGTCGGGCGCGTCTGCCCCATCGGCGACATGCAGGTGCTCAAGACCGGCAAGAGCGGCCTCTCCCAGACCAACCTCGAGGACATCTCCTACGCTTTGAACATCGTCAAGTACTTCGACACCCCAGCTTGCGCCGTGATGAAGCACGTCAACCCCAGCGGCGCCGCCGTCGGGGCCGCTGGCGAGAGCGCGAAAGCCGTCTACATCAAGGCGCGCGACTGCGACGCCCGCGCGGCCTTCGGCAGCGTCGTGGCCTTCAATGTCGAGCTTGACGCCGCCGCCGCCGCCGAGATCATGTCCACCTTCGTGGAGTGCGTCGTCGCCCCGGCCGTCGCCCCCGACGCCCTCGCCATCTTCAACGACCAGGAGACCTACGCCCTCAACAAACACGTCCGGGTGCTCTGTTGCGGCGACCTCAAGACGCTGCCCAAGTTCGTCGGCGACCCCGGCTCCGAGATCCCCACCGTCAAGGTGTTGGCGGACGGCTCGTTGATCACCGCCGTTCCGTTGCTCACCCATCTCCGCGGCGTCGACGGGATCAAGCCCGCCGAGGCCGAGAGCAAGAAAGAGGGCAAGCAACTCTCGACGGTCAAGCCGACGCCCGGCCAGCTCCAGGATCTCTTGATCGCCTGGTACATCAACATCAACGTGCGTTCCAACGGCGTGGTCATCGTCAAGGATGGCCAGACCCTCTCGGTCGGCACGGGCGAGCAGGACCGCGTCGGCGCCGTCGAGCAGGCCCTCGCGAAGTTCCAGAACAAATACGCCGGTTCCGGGACGCTGCGAGGCGCCTCGATGGCCAGCGACGGCTTCTTCCCCTTCCCCGACGCGGTGGAGGTGGCGGCGGCGGCCGGGATCACGGCGATCATCGCCCCGTCGGGCTCCTTGAAGGACGCCGAGGTGATCCGGCGGGCCAACGAGCTGGGCGTCGCCCTGGCGCACGCCCCCGAGCGCGTCTTCTCCCACCACTGAGCGCCAACTTGGCTCTCCCCAAAGGACGGCTTGCCTGGCGTCGCGCCGGGCGGGCCGTTTTTTTTTCGACCTGTTCGGGTAAATTCCACATTTGCCCAAAAGAATTTGTTGTCGTTTTGCGCCGCGCTCTCCTTCGAGGCCAGCCTCCCTGAGGGAGCGGACGTTCCGGCAGTGGCACGGGCGTCCCGCCCGTGGTTTTCAGAATCATGGGCGGGACGCCCATGCCACTTCCGGAACCATGGACGGGACGCCCATGCCACTGCCGGAACCATGGACGGGACGATTAACTCGCACAGGTCGTTATTTTTTCAGGTTGTCGAGCCAGAGGATGGCGTTGGCGTCGGCGGGCATGCGCCAGTCGCCGCGGGGCGAGAGGGCGACCGTTCCGACCTTGGGGCCGTCGGGGACGCAGTTGCGCTTGAACTGTTGCGCGAAGAAGCGCTTGACGAAGATCGCCAGGGCGCGGTCGACGGCGTCGTCGGGGAACTTCCCGGCGAAGGCGAGTTTGGCCAGGTGGGCGAGTTTGCGCGGTTCCGCCCCGTACTTGAGGAAGTGGTAGAGGAAGAAGTCGTGCAGGTCGTAGGAGCCGAGGATGTCCTCGGTCTTCTGGGCGATCTTGCCGTCGGCTCCAGGCGGGAGCAGCTCGGGGCTGACCGGGGTGTCCACGATGTCGCGCAGGATGGCCGCCGTCTCCGCCCCGGCGTGGTCGGCCACCCATTTGACCAGGTGGCGGACGAGGGTCTTGGGGACGCCGCAGTTGACGCCGTACATGGACATGTGGTCGCCGTTGTAGGTGGACCAGCCTAGCGCCGACTCGGAGAGGTCGCCAGTGCCGACGACGATGCCGCCGGATTTGTTGGCGAGGTTCATGAGGAGCATGGTGCGCTGACGGGCCTGGACGTTTTCGAAGGTGACGTCGTGGACGGAGGGGTTGTGGTCGATCAGGGCCATCTGCTCGGTGGCGGCGGCGCGGATGTCGACCTGGCGCAGCTCGCAGCCGAGCGCGTGGCAGAGGCCGAGGGCGTTCCGCAGGGTGCGGGAGGTGGTGCCGAAGCCGGGCATGGTCACCGCCAACACGTCGGCGGCGGTGCGTCCGAGCAGGGAGAAGGCCTTGTGGGCCACCAGCAGCGCCAAGGTGGAGTCGAGGCCGCCGGAAATGCCGATGACCGCCTTGCGGCAATGGGCGTGGTCCAGGCGGCGGGCCAACGCGGTGGACTGGATGTTGAAGATCTCCTCGCAGCGTTCGTCGCGTCTGGCGGGGTCGGCGGGGACGAACGGGTACGGGTCGATGGCGCGGCGGAGCGCGGTCGGCCGCGCCAGGGGGGCGGCCGCCTGGTGGCGGACATGCGCCCCGGTGGAGGGCCGGCAATGGGGCATGGAGCTTTCGGCCAGGCGGATGGCCTTGAGGCGTTGGCAGTCGACATCGGCCGTGACGACGGAGTCGTCGAGGTGGAAGCGGCGGTTCTCGGCGAGGACCGCGCCGTTCTCGGCGACGAGGGCGTGGCCGCCGTAGACGAGGTCGGAGGTGGACTCGCCGCAGCCGGCGGAGCTGTAGACGTAGGCGCAGACGCAGCGGGCGCTTTGGCTGGCGACGAGGTTCCTCCGGTAGTCGGCCTTGCCGACCAGCTCGTCGCTGGCGGAGAGGTTGGCGATGACGGTGGCTCCGGCCAGGGCGTGGTCGCAACTGGGGGGGATGGTGCGCCAGAGATCCTCGCAGAGCTCGACGCCGAGCACGAAATCGTCGTCGAAGGCGAAAAGCTGGTTGCAACCGAAACGGACGGGGGAGCCGCCGAGGCGGATTTCCTGGCAAGGGGCGGAGCTGTCGAACTCCGCGAACCAGCGCCGTTCGTAGAATTCGCGGTAGTTGGGGACGCTGCATTTGGGGACGACGCCGAGGATTTCGCCGCGGTGGAGCGCGACGGCGCAGTTGAAGAGGGCGTTGCCGACGCGCAGGGGGGCGCCGACGACGCAGGCGGTGTCGAGGCCGCGGGTGGCGGCGGCGAGGGCGGTGACGGCGTCTTCGCAAGCGGACAGCAGCCGCTCCTGGTGGAAAAGGTCGCCGCAGGTGTAGCCGCAGACGGCCAGTTCGGGGAAGACGGCTAGCGCGGCGTTATCCTGGGCTGCTTGCGCCGCCAGGGCGGCGATCGTCGCGACGTTGCCTTCGACGTCCCCTAGCTTGACGCGGGGCGAGATGGCGGCGACCCGGTAGAATCCAAACATGGTTGACCTCCTATGCTACAGCAAGGAATTTAACCCGCGGCGGTGTTTTTGTCGCCCTTCGCTGAAAAATAATTTCGTGATTGGAAATAAAAGGGTATATAGTATAGTAATGTGTTTCAGTAGTTATTATTGGGATTAGGTGTATATGAGGATATTGCTTGTCGAGGACAGCGACACCAACTATTGCCTGCTGCGCGAGTCGCTGGAGGCGGAGACGGGTGATGGTTTCGTGTCCGACTTGCTTTGGGTGGAGCGCCTGTCCGCCGGGCTTGAGGCCATGGCGGCGGAACGTTTCGACTTGGTGTTGTTGGACTTGGGGCTGCCGGACAGTTGGGGTTTGGACACCTTGCGGCGGACGTTGGCCGCTTCCGGCGGGGTCCCCGTGATCGTGATGAGCGGCAACGACGACGACCATTTGAGGCAGGACGCCCTGGAGCTCGGGGCTCAGGATTACATCGTCAAAGGGACGATGGACGGGGCGGGTATCGTCAGGAACATGGTTAACTCGGTGTTTCGGCAACGGTGTGTGCGGCGGGCGCTCGGCTCCCGCTAAGGCGGGGCTTGGGCGGTAACTGGGGGTTTTGAATGAGTGAGGAATCGCACAAGGAAGACAAGGGCGGCTTGGGGCAGGACTGTTGCCAGGCGAGCTTTTTCAGCTATTTGCCGGAGCCGGCGTTGCTGTTTCGACGCGAGGGCGCGGAGGGGCGGCCGCGTTTTCGGATCGTCGGGGTCAACCGGGCTTTCGAGTCGGTCTTTGGCGTGGACGCCGGGAGTGCTGTGGGGCGTGGCGCCAACGAGATACTGGTGGAGTCGAGGTTGGCGAAAATCCTTGGCTGTCTGGAGTCGCATGGACAGGGCGGGGGCGCGAAGGTCGGCTTCACCTGGATGAAGGCGCGGTACGAGATCCAGGTCTTCGACTTGGACGCGGGGCTGCAAGCCGTGATCCTGCGGGACGTCACCGCCCAGGTGGCGCGCGAGGCCGCGTTGCTGGCGGAGAAACGGGAGTCCGACGCCAAGAACATGGCGAAAAGCGATTTCCTCGCCAACATGTCCCATGAGATCCGCACCCCCATGAACGGCGTGGTCGGCATGGCCGAGCTGCTCCTGGACAGCCACCTGACGCAGAGTCAGCTGCAGTACGTGCGGGCGATCTGCTATTCGGCCGACACCTTGCTGAACATTATCAACGATATCCTCGACTTCTCGAAAATCGAGGCGGGCAAGCTGGACTTGCGCTCCATGCCCTTCGATCTGCGCGAGATCGTGGAACATCTGGGGCGGAGCCTCGCCGCCCGGGCGGAGCAGGACAATGTGGAGTTGGCGGTGCGCTATCCGCCACGGACGCCCCGCATGGTGGTCGGCGATCCGGTGCGGATCGGCCAGGTGTTGATGAACTTGGCCAACAACGCCGTCAAGTTCACTCGCCAGGGTTATGTCTTCATCGACGTGGGGCTGCTGACCGTCGGCCAAGGCAAGGCGGTCTTCGAGTTCCGCGTCATCGACACCGGCGTCGGGATCAAGGCCGAGGACCAGAAGTTGATCTTCGAGAAATTCCATCAGGCGCACTCCGCCGACGCCTATTGCGCCGGCGGGACCGGGCTGGGGCTGTCGATCAGCAAACGCCTGGTGGAGATGATGGGCGGGGCGATCGGGGTCGAGAGCTTCCCCGACGAAGGCTCCACCTTCTTTTTCATCCTGCCTTTGGAGCTCGACCAGTCCTGCCCCGAGGAGCCCTTCACCTCTCCGGCCGCGTTGCGGGGCAAGAAAATCCTGTTGGCGGACAGCTCCTACATCAGTAACAAGATCATCTCCGATTATTTCAAGGCGGCGGGTGTCGTCTCCCATGCCGCCGCCTCGGACAAACTGGCTTTCGAGTTCCTCGCCCAGGCCGCCGTGGCCGGGGCCCCTTTCGACTTGGCGCTCGTCCGCGAGGAGGCCCCTGGCGTGGACGCCGGATGGCTGCTCGACCAGATGCGCGGGGACAGTCGCCTCAAGGACATCCCCGTGGCGCTTTTGACCTCGTTCTCGCGGCAACCTGGCTCCGACGCCCCGGGCCGGGAGGGCTTCGCCGCGGCGATCGCGAAGCCGGTCTTCGCCTCGAAGCTCTTTGAAACTCTCGAACGCGCGTTGGTTCCGTCCGCCCCCGCGGTCGCCGCCCCTCCTCAGCAGGAGGACAGGCCGGTCGTGGTGGAACCGTCCCGGACGATTCTACTGGCGGAGGACAACGAGATCAACGTCCATGTGTTGCGCTCGATGTTGCTCAAGCTCGGCTTCGCCACCGTTTGCGCCGCCGACGGGGTGGAGGCCGCCCACACGTTCAAACCCGGGACGTTCGCCGCCGTGCTGATGGACATCCAGATGCCCAAGCGCGACGGCTACGAGGCCACCAAGCTCATCCGCCAGAAGGAGGTGGGGCATTCGCGGACCCCCATCATCGCCATCACCGCCTACGCCATGGATGGCGACCGCGAGAAATGCCTCCTGTCCGGCATGGACGGCTACGTGTCCAAGCCGGTCAAGATCGACGTGCTGAAGGCCTGTTTGGACAAGCATGTGGGGATGCCGGGAAGGGATGCTCCTTGAAGCCGCAGGCATGAGCTGAACGGCGTTGTCACTGGTGGCGGGTCCGTTTCAAGATCTCATGCTGGATGGCCAAGTCTTGACGGGTGAAGTAGTCGTTGTAACCGGCGATGCGGACAATCAGATTCCCATGTTCTTTTGGGTTTTTCAGAGCGTCCTCCAAGATTTCCTTGTCCACCACCGTCATCTGGAGTTGCAGTCCCCCCAGCTCGAAATAGGTCTGTGCCAAGGCCTTGAGCCGGGCGCGGCCTTCGGCGCTGTCGAACAAATCCTTTCCCAGCAGCAGGTTCAAGACGCAGGTCCCCACCGCGTCGACTTGGGACAAGGAGGCCGCGGCGCGCAGCGTCTCCGTGGGGCCCTCCAGATCCGTTCCCTGCATGGGGCCGGCGGAATCGGCGAAGGGTTCGCCCCGCCTCCTGCCGTCGGGGGTCGCTCCCACATGTTTGGCTGCGTGGACGAAGGTCGTATAGCCGATCACCGAAGGGGTGTTCCGCCAAATCCCGTCGGGGCAGCGATGGCGGTTCATCTCGTTGAAGACAAGCTCCGACAGTTCCTTAGCCATGGTGTTGAGCCACTGGTCGCCGTTGCCGTATTTCGGTAGTTCGCCGATGGCGGCGAGCTCCTGCTCATAGCCAACGAAATTCGCGTTCAACATGGCGGGCAGCTCCGCCTTCGAGATGGGGACCGCGCCCGCGGCGATTTCCCGCAGGACATACAGTGAATTGAGGACGTTGGCGAAACCGAACACCGAGCTGTTCTCGAAATTGTGCTTGGCTCCCCCTTGATGGAAGCCTTTGGCGTTCTCAAGGCAACCACCGGTCAGCAGCGTCCGGAGCGTGTCCATGCGGTATTCCGCATAATGCCGATGCTTCAGCGTGATCTGGCGTTCGAGCTCCGCCACGGCCGCCTTGAGCCGGCGGCGGAACGACGCGTAAAACGCCTCGAAACTTTCCGCTTCCGGCCAGTCCCACATGATGGCTTGCTCCAGGATCTCGGGCAAGTTCAGGATGGAGGCGAGGCTATGGGAGTTGGTTTTTCCGGCGATGAGCGTCTCCGCGCAGCCGCCAAAAGCGAAGTCCGCCAAATCGGCGTCGCTGACCTCCAGGTGCTTCTTGAAGCCTGCCAGGAAGCCCTCCTCGTTCACCAGGGCGGGGTTGCCGACGCCGGAGCCAAGGTTGTCTAGGGCTTGTTCCCACAGCTCGTCGGGCATGTCCTTCCTCACCCTGAGGCTGGTGTTGGGCTGGCGGTGCGTCCCCATTGCCTTGAGGATGAGCATGGTCAGCGCATTGTAGGCTCCGGCGCCCGCGGCGTCGCTGCCGCCGAGGGTCATGTGCCAAGCCCCCGCCGTGTCCACCCGCGCGTCGATGTTGGCGACGAACTCCGCCAACAGTTCCGGTGCGTCCGCCGGTGCGTCCGCCGCGTAGAAGGGGAACAAATACTGGTCGAGACGTCCTGGCTCGCTGCTGGCGGCGTACATCGAGAAGAACTCGACGCAGACCATAGCCTCGAAGAAATCCCCCGCGGGCTGGAGCGGCACGCGCGCATAGGCCTTGACCAGCCGTTCCAAACGGGGCGAGGGCGTCTCCGCCTGGATGCCTCCGAGGTGGTCGGCGATGCGCCGGGCGAGCGTCATCAGCCCTTCCACCGTGTCCAGCATGGCCTCGTGGAACATGGCAGCGTCGTCGTCCGCCGCCGTCTCCACCGCCTTGAGTAGACGTTCCTTGTAACCCGTCAAGCCCTGGCGGAGCATGCTTGGATAGTCCATGATCCAGTGCGCCCCGCCCGAGAAGAAACGCATGTCCATCGGCGTGGCGGTGTACACCTTCATGTCCCTGGACACGCGTTGGAGGAGGAGCTGCTCGAAGGGGGCTTCGACCGTCTCGCAAAAGGCGTCGAAGCGCGCGGGGGTGTAACGGTAAAAGCCGGAGTAGTCGACGCGGAGGCCATGACCGTCCTGGTCGTCGCCCGGCAACGCCGGGGTCCAGCGTCCATGCGGGTAGAGGGCTCCGCCTTGGTAGGGGGGGAGCGCAGTGTCCTCCAGTGTCCAGCGCGTCACCCTGGCGGCCCGTCGCAGCAGGGGCTCGAGCTTGTTCAGATAGAACACCGCGGCGGAGCGCAGTTGGTGTTTATCCAAAATTCGGGCGTCGTTGCATAGTTTGGACTTGTCGTGGAAGGACGTTTCATAGCGCATGGCATCACCTCAAATCAAGCCGCCGCCAATGACGACCGTGTCGCCGGCGACGCGCGCGGCCTGGTCTGAGGCCAGGAAGAGCGCCAGGTCGGCGATCTCCTCGGGGTACGACATGCGTCCCCAAGGCGGTCCGCTTTCCACGGACTTGCCGGGTTGCCAGTCTAGCATCTCCGTGGTCACGCAGCCAGGGGCGATGCCCACCACGCGTATACCCTTGGGGTAGAGGAGTTTCGCGATGCCTTTGGTGAGGCCGATCACCCCGCTTTTGGATAACCCGTAGGGGGCGGTTTCACCCCGCAAGCCCAAGCCCGCCTCGGAGGCGATGTTGACGACGCAGCCGCCGCGGTTCCCGGCGATCCAGAACCTCGCCGCCGCCTGGCATAGGAAATAGAGGCCTTTGAGGTTGGTGTCCATCACGTAGTCCCAATCCTCCTCGGCCAGCTCCAGGAAGCCGCCCTGGCTGCCCGGACGCCGCAGCGCCCCGGCGTTGTTCACCAGGATGTCCAGACCGCCCAAGCGTTCCGCCGTCTCGGCGAGGCGGTCGCCCATGCCCTTGACTTCGGAGACGTCCCAGGCCATGGCGACGGCCTTACGCCCCAGGGCGCGGATCTCCGCGGCGACCGGCTCCAAGGTGGTCATGTTCCGCCCCGTGACCGCCACGTCGGCGCCTTCGGCGGCGTACGCCATGGCGATCGCCCTGCCAATTCCCCGGCTCGCGCCGGTGACCAACGCTTTCTTCCCTTGCAATTTCATGGGCTGTCCCTCTGTTGTCAGAAGTTGAAGTTATACTGTGGTTTGTAGCCAAACGCCCGCCGCGCCGCCTCGATGGAGAACCAGCCGTTACGCGCGAAGTCCCGTTTCTGGTCGTCGGTCAGTTCCGCCTGGATTCCGGGGAACAATTTCTCCAGCGTTCCCAACGGGTCTTGCTTGTACGTGGAGGGATCGACTTGGTTGAGGGGGCTGTCCGACGCGATGGTGTACACGCCGTGCCGGAGTTCCTCGGGGGCGTCGACCGCCAAGGCGTGCGCCCTCGCCACGTCCGCCGCATGCACGCTGCCGAACAACATGGACCAATAGCGCGGCTTGTAGTTCGCAGTGGGGACGATCGGTCCGGGCCGTAGGCAAAGGGTGCTCAGTTCCCGCCGTTCGGCGTAGTGCTGACACATCTTCTCGCCGAGCGCCTTGGTCAACCCGTACTTGTCGGGGGGGCTGGAGAAGTCCTCCTCCAGCGCGGGGAGCCTGTCCTCGATGGAGGGCCAGCAGTTTCCTCCCGCCATCACCGAGGAGGTGTACACGACGCGTTTGACGCCCTGTGTCGCCGCCCCTTCCAGGATGTTCATGGTGCCCCAGACATTGACGGCGAAGGCCGCCTCGTCGCCCGCCGCGTCCCAAAACCGCCCCCGTCCGCAGTTGAAGATGGCGGCGAGATGCGCGATCGCCCCGACCCCCTCGCAGGCTTTCCGCACCGCTTCCGTGTCCCTGACGTCGCCCTGGATAAAGGTCGAGCCGTCGCCCGGGTCCTTCCGGTCGAAAAGCACGACCTCATGTTTCTCCCGCAACATCGGGACTAGTAGTTGTCCCACGCTGCCGCTAGCTCCAGTGACCAAAACCTTCATGATCTCTCTCCTTGTCTCATGTCAATTTCATTACAACGGCCCGGCGGTTAAGAACCACCAGGAATTCAATAAGCGCAAAAGCGTTCGCTCATGTTCTGAGCACGCCGACCTTGACCAAGCCCAGCTTCTCGCCAGCGAGCAGATGCTGGGCCAACATCCTCGCGCCCGTGAGGTCGAGGTTCTCCGCGAGCGGCCAGGGGAGGGTGAGCAGCTTCACCTCGGGGAATCTGGCGGCGAAGCTGTCGAGCCCGGCGAATCTGTCGGTCAAGACCTCCGGCTGGCACTCCCCGTCCGGAAGCGCCGACAACTCCTCCAAGAGGAAGCGCAAACCGTAGCCGCCGCCGGAAAACACTGCGGTGCAGTCGATACGGCGTAGCGTCCGGGCGAGTTTGCCCGGGTTGGACAGGAGGTCGTTGGTGCAGACGCAACGTTTCGGTCCGAGTTCCAGCCCCGCGGCCCGCGCCGCCGCCACCATCCCCGAGCGCTCGGCCGAGGCGTGGTCGCCGATGTAAACGAAACTGCGATGCCCTCGTTCCAGCATGTATTCGGCCTTCGCCCGGCATATCTGTTCAAAATCGAACTGTACATGGCCGACGCCAGGAAGCGAATCCTCCCACGGGGGGCACATCAGCACCAGGGGCATGTCGCCAGCCATTTGGATTTCCCGGGCTGCTTGGACGGCCTTGGGCGGCGGGAACAACCAGAGCAAGCCTTCGACCCCATGTATGACAGCCTCGTGGTGGAGTTTGTCCAAGGAACTGGACTGGATTATCTGAACCATGAGGCCGTTGTCGGCGAAGTGCTGGAAAGGCCGGTATAAACCCGCGACCAAAGGCGAGGCGCCCCCCTCACTGTAGATGACGCCGACCTTGCGGTGGCGCTGGTCGGCCGAGACCACGCAATGTCCGCGCTGCGGGAAGCTGATCGCGAACCCCTCGTCCTGCACCGTCTTGAGCGCTTTGCAGTAGGTGGGGTGGCTGACGCCTAGCCGCTCGGCCATCTCCCGTCCCGGCGGCAACCAACCACCGTCGGGATAGCTCTCGTGGAAAAGCCGCCGCAGGGCCTTGATGGCTTCTTGGTGAGATGTCCGCTCCACGCCGTTCTTCATGACCGCAAAACCCTATTTTTTGTTTTGTATAAATAATATACTATACAATCACCGAAATGTCAAGAGGGGATGACGCGTCGCGTCTTTTCGCGGCTCCGCCATTGAAAAACGTGGCGTCGCGCTGCTAAGATAAGGAGGCGTCGGGCTGTTCCTTGGCGCTTTTGTCCAACGACGCGACTGAGGAGGCGGCGGATGAGGGACGATGGACAGACTCTAAGCGTATTGATGGTCGACGACGATGACATGTTCAGCCTCACCGTCGAGAAATTCCTCTTCCTGACCGGAAGACTCTACAAGATCACCCGCGCCAAGGACGTCAAGTCCGGGACCGAGGCGCTTAAGGCCGGGGTCTTCGACTGCGTGTTGCTGGACTATCGGCTGCCGGACTCCACCGGCTTGGACTTCATCAAGGAGAACGAGCGGCTGGTCAAGCTCAACCCCGTGATTCTGCTGACCGGGATGGACGACGACCAACTAGGCTTCGAGGCGCTCAAGGGGGGGGCGCAGGACTATCTGATCAAGACTCAGGTGAACGGGCCGCTGCTGGCCCGGGCGATCGACTACGCCATCGAGCGGCACCGGATGCGCATCGAGCGCGAGCGGTTGCGGCAGGTGGTCAACCGCAGCCCCGCGTGCGCCTTCCTCTGGCGCGCCGAGCCCGGCTGGCCGGTCGAGTACGTCTCGGAGAATGTCCAAGACATCCTCGGTTACACCTCGGAAGACTTCTATTCCGGGGTCATCACCTTCCGGCAGGTCGTGCACCCCGACGACTTGGCCAGGGTCGAGTCGGAGATCAACGGCTACACCAGCAAGAACATCAACACTTTCAACCAGCAGTACCGCATGCTGACCAGCACCGGGGTCGTCCGCTGGATCGAGGACCATTCCTGGATCAACCGCGACGAGAACGGCCGCGCCCTCAACTACCAGGGCATCATCATCGACATCTCGGCGCGGCGGCGCATGGAGGAGTATATCCTCCAGATGAACCAGAAGCTCGACATCATCCTCAACACCATGCAGGAGTTGATCGTCTACCACGACCAGGACATGAACGTGCAGTGGGTCAACGCCGCCTTCCTCGCGGCCCACGGTCTCAAGGAGCGCGAGATCATCAACAAGAGATGCTACAACATTTGGGACCAGCGGGACACCGCTTGCGAGGACTGCCCCACCCGGCGTTGCCGGACGAGCGGCAAGATGGAGACCTGCGTCAAGAGGGCCGTCGACGGCAGGGTCTTCTCCATCCGCGCCTACCCGGTGATCGACAAGACCGGCTCCGTCATCGGCTCCATCGAGGTGTCGATGGACGTCAGCGAGCGCATCAAGGCCGAGGCCGAGGCGAAGCTGAGCCATCAGCGGCTGGTGCAGGCCGACAAGCTCGCGTCCCTGGGCACGCTGGTCTCCGGCATCGCCCACGAGATCAACAACCCCATCGGCTTCGTCAGCAGCAACCTCGGCACCATGACCACCTACATGGAGGTCCTCAAGGCCCTGCTCGTCGACTATGACCGCCTCGAGGCCGCCGCCCTCGCCGGCCAGGACCCCGGCCTCTCCACCCTCGTCGCCCAGATCCAGGAGGTCAAGCGCCGCAAGAAGGTCGCCTACATCGTGTCCGACGTCGACAACCTCCTGGTCGAGTCCCTCGACGGCGCCGAGCGGGTCCGGAAGATCGTCAAGAATCTCAACACCTTCGCCCGCATGGACGAGTCCGAGATCAAGGAGGCCGACATCAACGAGGGGATCGAGACCACCTTGCGCGTCGTTTGGAACGCCCTGAAGTACAAGTGCAACGTGGTGAAGGATTTCGCGTCGCTGCCGCTGTTGCGCTGTTATCCCCAGAAGCTTAACCAGGTGTTCATGAACCTCTTCGTCAACGCCTCCCACGCCATCGAGGAGAAGGGCGACCTGGTCATCAAGACCCGTCTCGACGAGGGCCAGGTGGTCATCAGCGTCAGGGACAGCGGCACGGGCATCGCCCCGGAGAACCTGTCCAAGATCTTCGACCCTTTCTTCACCACCAAGGAGGTGGGCAAGGGCACGGGTTTGGGACTTTCCATCAGCCACGGCATCATCCAGGACCACAACGGCAGGATCGAAGTCGATAGCCAAGTCGGCAAGGGCACCACCTTCACCATCTACCTGCCCCTCGACGGCGTGAAAGGAAAAGATGGACGGGAGTGAGAACACCATTTTGCTGGTCGACGACGAGCTCGGCGTCCTTAACGCCCTGGAGCGGCTACTTGTCCTCGACGACTACCGCGTCCTCAAGGCGAACAGCCCCGCCGCGGCGCTCGACCTGCTCCGCCGCGAGCGCGTCGGCGTGGTTGTCTCCGACCAGCGCATGCCCGGCATGGACGGCTGCGAGCTGCTCGGCAAGGTCCTGGAGATCGCGCCCGACAGCGTCCGCATCCTGCTGACCGCCTACGCCGACGTCAACACTTTCATGAAGTCCGTCAACATCGGCAAGGCCGCGAGGATCATGCTCAAGCCTTGGAACGACGCGTTGTTCAAGAGCGTCGTCGCGGACGCCTTCGCGCAGTACAACCAGCTCCTGGAGAACCGGCGGCTGCAGAGCCTCGTCCAGTCCCAGAATCAGGCTTACGAGGAGCTCAACGGCACGTTCGAGCGGCTGCTGGGCGAGCGTACCAAGGCGCTCAAGAACTCCGAGGACAACCTTAAACTCACACTCAAACAGTTCGTCGTGGTCCTGTCGGAGCTCATGGAGACCCACGCCGAGACCTTGCGCGGCCATGGTCGGCGCGTGGCCTACCTCAGCCACCTGCTCGGCGAGGAGCTGGGGCTGCCCCCCGAGCAGCTCGAGTTGCTTGACGCCGCCGCCTATCTCCACGACTTGGGGATGGTCTCGCTGCCCGAGCAAATCGCCATGACCCCGGACGACATGCTCAACCACGAGGACCGCAAGATACTCAAGCGCCACCCGGTCGTCGGCGGCCGGATACTCAAGGGCATCCCTGGTTTCGAGTACGTCGCCAGGCTGGTCATCGCCCACCACGAGGATTTCGACGGCGGCGGCTACCCTGAGGGGCTCAAAGGCAAGAACATCCCTTTGGGCGCGCGGATCATCCATGTCGCCGACCTCTTCGACCGTCATCTCTATCCGGGCGGCGCCATCCTCTTCCAGAACCGCGCCACCGCCATGGACCGCGTCGCCCAGGCGGCGGGCAAGGAGCTCGACCCCGAGGTCGCCAAAGTCTTCGTGGAGCGTTGCTACCAACGCACCGGCGAGTTGGACGGCGAGGAGATCGAGCTCTCCCCCGCCTCGCTCCGGCCCGGCATGGTCCTTTCCCGCGACATTTTCAACGTCAACGAGGTCATCCTCCTCAAGGAGGGCACCTCGTTGACCGCCAACCACATCTCCAAGCTCAGCATCCACGAGGGCTTCGATCCGGTGTTAAGCCGCGCCTTCGTCCGCCGCCGCTCGGTGCATCTACCGGAGCTCCAGCCCGGGGTGGTGGCCGTCCATCCCGAGGAGGGCAAGCCGCGCCCCGCCGTCGTGGAGTCCCCCTTGGTGGTGGTGGTCGACGACGAGAAGATGGTGGTCGAGGCGCTCCGCCGCGAGCTGCTGATGGACGACTACGAGGTCGAGGCCTTCACCGACCCTTTGCGCGTCTGCCCCTTCATCCGGGAGAACGCGGGCAAGGTCATGGCGGTCATTTCCGACCTGAAGATGCCAGGGCTTGACGGCGTGGGGCTGGCCGAGGCCATCCACGGTCAATGGCCGTCGCTGCCGGTGGTGGTGATCACCGCCCACGCCACGGTCGACAGCGTCCTGGGCCTCAAGCGCTCCGAGGTCCTCCGCGTCCTCACCAAGCCCTGGGACAAGTTCGAGCTGCTCAAGATCCTCGGCGACCTCCAAGCCGCCCGCGCCCGCTGACTTGCGCCTCCCTCGACGGGATGACGGCTATTTCCAGTTGCGGCCGTAGGACATGGACTTCATGATCATGTCCAGCATGCCGGTCTCGGCCTTCTGTTCGAGGAAGTTGTCGAGGTCGCGGACCACGTCGTTCGCCGAGTGGTAGCGCTGGCGGTGGTTTTTCTTGAGCATCTTGGCCATGATGTCCTGGAGCTCGCGGGGGAAGTCCGGATTGAGCTTTCGGGGCTCTTCGGGGTAGTCCTTGGTGACGATCCGGATCAGGTCGTGGATGTTGTCGGCGAAATAGGGGCGTTTGCCGAGGAGGAACTCGTAGGCGACGATGCCCAGCGCGTAGATGTCCATGAAGGGGCCGGTGATGCCGGAGCTGAGGTACTCGGGGGAGAGGTAGCAGGGGGTGCCGAGCATGTCGGAGGTCATGGTCAGGTCGGAGCTGGGCAGGTGGCAGACGCCGAAGTCGGTGATTTTGACGTTGAACTTGTCGTCGATCAGGATGTTGTCGGGTTTGACGTCGCGGTGGAGGATGTTTTTGGCGTGCATGGCGGCCAGGGCGGAGGCCACCTGGCGGATGACCTTGACCTTGACGTTGAGGGCGATGTCCTTCTCGCTTTTGATGAAGCGCTTGAGGGAGCTGCCGGGGTAGTATTCCATGACGATGTAGGGGGAGCGGTCGCCGCCCTCGCCGCTGTGGCCGAACTCTATGAATTTGATGATATTGGGATGGTTGAGCTGGGAGATGGCGTTGGCCTCGTTGATGAAGCGCTTGAAGGCGGCTTCCTGGTTGACCTCGGCGTCGGTCTTGATCTTCAGGAGCTTGAGGGCGAAGACCTGGGCGTCGTCGACGCGCTCGCAGAGGTAGACGATGCCGATGTTGCCTTCGCCGATCACCCGGACGAGCTTGTAGTTGGAGATCTTGCGGCTGATGAAGAATTTCCGTGTCCGGGTGGGGTCGTCGGCGTCCAGGTTGGCGTCGCGCTTGTCGCCCTTGGAGGCGGAGATGCCCAGGACCCGCTCCTTGGTCTCCTGCCATTTCTCGGCGGCGGTGTTGATGGCCGCCCTGGCCTCCTTGACGCCGAAGGGTTTCTGGAGGAAGTCCACCGCCCCCAGGCGCATGGCCTCCACCGCCGTCTCCAGGTCGCCGTGGCCGGTGATGACGATGATCTTGGTGTAGGGGTTGATCTCGATGATCTTCTTCATCAGCTCCAGCCCGGTCATGCCCGGCATGCGCACGTCGGTCATGACGATGTCGGCGGGCTCCTGCTTGATGAGCTTGAGAGCCTCCTCGCCGGAGTTGGCGACCCGAGTGCGGAAGTTCTCCTTCTTCAACGCCCAGGCGATGATCCGGGTGATGTTCTCCTCGTCGTCGACGATCAACAACCTAAGCATGCTCTTCTCGCTGTCAGACATATGCGGCAACTTTCATGTTAAGTGGGCTCCAGCTCGGCGACCGGCACTTTCACTCTCACCAAGCAGCCGTCCCCCTCCTCGCTCTCGATCTCCAGCTCGCCGTTGAACTCCTTGACGATCCCGTAGATGATCGACATCCCCAGGCCCGTCCCCTCGCCGACCGGCTTGGTGGAGTAGAACGGCTCCAGGCATTTGCACAGCACGTCCGGGCTCATCCCCATCCCGTCGTCCTCCACCTCGAAGACCACCCGTTTCGCACCTGGATCGTGCCGTAGCCGGACGATGACGCACATGGTTTTCTCCCCGTCGGGCGGCGCGGGCTTGTTGAGCACGGCGTAGCGGGTGTTGGTGAGCAAGTTGACGACGATCTGCTGGAAGCGCCCGGAGTTGATCTTGACGGGCGGCAAGCCTTCTTGGAACTCCTCGACCAAGGCGATGTTTTTGAGCAGGAACTGCTCGCGGAAGAAGCTCAAGGCGGCGTTGATCGGCTCGGCCAGGTTGATCGTCTCCAGCGGTTGGCGCTCGTCCTGCCGGGCGAAGGTGCGGACGTTGCGGATGATCGTCGCCGCCCGGTCGATCTGCTTGTGCATGTCCTCGATGATGGGGGCGAGATCCTCGTGGACGGGCGTCCCCTCCAGCTCCATGTCGATGGCGTCGGAGGCGATCTTGAGGATCTGCAACGGCTGGTTCAGCTCGTGGGCGATGGCCGCGGCCATCTCCCCCAGCGCCACGAGCCGATCGGAGTTGATCAGCTGGGCCTGGCGTTTCGCCAGTTGGTGCTCCGCGCGTTTCCGCTCCGTCACGTCCAGCGACAGGAACATGATGGAGTCGATCTCGCTGGCCCCGAAATGCTGGTTGGCGACCACGAACGCGAACCAATCGACCCCTTCGTGGCTGAACTCCAGCTCCTGTTTCTCGCCTTTCAGCGCGGCGGCGAAGGCGGGGGCCAACTGCTGCCGCAGATCCTCGGGCCAGGCCTCGCTGAAAGGTTTGCCCAAGGACTTGGTGGGGTCCAGCCCCAAGAGGCTGAAGGCCTCGCCCTCGATCAACAAACATTTGAGCTCCTTGGACACCAACGCCACCACCGCGTTCGGCAGGTTCCTGGCCAAGGTGCGGTAAAGCATCTGGGCCTCGAGCAGCTCGCTGGTGCGCTCCCAGACGCGCCTCTCCAGGCGCTCGTTCGTGAGCCGCAGCTCCCGGTTGAGGCGTTTGAGCTCGTTCTCCGACTGCTTGCGCATGCTGATGTCCCGCGCCGACGCCAGCACCGCGTCCCGCCCGTCGTATTCGATCCGGCGGGCGCTGATCTCCATGGGCGACACCGCCCCGGACTGGTTCTTGAACGCCGATTCGAAAACCAGGAGTTTTCCTTCCCCCTCGACCGTCCGGCGCGCGTAGGCCACGGCGTCCTCGGCGAAGCCGTCGGCGACGATGTCGGGGAGCCTCATCCCGCTCACGCCCTCGCCCTCCCTCCCCAAGGCCACCAGCGTGGCGTCGTTGGCCATGACGAAGTTCAAATCCTGGTCGAGGATGAACACGGCGTCGCTGACGCTGTTGAACAGCTCCTTGTAGAGCCGTTCCGTCTTCCGCAGCGCCTCCTTGACCACGTCGCGGGCGACGATGTGCCCCATCTCCCGCAACGCCCGGTCGGTGATGTGGGGCAAGTCCCCCAGCGTCTCGTTGGATTTCACCACGTAGTCCAGAAAACCGGGGCAGTCGGCCTTGGCGACGAACTTGTCGTTGTCTTGGTTGATCAGCAGTATCCCCGGGCGCTGGAGCTCGGTGTTGACGAAATTGAGCAGCTTCACCCCGTCCCCGTTGGGCAGGGAATGGCTGGCGATGACGATGTCCGGATCGAAGACCTTGATCTCCTCCAGCGCTTCGGCGACGGAGGACACCAAGCGGAACTCGTAGATCTCGCGGGCCGATTCGAACGCCTTTAGCGCCACTAGCCCATGCAAGCCTTTATTCTCCACCATCAACACTTTGGGTGGATCTGTGGCGTCGGGGTTGACCATTTAAGCCTTCATGTCCAATCATGTTGCTGCGTCTCATGGAATTTAGCCATTGACATCCCCATTTTCAAGAAGACGAGGCGGTGGCGGTCCGGATATTTGCCCTACTTGATTTGGTGGCGGAAACGCTCTACACTCTTGACAAGCAAGCGAGGTGAGGGAGTTCTCCTATGTTCAGCGAGGTCATAGCCGCTTACAACGAGGCCGTCTTCGACACCGACCGCGGTCGGGCGTTGCAGGTCGTCCAGGACGCCCTCGCCCAAGGCGTGGCCCCGGAGGATGTCCTGTTCAAAGTCGTCGCCCCCGCCTTGGAACTGATGATCCAGACGGTCAGCGGGGAGGCGGAGTTCAACTTGGCGCAGCATTTCATGGCCTCCCAGATCGCGGCGGAGGTCACGGAGGCGATGCTCTCCAGGATGGCGGCGCCGCCCCAGGCCATCGGGCGCGTCGTCATCGGCACCGCCCCTGGCGATTTCCACTCGCTCGGCAAGCGGATCGTCGTCGGTTGCCTCAAGGCGCGGATGGTGGACGCCATCGACCTTGGCTTGGACGTCACGGCGGAGCGTTTTGTCGACGCGGCCGTCGAGCGGGGCGCGGCGGTGATCGGTATTTCCTCGATGATGATGCACACCGCCACCGGCCCGGGCGGTTGCCTCAAGGTGCGCCAACTGTTGCGCGAGCGGGGACTCGAGGATAAGATCAAGGTCGCCGTCGGCGGGGCTCCCTACCGTTTCGACCCGGAGCTCTACCACGCCGTCCAGGCCGACGCCTGGGCCAGCGACGGCGTCATGGCCGGGCGCGTGATCGCCGACCTTATCAAGGAGGCCTGACCATGATGACCGGGATGGAGCGCCTGGCCGCCGCGGCCAACGGGGAACAAGCCGACCGCATCCCCGTGTTCTGCAACCTTTTCGACCAGGGGGCGAAGCTCCTGGGCATGTCCACCGAGCGTTATTACTCCAGCGGCGAGTTCGTCGCCAAGGCCCAGCTCCTGCTGCGCGAGCAATACGGCTACGACAATTTATGGAGTCTCTTCTATGTCGGCAGGGAGGCGGAGCTGCTCGGTTGCCGCCGGATCATCTTCGCCGCCGACGGCCCGCCCAACGTCGGCGAGATGGTCATCAAGAAACTGGAGGACATCGACAAGTTGCAAGTTCCCGACGACCTCGCCGCCCACCCCGCCTTCCGCGAGGTGGCGCGGTGCCTGGCTATCCTCCGGGACAAGGCGGGGGGGCGTTACCCCATTTGCGCCTACCTCACGGCGTCGATGGCCTTGCCTGCCATCCTGATGGGCATGGAAGGCTGGTTGCGGCTCTTGCTGCTGGGGCCCGCCGAGGCGCGCGACGCCCTGCTGGAGAAATGTTCGGCGTTCTTCCGCAAGGAGCTCGACGCTTACCGCGCCGCCGGGGCCGATGTGATCATCTACTCCAACCCCTTCGGCTCCACCGACCTTGTCACCATGCGGCTCTTCCGGGAGCTGTCGTTGCCGTGGATGCGGAAAGACTTGGACGGGATCGACACCGCCGGGCTTGTCTACTACTGCGGCAGCGCGCGTTTCAACCAGGTCATCGGTCAGGTCATCGACCAGTTGGGGTTGAGTTGCTTCTACCTCAGCCCGTTGGACGACGTGGCGGAAGGGAAGGCCGCCATCGCCGGGCGTGGCTTGGCCTGCGGCGTCATCAATGACATCCAGCTCGTCGGCTGGTCGGAAGCGCGGGTCGAGGCCGAGGTCGAGCGGATCATCGCCGCCGGCAAGCCCGGCGGCAAGTTCCTTTTCGGCACATTGCTCATGCCTTGCGGCATTCCGGAGCGCAACATCGTGGCGATGCTCCGGGCGGCGTACAAATTCGGCTCCCAACCCTAGAGGCGGCGATGGAACGTAACAGGATTCTCCTCATCGGCTGTGGCATTCTCCGGAAGGAGGTGGACTGGCTGCTCCGGAAAAACCGGTGGCCGGTGGACACCTTGTTCTTCGAGTCCTCCCTCCATTCCGACTACGCCCGGCTGGCCGACACCCTCAAGGCCGCGTTGGAGGCGAACCGCGACCGGGAGCGGGTGGTGTTCTACGGCTGCTGCCATCCGCTCATGGACCGGATCGTAGCCGCTGGCGGCGCCCGCAGGATCGCCGCGCAGAACTGCATCGAGATGCTCTTGGGGCAGGAACTCTTCGTCCGCGAGCTTTCCCGCGGCGCCTATTTCCTCCTGGAGGACTGGGCGGCGCGTTGGAAGGACGTGAACTCCGAGATTTTCGGCGGGCGCATGGACATCGCCCAGGCGGTCTACCAGGGGGACAGGAAATACCTTCTCCTGCTCAACACCCCCTTGTCCAGCGATTTCACCGCCAAGGCCGCCGAGATCAGCGGTCTGATCGGCCTTCCCGTCCGCGGCATGTCCGTCCCGCTTACCCACCTCGAGTCCGCCTTGAGGGAGGCTCTCGGGGTCGGGAGGGGAGGGGGGCCATGACGGCGGGGGCCACCAAAACCGAGGAGGAGTTGGCGCGCCTGAAGGGGCGGGTCCGCAGGCTGGCGGCGGAGAAGTCGCAATTGCAGCTCATCATCCGCTTGGTCAACGCGGTCGGCGCCGCGTCCGGACTGGAAAACACCGTGGGCGCCATGCTGCGTTGCGTCGTGGAAGTCATCGGCGGCGACAACTTGATCCTCTACTATCTGGTGGACGGCGAGCTCCACTACGCCGACCTCTATGGCAAGACAGGGACGGTCGCCCGGCTCGATGACCCGCTGGTGGAGGAGGCTCTGCGCGACAAGCGGCCGGTCGAGCTGGTGGGCGAGTTCAGCGACACCAAACTGGTGGGGCCAGAGTTCACCAAGGCTTACACCTGGGTCTATCCGCTGCTGGTCGGGCAGGAGCTCGTCGGCGTGTTCAAGATGACGAACTTGCACATGGCGATGCGCGACTTGTTCCAGCAGCTGCCGACATTCTTCAATCACGCAGCCCTCGTCCTGAAGAACCAGATCCAAAGCATGACCAGGCTCAAGCAGACCTACGACCAGCTCGAGGCCGAGATGCGAGTCCGGCGCCGGGCCGAGGCCGAGCTTCAGCTCGCCAAGACCGACCTGGAAAACCGCGTCGCGTCGCGCACCGCCGAGTTGCGGGCCGAGCTCGCCGACCGTAAGCGCGCCGAGGCCTCGCTTCGCTTCCATTGCGGTTTGGAACATGTGGTGCAAAGCATCTCCTCCGGCTTCATCAACGTGCGGCTCGAGGATATTGACACCCAGATAGAGTCCGCCCTCGACTTCCTGGCGCATTTCATCCAGGTCGATGCAGCCTTCATCTTCGAGCTCTCCGAAAGCCAGGGCAAGTTCACCATGACCCATTTGCGGGCGACCGGTCAGCCGGACGCCTGGAAGGACTCCATGCCTACCCTCGCCGCCGCCGCCGCCCCCTGGCTGACCGACCAGCTGCGCCGCAACCAGTTCGTCCTCGCCCCCGCCGTCGACGAGCTCCCCGCCCCCGCCGCCGCCGAGATGGAGCTTTTCACCTCCCGCGGCGTCCAGGCCGTGATCGGCATCCCCATGTTCTTCGAGAAACGCCTCGTCGGCTTCATGGGCATGGGCTCTGGCAAAAAAGGCTGGACCTGGGAGGGCGAGGACGTCAACTACCTCCGCGTCGTCGCCCAGGTCTTCACCAACGCCCTCGAGCGGAAACGGGCGCAGTCCGAGCTGAAATCCCAGCAGACCCGCTTGGAGGAGCTCGTGCAGGAGCGCACCGTCGACCTCGTCAAGGCCAAGGAGCAGGCAGAGGCCGCCAACCTCGCCAAAAGCGAGTTCCTCGCCAACATGTCCCATGAGATCCGCACTCCCATGAACGCCATCCTCGGCTTCGCCGACATCCTCAAAGGCAAGCTCGACGACCCCAGCTTGCTCGCCTATCTCGACCCTATCCTCGGCAGCGGCAACTCCCTGCTGACCATCCTCAACGACATCCTCGACCTCTCCAAGATCGAGGCCGGAAAACTCCAGCTCGAATTCTCCCCCCTCTCCTTGGAACGCCTTTTCGGCGAGGTCGCCGCCCTCTTCGCCCCGAAGATCGGGGCCAAAGGGCTGCGTCTGTCCACCCATGTCTCCTCCGACCTCCCCGCGCTGCTGCTGCTCGACGAGATCCGCCTCCGCCAAATCCTGGTGAACCTCCTGGGGAACGCCGTCAAGTTCACCGACGCCGGCCAACTCAAGCTCTCGGCCCATCGCCAGCCTGGGGACGGCAAGTCCCAGACCGCCGTCACTTTGGTCATCGACGTGGAGGACACCGGCGTCGGCATCCCCCCCGACAAGCTCGACTACATCTTCGAGTCTTTCGCCCAGTTGGGCGGGACGGCCGCCCCCGGCGGCACTGGCCTCGGCCTCGCCATCACCCGCCGCTTAGTGGACATGATGGGGGGGCGGCTCAGCGTCGTCAGCGAGCCTGGCAAGGGCAGCGTCTTCACCGTCCGGCTCGAGGGGGTCGAGAAGGCGGCGGATTTCGTCACCCCCGTCCCGCTCGCCGCCGTGGACGTCGCGGGCGTCGTCTTCGAGCCGGCCACGCTCCTCGTGGCCGACGACATCGACTACAACCGCGAGATCATCCGGGGCTTTCTCGACGGTTTCGATCTCGCTATTATCGAGGCGGAGAACGGCCTGGAGGCAGTCAATTTGGTCCGGGAACGCCACCCCGACCTCGTCCTCCTCGATTTGAAAATGCCCGTGATGGATGGCTATGAGGCCGCAGGCCTCATCCGTAAAGAGTCGCCGGACACCCCGATCGTCGCGGTCACCGCCGTCGCCATGAAACAGGCGGAGGACTCCGTCGCCGAGACTTGCCACGCCTATTTGAAAAAGCCCGTCGCCAGAGCCGACCTGGTCGCCATGTTGATGCGGTTCTTGCCCCACCACACCGCGGAGGTCGGGAGCCCGCCTTCGCCGGAACTGTCTTTGGAGACGCTCCGGCTCCACCCCGGGCTGCTCGGGACGCTGCGGGACAAACGCGGCTTCTGGTTGGGGGCGCTGGAGCGTATGTCCGTCGGGGAGACCGCCGCGTTCGCCGATGAGCTGCGGCGTCTGGCGGCGGAGCATGAATATCCGCCCTTGGCGACTTTGATGGAACGGCTGCGGATGGCCGCCGACAACTTCGACACCGGGGCTATCCAGGACGCTTCGCGGGTTTTCGACGCCTTGTTGCTGGCGCTTCCGGACGTTTCCGCTCAGGACGCCTCATAGAGGTATTCGCCTTTCGGGAAGATCGCCGGCACCATCAGCAGGAAGACGGCCGCGAAGACGACGCCCGCCGTGTAAAGCAGGAACAACGTCTGGTAATGGCTGACGGCCATGGAGCCGAGACGCCATTCGGCGGCGAGCATCCCGCAGCCCAGCACCAGCGACGCCAACAGCCGCGACAGCCCCGATCCCCCATAGTAGAAGGCGCCGCAGAAGGCCATGGACATGGTCTTGTTGCCGTGGACGGCCAGCGCCATCATCTCGGTGGAGGTCACGATGGACGCCGCCGCCACCGTGAAGCTGTAGGCCAGCAGCAGCGCGCCGATGGCGACGTAAGTCCGCATGCCCCCGGAGCCGACGAGGAAGAGCGCCAGGTTCACCGCCGCGAACACGGCATGGAACCCCAGCAGTGCCGCGCGCGTCCCCCAGCGCCTGACGATCCGGCCGACGCACAGGTATCCCAGCAGCATCCCCAGCAACGCCGTCGCCGAGATTATGACCGTGACGTTGTCGGGTGCCTCCAGCCGCCGCTTGAGATAGAGGAGCGTCAGCGGCACCGTCCCGTACGACGCCAGGTTGAGCGCGAACAGGTAGATCGAGAAGCCGACGAGCGGCTTGTTGGCGACCACCCCCGCCAGCCCCTCCTTGAAGCCGATAGACTCGCGTTTATGCGTCGCGAAGACTGGTATCCGCGAGATGCAGACGGCGCGTCCGACGAAGATGACGCCGGCGACGAACAGCGTCAGTTGGAGCGCCCAGAGCGGCGGCGTCTCGCCGATCGCCAGACCGACGGCGAGCAGGAACACCACCGCCGTCAACTGGTGCGAGAAGCGCATCCGGCTGAGGAAAGGCGTCCTCCGGTCTTTTTCGAGGAAGCTGTCGAGCATGGGGAACCACCCCGCGATGAACCCGGTCAGGAACAAGGCGCAGAGGGTTATCCCGAGCAGCAACACCGCCGGGGCCCAAGTTCCGAAGCATGGGGCCGACACCGCCAGGAAATAGGCCGCCGACGCCAGGGCGCAGGACCGCAAGATCAGCCGTTTGGCTCCCATGCGCAGCGCCAGCCACGCCATGGGGATAACGCAGAGCCCGTTGAGCAGCGGCAGGACCGAGGTGGTTATCAGCGAGAGCATGTCGCCGGCGCCGAGCATGCCCGCGAAGAGGATGATCACGGCGCTGTCGGTCAGCGTCACCTCGCCGAGCACGCCGCAGCAGGACGACAGCGTGGCGAAGGTCTCGGCGGAGCGTCGCCGCTCCGCCGTCGGCTCCAGGGCCTTTCTCATTTGATGATCCTGATGAGCTCTTCGCTCAAGGGTTTGCGGTCCCAGTCGTCGACGATGCTGAAGCGGTTGGCGTCGTAGGGCGCGCTGAGGTAGTTCCAGGCGGCGTGGCCGATGTGATGCTCGTCGCAGAGGGCGATCACGTCGCGGTAGTAGTTCTCGCGGCTCTTGATGTCGCAATGGCGGATGACGCCGAACTCGCCGCAGTAGACGGGCGCGGCGTGTTTGGCCTGGAAGTCGAAGACCGCCTGGAAACCGCGCTCCAGGAAAATCCTGTCGATCCGCCCCACTTGCTGGTACTCCTCGCAGCCCAATTTGGCGAATTTCCGGAAGTCGAGGTAAGGCTCGATTTCGGAGGGATATTTCATGTAGCGGTTGTAGGTGGCGGTGATGGGGCTGATGACGGCGCGTTGATGGGTGAACTCGAAGGGGTTGTAGCTGTGGAAGGAGTAGACCACGTTGGCGTCGTCGAGCGCGTCGAGCGTCTTGAACTCGGAGGGGGAACCGTAATTGTTGCTGCCGATGACGACCTTGCGTTCGGGATTGAGCTCCCGGATGGCCGCCACGGCACGTTTCGCCAAGGCGTTCCATTTCGCGGGGGTGGGGGCGTGGACTTCGTTAAGCAGCTCGAAGGCGAGGTTGGCGCCTTCGGCCCGATAATGTTTGGCGGTCTCGCGCCAGAGCCAGAGGAACCGCTCCTGCAACGCCGGATCGTCCATTAAACTGGAGTCCTCGGTGTATTCGCAACTGGAGCCGGCGGCCCGGTGGAGGTCGAGCAGGACGTTCAAATCATACTTCTTGCACCAGGCGATGAAGCGGTCGAGATACTTGAACCCCAGATCATCCTCCCTAAGTTTCATGGGGGCGGCGTCCTCCTCGAAAAAGACGTAGTCGAAGGCGAGCCGGATATGGTCGCAGCCCCAGGAGGCGATTTGTTGGACATCTTTCTCGGTGATGTAGGACTCGAAGTGCTCGCGGTCGCCGGTGGTCACCACCGTGCTCATCTCCAGGGGGATGAAGCGCAGCCGCTTGAAGTTGGTGAGCCAGCCGCCGATCCCGATTCCGTGCATGTAACCTTTGAATTCACTCATGTCCACAATCCTCTTCAATTGGTTTGTTTTGTCAATGCCTGAACATGACGCAACGCGGCGACATATTCTTCTTCGGTGTTCAGATGCTCGATGATGAACGGCATGTCGGGCGCCAGTTCGTTCGCCAACCGCGCGTAGCTGGCGATGTCCAACGCGCCTTGGCCGCAGGCGGTCTCCTTGAGGTTGAATGTCAGGAACCGCTCGAGGCGGACGTCCTTGACATGGCAACTCTTTATGTGCGGCCCCAGCAGCCGGAAACACTTCTCGATGAACTTGGTGTTGAAGAAATACCTGTCCGGGCTCGAGATCATGTTGACGACGTCCAGATGGACGGCGAAGGCCGGGCGGTCAACGTCCTCCAGCAACCGCAGATAGCTTTCCGGGCTGTCGGGGACCATCCAGGGCATGGGCTCCAAGGTGTAGAACGTGCGGGTCGGCTTCACGGCGTCGATGATCTCCCGGGTCGTCTCCACGATCCGGCGATAGGTGGCCTCGGAGTAGTTCTCCACGTAGCCGCCGTCCCAGACTTCCCCGCTGGTCCCGGCGATGTTGACGCAACATCTCGCCCCGACGCGCTCTGCCAAGCGCAGCATCTCCTGGCAATGGCGCAGGTTCTTGGCGCGCTCCGCTGGGTTGGGGTGCATGGGGTTGCACCAAGCCCCGACCTCGGCGATAACTAGTCCATGGTCATGGCACGCTTGAGTGTAGGCATCTATCACCGTCTCGTCGTTCTGATGGCCGCGGGGAAAAACGACCGCCCCACAACCCAAGTTTCGCAACTTTGCGGCCCATTCGTCGGGGCTCGCATGTTCGATGTTCCCTGAAATTCCCAAACGCATTTTCTGGCCTCCTTCAGTTGTGGCCCAAATGGAATGATGTCCTCAAGCTCTCCTCGAAAAGACGCGCCTCGTTGGCGTAAACCTCGTCCGGGACCATGGGGGCGCCGCCGGCGCGGGAGGGGAGCAGCTGGTCGCCAGACGCCACCTTGGGGTCGGTGCAGGCGTTGTCGCCCCGATATTTTTCCCGCAAGGCTTTTACCCTGAGATCCGGGACTTCGACGGGCATGCCGCCCTTCAGTATCGAACGATAGGCCAGCAACCCGGGCAGGCTCATGTCCAGGGCTTGGTAGACGTCGATGCCATATTTCAAGGCGTCCGGGTCGCCGATGACGGCACCGACGAAGAACTCGGTCGCATAATGGCTGCCGTTCTCGGAGAAGCTGCGGCAGGCGGCGCTGCGCACGTTCTTCCGGAAGGTCTCGGCCAGGTATTCCTCGTGGGAGAAGACGGTCTCCTGCTCGCCCTCGATAAAGACATGCAACTTGTTTTGCTCGCAAAGATCGGCCTCCATGCAGCCTTTGGTGCCGATCATCCGGCAACGGGTCAGGTATGGGCGCTTCAAGTTGCCGTTGAGGCTCTTCGCCATGGCGCCGTTCTCCAGTTGCATGATTTCCATCGCCGCGCTACCGCTCCGCGCCCCGTGTTTGGCCATGTAGGGCAGCAACGGGGTTTCCATGCCGACGACATATTTCGCCCTTTGCCCCGAGATGTAGAGCATCGGGCCGACGCTGTGCGTGCAATAGAAGGTGGACGGCACGAAATTCCGCCAATGGCCGCGGTCGCCCCGGGTCAGCAGAGGCCATTTGAACGAGCAGTCGTTGATGAAGTCGCACTCGGCGCTCACCAGCTCGCCGATGTCGCCGCGGTCGTAACGCAAGCGCATCTCGAAATTCTGGTTGAAGAAGCAATAGTTCTCGGCGTAATGGTAGATTTTTCCGCTGCGCTCCACCGCCTCGCAAAGTTCCACGGCTTCCGCCAGTGTCTGGGTGGGGAGAACCTCGCTCAACACGTGCTTCCCCGCGGCCAAGGCTTTGATGGCGTATCGGGCGTGCTCGTTCGCGAAATTGGCCAGGATCACGGCGTCCACGTCGTCCTCCAACAGCTCGTCGAACGCGCTGTGGCAACGCATGTCCGGCCTGATCCCGGCCAGCTCGGCCTTGACCCGCTCCAACAAGGGGCGGTACGACTCGCAGATCGCTGTCACCTGGACATGAGGGTGGCCAGCCAAGGCGCGCAACGCGAAATCCATTCCGCGCGTCGCCCCCAACACTCCGATCCTGATCCTTTCCATCTCCATTCCTTCCATTTCGGGTTGCCTCCGCAGGGGAGAACACTGTCAAAGACTCTATATGCGCAAATATGCCATCGCAATCATTCCGTCATCTTCCCCACGGTGCTTTCCCTGACGACCAGCTCCAGTTTGCGGACGATCTGGACACGTCGGTTGTCGGCGTCGTCCATCATGGAGCGTAACCGCGCCGCCGCCTTGCCGCCGGTATCGTAGTAGTTCTGGCGGACAGTGGTGAGCGGCGGGGTGGTGAAGGCCGCCACGGGGCTGTCGTCGAAACCGGTCACGGCCACGTCTTCCGGGACTTTTAGGCCGTTCCCGGCGAACCATCCCAGCGCTTGGACGGCGATGGTGTCGTTAACGCAAACCAAGGCGTCGGGCTTCCGGCAACCGGCGAAAAGTTCGGCCAGTTGCCGCCGGGGCTGGAAGTCCGCCACGGCGGTGGAGACGTCCCCGTCCGGGACTCCGAGTTCGGCCAAGCGGGCGAGGGCCGCCTCCTGCCGTTCCTTGAACGATGACCAGGCGAAAGGGGTCGCCATGCCGAACACCGCGAAGCGTCGCCGTCCGAGACCATGGAGGTGGTCGACCACTTGGCGCATGGCGTCGGCGTTGTCGACTGCCATCCAATCGCGGCCTCGTAGGCGCTCGCAGCCCTCCAGGAGGCAGGGGATGCCGTGTTTCCCGGCGAAGTCGAGGTCGTCGGCGTTGAGCTCGCGGCAACGCAGCAGCAGCACGCCGGTCTGGCGCGAGGGGCACCCGACCGCCTCTTCCAGGAAGCCGCGGAGCTGGGCGCGGCTGGCGACCAGCACGCTGAAGCCGTCCCCTTGGGCCTGGGTTAGCGCTCCCATGACCAGTCCGTGCAGATGCCGCTCCACGTCCGGGCCGTTCTCCAACACCAGGATGATCTGGCGCTGCTTGCCCTTGAGCTCCGAGACGAAGGTGCCTTTGCCGTTGACCCGGTGGATGAGCCCCTCCGTCTCCAGCTTCTTGAGGGCGCTGCGGATGGTGATGCGGCTGGCCCCGTGGAGCTCGCCCAGGACGTTTTCCGCAGGGAGCCTGGACAGAGCCGCGTACTCGCCGGAAAATATCTTCCCGCGCAACGTCTCCGCTATCTGGCAGTAGATGGGGCTGTGGTCTTTCCTCTCGACGAAACTCATTCCATGCTCCGATGTTATGTGCTGTATTATATGTGAAACAGGTCGGACTGTCAAGGGGGAGTCGCAGGAAATCCGGAAGATTCCGCATTTGCCCCGGAGGCGGCGGGGCGCTATAGTTGCGGCATGGACGTGCCCATCACCATTTCGTTGTGCGTGATCGCCAAGGACGAGGCGGACAACCTCGCCCGTTGCCTCAACTCGGCCAAGCGTTGCGTCGACCAGATGGTCGTGGTCGACACCGGCTCCTCCGACGGCACCAAGGCCCTCGCCCAGGAGCTCGGCGCGGAGACCTACGACTTCGCCTGGCGCGACGACTTCTCCGCCGCGCGCAATTTCTCGCTGGACCAAGCCCGCTGCCGTTGGATCCTCGTGCTCGACGCCGACGAGGCCCTCACTCCGGGCTCGGCGCGGCGTCTCCGCCAAGTCGTCGCCGACGCCGAGGCCAAAGGCTTCGCCACCGTGGCCATCGAGCTGCGCGACATCGCCCCCAACGGCCAGCCCTGCACCTCCTATTCCCAGAACAAGCTCTGGCGCCGCTCCCCCGACGTCCGCTACCATGGTAAAATCCACGAGATCGCCTCGGTGCGGCTCCCCGCCCTCGACCACGGCCTCCAGGTCGACCACCGTGGTTACATCGGCATCCCGGAAGAGCTCAAAAAGCGGAAGGGCGAGCGCAATTTGAAACTGCTCCGCCAGGCCCTCGCCGCCGCCCCGGATGACCCGAAGCTGCTTAAGTACTTGGCCAAGGAGCTGGCCGTCGGCGGGGACCACGCCGGTTCCAACTCCATCCTCGAGCCCGTGCTCGCCGCCTGCCCGGCCGACCAGCTCCCTGGGCTGCTGTTCCTGCGCGCCCTCAACTGCGCCGGAATGAAAGACCATCAGGCGGCGGCGCGGCTCGCCGCCGAGGCCGCCAAACAATTCCCCGACCGTTTCGAGTTCCACTATCTGCTCGGCATCTGTTCCCGCGAGCTTGGCGACCATCCCGTCGCCCTCGCCGCCTTGCGGGAGTACTTGCGGCTCCGCGAGGCCTTGCTGCGCGGCGAGCTCCAGCGCGACGACCGCGAGACCCCCACCCTCAACGACGCCGGCAAGGCCAGGCTCGCCTTGGCGGACATGCTCCTCAAGGACGGAGCTCCGGGGCGGGCGTTGCCCGAGCTCGCCGAAGCCTATTTGCTGGGCGCCCGCGAGGACGCCGTGAAGCTGCTGGCGGCGAATTGCGGCCGTTTTCCGAAGGCGGAGCTTTTGGACGTCCTGCGCCGGCTGCTCGCCGCCCGCCTCACTCCGCCGTTGGCTGCCTTCGCCGCCGCGGTCTGTCAGGAGCTCGGGCCGGAGGACGCGGATTTCCTCAAGTTCGTCCATGGCGTCCTCAAGGGCGAGGCTCAGTAGGGGAAGCTGATCGGCGTCCCGGACGCGCGGAACGCGTCAGGGCTAAGGCCGGTGACTTGTTTGAAGGCCCGCGAGAAGCCGCTGGCGTTGTCGTGCCCCAGGCGGAAGGCGACTTCCTTGCAGCTCAGACTGCTGGCAAGGAGCAGGTGGCAGGCCAGCCGCGTCTTCTTGAGGGCGATGTAATGCGCCGGGGGGATGCCGATTTGTTCCTTGAAGACCCGCGACAGATGTTCCCGCGACACCCCCAACCGCGTCGCCATGTCGTCGACCCCGAGGGGGCGGTCGAGGTTTTCCAGCACCAGTTGGCAGGCTTTGCGGACGAGGTCGCAGCTAGGCTCGGCCAGGCTGTCGGCCTCGGCGGCCTCGCCCAGCGGCGCCAACGTGTCCATGACCAGTTTCGCCGCGGCGGAGGGCGAGAGGGTCTGCACCGAGTCGCGGATGGCCTTGTAGGCCAGCAGCCGTTTGACCAGCCCCTTTTCGAGGTCGAGGTCGAAAAGGTAGCCATGCCGTTTGACGATCCCGGCGATCATGGTCTCGGCGATGTCGCCGCACATGGACATCCAGAGGAACACCCAAGGCTCTTTGGCCTCGGGCGGGTAGTAGTAGGCGTGGTTGGGGTCGGCGTGCATGGATAGGAACGCCCGGCCCGGCGGTAGCCGATGGTCCACTCCGCCCGCCTGGAAGCCGCCCACCCCTTTCAAGGTGCAGACCAGTTGTCCGCCTAGCTGGAGCATGCGGTGGCGTCCCTCGTGGCGGTAGGACGGCTGGGTTTGGATTTCCTCCACCAGCTCGTTGGGGAAGGGGAACGACGGGATCGGCTTGTAGACTTGGAACTGGATTTGCCAGATTCTCATGCGTATCTCACATAATGGCATTTCATATCACAATTTGTATATAGTAGTGCCGTTGCAAAAAGATTTCAACTGGATTATTATCAGTAATCGACGAGATACTTCGTCACAGAATGAAATCCCACGAAAGGAAGATGCGCCATGGCCGCGAAGATCAGGGTGACGGTTTGGAACGAGTTTCGCCACGAGAAGAGCAACGAGAAGGTCAAGCAGCTATACCCCAACGGCATGCACGAGACGATCGCCGCCGCCTTGCGCCAGGACGAGAACCTGGAAGTCCGCACCGCCTATTTGGACGAGCCGGAGAACGGTCTGCCCCAGTCGGTGGTCGACAGCACCGACGTGATGTTCTGGTGGGGGCACATGGCCCATGGCGAAGTCAAGGACGAGGTGGTCAAGCGCGTCCAGAAGCATGTGCTCGAGGGCATGGGGCTGATCGTGTTGCACTCCGGGCATTTCTCGAAGATCTTCAAGTCCCTGATGGGCACCAACTGCTCCCTGAAATGGCGCGAGATCGCCGAGAAGGAGCGTCTCTGGAACATCGAGCCCTCCCATCCGATCACCCAGGGGCTTGGCGAGTACGTCGAGCTGCCCAACACCGAGATGTACGGCGAGCGCTTCGACATCCCCCAGCCCGACAAGGTGATTTTCATCTCCTGGTTCGAGGGCGGCGAGGTCTTCCGCAGCGGCTGCACCTTCCAGCGCGGCCACGGCAAGGTCTTCTACTTCCGTCCCGGCCACGAGACCTACCCGATCTACCACAACCCCCAGATCCAGCTGATCCTGCGCAACGCCGCGAACTGGGCGGCCCCGCTCGGCGGCTTCCGCGTCGACAGCTGCCCCAACGCCAAGCCGTTGGAGAACGTCCCGCCCAAGACCGTCGATTTCGGCAAGGCCGGCGTCGTCCAGAAGAGCGAGCTCTGAGAGGCTTATGACCATGGAAAAGAAACTTAGAGTCGGCACCATCGGGCTGGGCATGGGCTCCGCCCATGTCCGCGGTTTCCAGTCGCATCCCAACGCCGAGGTCGTCGCCGTCGCCGACGCCAACGAGGAGCGCCTCAACCAGAAAGGCAAGGAGCTGGGCGTGCCCAGCCTCTACCTCGACGCCGAGGAGATGCTCAAGAAGGAGAAGCTCGACGTCGTCAGCGTCGCCACCCCCAACAAGTTCCACAAGCCCCTGGTGCTCGCCGCCCTCAAGGCCGGCTGCCATGTCCTTTGCGAGAAGCCCATGGCCATGAACGCCAAAGAGGCCAAGGACATGCTCGCCGCCGCCAAGAAGGCCAAGAAGCGGCTGATGATCAATTTCAGCTACCGTTTCGCCGAGCAGTCACAGGCCATGAAGAAACAGGTGGAGACCGGCATCTTGGGCGAGGTCTATTTCGCCCGGAGCGTCTGGCACCGTCGCCGCGGCATGCCCGGCTTCGGCGGCTGGTTCGGCCAGAAGGCCCTCTCCGGCGGCGGTCCGCTCATCGACCTGGGCGTCCACCGCCTCGACCTCGCCCTCTGGCTGATGAACTACCCCAAGCCCACCTGGGTCATGGCCAGCGCCTACGACCACATCGCCTCGGCCATCGCCAAGCGCGAGAAGAAGGCCTTCGACGTCGAGGACATCGCCGTGGCCATGATCAAGTTCGAGAACGGCGCCAGTTTGGAGCTGGAGGCCTCCTGGGCCGCCAACATCAAGGAGCGCGAGCTGATGGAGACCCGCCTCATGGGCACCAAGGGCGGACTCCTCCAGAAGAACCTCGACGAAGGCTACAACTTCGACGCCGAGTTCTTCCTGGAGAGCGAGGGTTGCCAGTTCGACATGAAGCTGCATCCTCCCGTCCCGGGCTGCAAGGGCTCGTATCACCATTTCATCGAGTCCATCAGCACCAACAAGCCCCACATCGCCACTGGCGAGGAAGGCTTGATCGTGATGGAGATTCTCGACGCCATCTACGAGAGCGCCGCCACGAACGCCCCCGTCAAGATCGGCTGACAAAGCCTCGCGACACACACATCGCACGGGAAGCCCGCTTCCCGTGCGGTTTTTTTCTTTGGTTGTTGCCAAAAGACAACAAGGACAACAAGGACAACAAGGACATGCAAGTTTGAGTTGGAATGCCTGTCGTTGAAGTCGTTGAAGTCGTTGAAGTCGTTGAAGTCCCAGCGATGTCCGCGTTAGGTGCTCCGGGCTTTTGCTTCCTGGGTGACCCGCAGGACGAACTCGGTTTTCCCTTGGGTGTAGGCGACGCGGTCCTCGGGGTGCGCGCCGCTCAGGCGCCGCTTCAACTCGCCGTATTCCCGCGCCAAGTCGGGCCGCTCCCGCAGGTAGTCGCGGAAGAATAGCCGGTCCCAGTGCTCGAAGTCCTTTTCCACCATGTGGATGTGGCAGAGCCGCTCCCCTCGCTGGCCGCGTTTGATGAACCAGGCGTAGAACGGCGGGGTCGAGTCGCCCCAGCTCGGACGCCAGAAATAGTCGTAGCCCAACGCCTCCAGGGCGGGGGCGATGGCTGTCCGGGTTTCCTCCAAGGACGCCACCTCGACCAGCAGGTCGACGATCGGCTTGGCCGCTAGTCCCGGGACGGCGGTGCTGCCGAAGTGCTCCACCCGCCGGATCAGCCCCGGCGGCGGCAGGGCTAGCAGGAACCGCTTCTCCCGCTCGAAGAGTTCCGGCCATTCTGGGTTGTAGGGGCTGATGTCCACGTGCTCCTTGACCACCCGCGCGACTTTCTCCTCTAACGTCTCCACGTTTCGGCTCCTTTGTCTTGACAAAAAAACGGCGGGCCGATGACGCCGGCCCGCCGTCGTGACGGTTTATCGCCGCCGCCCGCTGGGGCGGCCGTTGATTACTTGCCCGCCTTCTTCTCTTTTTTCTCCAAACGCTTCTCTTTCAGAGTTTTTTGCGGAGCTTTCTTGTCGACCTTCTTGGCATCCTGGCTTTTCATGGCCTTCCTCCCTGTTCGCTTGCTTGATGATGCGTTTGGCAACTGCGGCCCGCTACCGGTCCGCCCTATGCTTTTTTACTGCCGCGAAAGGTGTTTTTCAACTGCGTTTGCGGTTTTTTTCGTCACATCCCCGTGGCGGGGCTGGAAAAAGCGTCCGCCGCCGGATACTTTAGGCGCGGCAAGGGAGCGAAACGATTCAAGCATGACGATGGAAACTATACGCAGCATCAAGGACGTGGCCCGGTTGGCGGGGGTGTCGGTCGGGACCGCCTCCATGGCGCTCAACGACAAATGGCACAAGAAGGTCAAGACCGAGGTGGTCGAGCGGATCAAGGCCATCGCCCGCGCCCACAACTACCAGCTCAACCCGTTGGGCCGTTCCCTGCAATTGAAACGGTATTTCCGGATCGGCCTCTTCATCGACACCGGCTTCGGCGAGCGCCCGATCATCGGCGGCTACAGCTTCTACGACTTCATCACCCATTTCACCGACCGGATCGGTCAGGCTGGCTACGCCCTGGACATCGTCCAGATCAACGACGCGACGCGGGGGCGGATCGTCTCCAGCGGCGCCTATCCGGGCAACAACGACGCGGCGGTCTTTCTGGAATGGCGGGGCAACTCGGTCAAGGAGCTGCTCGGACGCGCCCCCGTCCCCATCCCCTACATGATCGTTGGCGACGATCTTGGCGACCATTCCCTGTGCTACGTCTTCAGAAATGTCTTCGACGCCACCTACGCCGTGTTCAAGCGGCTTTTGGACAACGGGCACCGCCGGGTGGCCATCATCAAGTCCGGCAGCGCCGAGCGCCGTTTCCAGTTGAAGCTGCAAGCCTACCGCCAGGCGTTGTCCGACGCCGGCTTGCCTTTCGACGCCTCGCTGGTGGTGGATTTGGGCTTGCCGTCGAACCAAGGCCTGCAGGTCGGCCGCGCCGCCGCCGCCCAGCTCCTGGCGGAGCGGCGTCCGCCCACCGCCTTTTTCTGCGACGACAACTTGTCGGCCCTGGGCTTGCTCTGGCATCTGGAGTCCCGGCAGATCAAGATGCCGGACGACGTGGAGGTGGTGGGCTACGGCGACGAGGCGATCGCCGCGCTGTCCGCGACGCCTTTGACCTTCTTGCGCATCCCGTCCCGCGAGGTGGCGGACTTCTGCGCCGCCAACATCCTGGGCTGGTGCGAGTCGAAGGGAAGTTTCGCCCCGCTTCAGCGCGAGTTCCACGAGGCCCTGGTAGTCGGCGAGACCACCCGGCCCTAGCGCATCGGGGCGAAGTTCTTGTCCCGTAACGGCGCCAACGCCGCCCGCATCGGGTCGTTCGGGGCCAGCAGCGCGTCCAAGTACTTCCAACAGCCATAGACCGTCGGTCTCCAACTGTGGCCGCCGTAAACCTGAGTGAGCGCCCACCGCAAATACTTTTTGTCCGGCACGCCCATCATGACGTCTTGGGCGTATTGGTCGCCTATGTGGAACAAACTGCTGTCGAGCGCCCCGCCGACCATGTTCTCGACCCAGAGTTCCTTGACTGCCGGGAACTTCAGGACTAGCTCCCGCGCCAACTCCACGTTGAGGTTGTTCGCGGGGCTCCAGCGAGAGTTGTTGTAATCCGCCAACAGCTCTCGCGCCATGGCTTTTGCCTCCTGAGCGTCGAGCCTGCTGACGTAACTTGTCACAAGCGAAGCGCAAAGGTTTTCGACGTCTTTTATACGCTCGGGCGGCAGCGTTATCAGATACCGGAGCAGCTTCAATATCTCCGCCTGAGACAGTTCCGCGGGCGCCGTCGTTCCGGCGCCGGAGCGTTTGAGCTTGTCAATGGCCAGCTCGGCGTCGCTGGTGGCGTTGGCCGACAGCAATTTGATGGTTATGGTAGTCCCTCCCAAGGTTCTTTGGCGGACAGCCATGGCATAGATACGATACCCTGCGACCTGAGCGAACGCGGCGTCCGCATACTCGATTTCGTTTGGCTTGTCAAGCGGTTTGCCTCTCACCATGATTGCCTGCCCCGGCGGGTCGGTGACGATCGTTGTCCTGCGGCTGGAATCGAACACCTGGTCGAAGAGGATAATTATCACCAAATATAGCATGAACGTGAATAACATCTTTTTGCCACGCGTTTTCCTCTCCAAGGAATCGGGGTCGTGGATATCCCAATCCTCGTCCCCGCTCGCCATGCCGCGGCGCCGCGCGATATTGAACCCTGTCGCGGGGAAGAGCGAATAGCAGTAGAGGAAGGGATACGCTGGCCAGACAAGCGCGCATAGGGCTGTCGCCGCCGCGCTGGCCGCCATCCCCATCCCGACGTGCCGACAACGCCGGTACCACATGAAGGGGAAGACTATGGCGAAGAAAGGCGAGGACAACAACAACGCGGACATAAACGTCGCTAAAACCGCGTCCCCGCCTAGTTGGATGTGAACGACAATCGGCTGGATTATCAAAAACTCGCCGATAACCAGGATTGCGGCCATGACGCAGGCGAAGGGCAGGCGTTTCCACCTGTCTGGTCGCCGCATGGAGCCGCCGACCAGATAGGAGTCGATAGTGTGCTCCCAGTCGAAGGGGTTCAAATAGACGCTTGCGGCGGCGAGTGCGCCCATAAGTGTCGCGGTCAAGATGAACATCCCCCATGGCATCCCTTGGAACAATAGGAACGCGAACACGCAGCACGCCGAGAAACTAAGCGGCATGAACGCGATTTGCCTCCGCGTGGCGCTGAACTCCGCCGCGACATTCTTGGTTTGACCACAGGCGAGCGTCACGAATTGCGTGGCAAGCAGCGCCAGCGCGGACAGTGTCAAAATATTCTGCGTTTGCGAGCCGGCGATATATTTGAACAACGTTATCCCATATAACCGCTCCATCACCAGCCCTTTCAGTCCGGTGGCATAAATTAGCGTCACCACCGTCAGCGGCGCGGCGACCAGGAGCGTCGGAGTGAGGTGATAAGCCATGCGGATACCCGTTGTCGAGATCGGCATGATCCGCAAATAGTCCTCCGGTGTGGCCCACCACGCCAAACTGCCGCAGAGCCCGACATAAAGGGCCACCGGGAACAGGAAGAAGAACGATGGTTTGATGATCTGCGGGCTGAACAACGCCCAGCCGACGACCGCCAGCGTCAGGATGCCATACGGGATGGCGATCCGTTTGAGCTGGAGTTTGAACAGTTGCAAAGGCATCAGTTTTCCCTTCTCATGTCAATAGCGTATCCCGACCCGGCGGAAACGGGCCAGGAGCGCCATGGCTACGGCGGTCGACACGGCTATGATCAATAACCAGGCGACCGCGGGCATGGGGACGCCCCGGTTGCCAGGGTCAAAGGCGCACATCAGAAAAACATAGGCCCCGACATAGACGACACCCAGCATGGTCTTGCGCCCCAGTCCGTCCCGGCGGGCGAGGAACGGCAGCCAGGCCCAGCAGCCGGAGATCACGGCCATGACCATGGCGGCAAGGACCGTTGCGGCCGTGAGGCTGTCTGGCTTGTCGTTCGTCAGATGGAGCGCCCCCTCCAGCCCGGCGATGTGGGCGAAGATCACCAAGAGGCAGAGCCCCAGGATGGTCGCCACCGTCAGGGACATGCCGGTGATGACCGGAAGCAGCCGCGGGGCTGGCAGGCTGAACTGGTACTCGAGCCCATCGTTCGTCCCATAGTAGGTGTTCATGCATAGGTACGCCATTGCCTGCGGGAGCGAGATCATGGCGAGGTTGAAGAACAGCGAGGAGAAGCCGAACGCCGCTTGGATCACGAGGAGAACTCCCGCGACCAGCGACAGTGGTTTCGACGCTTGTTCCCAATCCCGTTTCAGATACAAAATAAACAGTCTCATCGCCCATCCCTCTGGGTGACGCAGCGGAACAGTGCCTCCAGGGAGAAGGGCAGGACGTGGACGAGCGGGTCGAGTTTCCGCAACTTGCCCTCGACGGCCTCGCGGTCGTTGCCCCTGACGAGGAAGTCGCCGTCCCGGATGTCCTGGTCGGAGCCGAGCACCTCGAAGTTCCTCTTGACCTCGCCGACGTTGAGCGCCCCGGCTGGTCGGACGCGGTGCAAACTGTCGCGCAACGTGTCGAGCTCCTCGTCCAGGGCGAGGCGGCCATGGGTGATGATGAGGACATGGTCGGCGGCCTTCTCTATGTCTCCCAGGGCGTGGGTGGAGAAGAGGATGGTGGTGTCGCCGTTGAGTGTCAGGGACATCAAGGCTGCGATGAAGTCGCCCCTGGCGTTGGGGTCGAGTCCCGAGGCGGGCTCGTCGAGCAGCAGCAGTTCGGCGCGGGTGGCGAGGGTGAGGGCGATGGCGGCGCGGCGGCGGTTGCCCTTGGAGAGAGCTCCGACTTTCTTCTTCTCCGGCAGGCCGAAACAGTCCAGCAAGTCGCGGTACCAGTCGGCGTCCCAGGTGGGGAAATGCGCTCCATGGAAGTCGCCGAGCTCCCTGGGGCACATCCATTTCGGCAGGAAATCGTCCTCGGGCAAGTAGGCGACCCTGGCCTTGGTGGATAGCTGGAATTCGCGCGGGTCCTCGCCGAAGACCCTGATGGCGCCGCCGTCGAGGCCATAGAGCCCCATGAGCGAACGCAATGCGGTGGTCTTGCCCGCGCCGTTCTCGCCCAGGAAGCCGTACACGTGTCCCGGCTCCAAATTGAACGACAGTCCGTCGAGCGCCGCGCGCCCCCCGAACAACTTACGGACATCCTCCAGTTTGGCGATCATGCTTCCCCCTCGTTTTGAATCTTGTCGACCAGTGTTGCCACCCGATTGATAATGGAGCCTTTGTCGAAACCCAGCCGCAGCGCCTCCACGACCATGTCTTTGGCCTTGGCGTCGAGTATCCGGTTCCTCTCCCGTTCGTTGAATTTGCACACGGACTCGGCGACGAAACAACCCAAGCCGCGGCGTTGGAAGAGCGCGCCTTCGCGGATGAGGTCGGCGTAGGCCCGCATGACGGTGGTGGGGTTGACTTTTAGCGCAAAGGCGAGCTCCCGCACCGACAAGACTTTGTCCCCTGGCCGCAGTCGACCGGCGACCGCCAGATATTTGATCTGGCCGACGATCTGCCGGTAAATTGGAGTCCCGTTGGTGAAATCCAGGGTTATATCCATCGTTCCGCCGCTTTAGTGTGCCATGTGTGTGATTGTATATGATACACATGGTGGTGCTGGCAGTCAAGCGCGGTTTCCCCCGGATTTTTTCAAAAATTCCATTTCATGGCGCTTGCAGGATGAAGTTAATGTGTTATTATAATGGCTCGCTGGTATGGCGGCTTAGCTCAGTTGGTTAGAGCAATGGAATCATAATCCATGTGTCCGGGGTTCGAATCCCTGAGCCGCTACCACTTTTTACCCTCAAAAAGCTCGCCGTTTAGCCTAAAACTCCCTCTTCCCCCCATTCCCCTTGAAACAAGCTGATATATACTGAAAAAAGCTGCTCACGGAACAATGACTCGCGCATTTTTCGCGCATTTTTCTCCCCAGCCTCAAGTAACCTCACGCAGGCCAAGTTAACGTCCCGAAAGCTAACGCCACCCATAGACAACGTCCATCGCCCGGCTGGCTAAGGCAACTTTTCGACGTTGTCGGTGTACAGTTGCAGCCATAGCTCGGCGGCGCCTGTGGCGGGCCCGCCCGAAAACGCGGCGTCCACTTTGCGCCAAAACAGCGCCGGGGGGATGCCTTGGGAATACTTGCGCTTGGCAGGCAGGAGACACTCCTTCCCGTCTTTGGTGACCACCTCGCAACACTTCAAGCAGGCTTGGCCTCCATGCGACCTTAGGCAGGCTTCGATCTCGAACCCGTTCTCTTGCCTCCGGGAACAATGCGATTCCTTGGCGTCGCGCAGCAAAATCGACACCCCGCCCAAACAGGCGGAACGGTTTATGGAGCATAGCAAACCCAACTGGCGGTTGTCTTCCACGACCTGAAGCAGGCGCTCCCGGATTCGCGGCGTGAACTCTTGCCCCACCAATTGCCTCAACTCCCCCAGCTTGTCCTTCACGGCCGGATAGAGGTTCACCTCGCGGATGGTGTTGGCGCTGGGCAGGAGTTTGCGGTTCGTCGCGGCATCCTGCGCCAAGATGCTGTCGATCGTCAACAACTCCTCGACGCGGAGCTCTATGGCGAAAGCCCTGAAGTCGCCTGGCGCAAGCGACGCCATAGTTTTCGCCAGCTCCATCCGGCGGGTGGCGTCGACAGGGAGGACGTCCTGGAAATCCTGGCCATGCCGAAGGATGGCCTCAGCCAGTTCACGGCGCCTTTCCGGGAGGGCGTCCAGCCGCATCTCCCAGAGGCGGTGGTATTCAGAGGAAGCGTAGCGGCACAGCAGCCGTTCCAGCAACGTTTGGCGGTATTCTTGGCCGCCTCGGGGATCGTCCAGCAATTGCCGCCATAATGCGGCGTGGTCGGCGAAACGCAGGCGCCGCCTGTCGAAGGCGGTCAGTTCGCCGACGTTCTTGAGGAGACCGAGGCGCAACGCCAAATCGTCCGTCCGCAGCGCCGCCCGCAGCAACGAGCCGGCGGGGTCGCCACACGGAACCCCGCCTTCCCGAACCGCCACCCAAAACTCCTTCTCGGCCGCGGCGTCCCACTGGCGCTTGCCGGAGAGCATCCCGTCCAAGAACGACTCCAGGTTAGGCTTAGTCCGCAACGCCTTCAACTTGGCGGACACGACATCCACGGGGACTTTGGCTTTCCCGTCGCCCAGCGCCGCGACGTGACAGGCATAGGTGTCCGCGAAACTCTTCGCCTTGGCGCCCCGCCAAGCGACGAAACTGTCCAGCAGGGGCAAATTGTTCCGCTCGGCGGCGATGGCGCAGGCGATGGACAGCTCCAAGTCTTGCCATTCCGCCTCGCTCTCCGAACCATGCAAAAGCCAGTCGAAGGCGTCTTTATGTTGGTCTTTGTCACCCTCCAGCAGATAGAGGCGAGCAAGCTGCCGCAAGGACTCGTCCCGATGTTTTTGCCACCAGCTCCGTTGGGCCGCAAGCGTGGCCTCCGGGTCGGGCGGCCATTTCGGCTGGTAATCGGGGAGGAGCGGCCGGAGGCATTCCCGGGCGATGTCGCCGCGGGTGGCCAAGCCGGGCAAGGGGTTCGCCCCGTCCGTGGGATACCTGTCCTCGAAGGCCTCGGCGAAGCCATAGAAATATCCCTGGATTCCGGTCAGGCATTGGTCGTCAGCAAGCGCCAGCAGGAGGGGGACGGCCCGCTCGTTGCGGCTGAGGATGTCCACCACTGCGGGTGGCGACTGGTAGTCGCTGTTGTAGGCGCCGGGATGCTCGGAGACGGGGAAGAGCCAAAAACGCATATAACGCATGGTTCCACCCTGGGCGTCGGCGAGTGCCTTGGCCAGGTGGCGGTCGGTGTCGTCGAGCTCGTCGCCGGAGAGTGCCGCCACCCGTCCGGCGAATTTCTGGTCGAGCCGCCGGACGGTCTCGGCCACGGCGGGGGCGTGAAGCCAGCCCTTGGGGCAGGAGCGCGATAGAGCTTTGAGCCGCACCGCGAAGGCGTGGAGGTCGCCATCCTGGACAAACCGGAAATAGCTGGCGAAATAGTTGCCGGTCGCCAGGCGGGAAAGCCCCGCATGGAGCAAAAGGCCGGAGTCGTGGGAGGCTTGGGCCAAGGCGTCGGCCAGGCGGAGCGCCTCCGCTTCCATCCCGAGGCGGGAGGCGTTGGCGGCGGCCACGGAAAGCTCGGAGTAATGGCGCATGGTATCATAGCCGCCGCCGTTCCGGCTATTGCCAGCCTCCACGGCTTTGGTCATTTCGCGGAGCTCCGCAGGGAAGTCGCCGGGAGACCAGCGGCCATAGAATGCGCAGCCGGCCTTGTCATCCCAACCGCTGTCGCCGTTCATCGGGTTGTCAACGGCCTTGGCTTTGATGCGCCAGGCGTCGAAGAGGAGCAGCTCGGCGCCGCCCTCCTTGTCCTCGCCAAGCAACCAGGCGCCGCCTTTGATTTGCCCGGAGGTGCCGAAGGGGCGCAGGTCGACCTGGACGCGCCTGGCCTTGGTGATGTCGGGCAGCCCGGCCTGGAAGAGCAACGCGAAGTCCCGCCGCGCCGCGTCGACGCCATTCTGTTTGGCGGCGGCGGCGGCCTTGTCCCAAAACGCCTTGGCCTCGTCCCGCGCGTAAAGGGCGAAGAACAGTTGGCGCAGGAACTCCAGGTGGCTCGCGTCCGTCCAGGCGTCGGCCAGCAATTTGTCCCAGAGGGGGGCGTCATCCTGGAGCCGGGGGTGGCCGCAGTCACACCAGAGGGCCATGGACAACACCCATTCCCGCAAGCCGTGGCTGGGTAGCCGCAGCGCCAAGGGCAGGAGCAGGCGGAGCGGGTCGGAGCGCCACTCAAGAGCCCGCTCCAGCTGGCGACGCAAGGAGATTCTGACCTGCGATTCGTCTTTGAGTTTCCCGGAGGCCAGGCCGTCGACCAGGGACTCCAGGCTTTGGCTCTCCTCAAGGGACTGCCTGAGCGTGGCCGCCACGCTTTTGGGGTTGTAACCGAAGCGCTGTTGCCGATCCAACTCCTCGGTGCCCTTGACGTAGGCGTCCACGAAGTCATTCGCGGCGGCTCCCCTTGCCCGCACATATTGGTAGACGAGCGGAAGATCCGGACGCCCTTGCTGCAATGCGTCAAGGAACTGCCTCTCCAGCTCCGCCAGCTCCGCTTTCGAGGGCGAGCGCAAGAAATAGGCGAGCGCCCCCCGCCGTTGCCCTTGTCCAGCTCCGTCGCGGATATAGAGCAGGGCGAGGGCTTCCGGGCTCATGCCGCGGTTTTTCTCGAACCAGCGCCGCAGATCGGAGCCTTGCCGCAGCGAGTCAATCTGGGTCAGGGCGGCGGCGGCCAATTCGCCCAAGGTGACGAAACGGGGCAACGGGTCGCGTCCCGCCTCTATCTCGGCGGCGAACCGGTTGGGGCTGGCGGGAGGGGCGGCCAGACCGGTGGGGCATGGCGAGTCCTTGAGGGCAAGGAGCAGCGGGACGCAGTCCAGACCACGCCCGAGGCAGTCGCGCCAAGCGGGAGGCAAACGCGGGGCGAGCTCGCAATCCACGGGCGGGTTGGGGGGCGACCGCACCACCCAAGCTCCTACGCCAGCGAACACTCCGGTGGCGGCGGCCAACGCCTTGGCTGTCGCCCGGTCGCTGTCGGCCAGGGAGGTGAGATCCGGCTCCGTTGCGGCGAGTTCCCGCCGGGATTTGGCCGCAGGGAGGCACTGCCTCAAGCGGGCGAGCTTATTGGCGAGGGCGCTCCGGTCGCCATCTTTGGCGAAGCGGAGGAACGCCTCGCAACAGTCGCAGGCCGCCAGCTGGTCGAGGGCGGCCCCGAGCAATACCTGGACATCGCCTTCCGTCTCGAAGAGAGGGCTGGCCAAAGCGCAGGCCTCCTCTTTGAATCCGAGGCGGAACACCTGGGCGGCCACCAGGAGCGCCGTGGCGCGCTCGCCCCGCTGCTGCGACTTCGCATAGCGGACGAGATCCCGCAACTTGGCCTTGAAGTCGGACCTGTAGAGTTCAACACTGATTCCCAAGGCGTCCGCCGGACAATCCCTGGCTTCCCGGAACTTGCCGCAATCCCTGGCCTCCAGGCGGAGGCCGTTGAACAACGCCAGGGACGCGACGCCATCCTCGCCTTGTTTGAGCAGCCAGGCTGGTTGGCTTGAGCCGGTGTCTCCGAACAACTTGGCGCAAGCCTTGTCGCGGCAACGCAAACGGGCTTGGACGAACTGCGCCCCGGAGGGGTAGGCCAGCCCCGCCTGGAAAAGCCGATTGGACAGTTCCGCCAAACGATCCTCCTCGGCGCGCTTGGCGGCCTCGACCCCCAGGCGCAGGCGCTGGTCGATCTCGTCCGAGCCATACAAGTCAGCCAACGTCCGACGGAGGAACTGCATGAAACCTTGGTCCCGCTGGGCGCCGACCAAGATTCTCTCCCAAAGCCGGGCGGTGTCTTGGTACTTCGGGCTTGTCCCCTTGACGGCGGCGGCATGGCCTAAAGCGGCTTGCTTGGCCTTGTTGCCCGGCAGGCGCAAGGCCAGCTCCAACAGATGCCGCAACGGCTCGGGGTGCCGTGCCAGCTCCGGGGGCAGCAGCCGGGCCAAGGCAGTTTCGGCGGGCTGGTCCCATTTCAGTTTGCCGGAGGCGAGGCAGTCCACCAAATAGTCCAGGTCTTGGTCGGCGATCTCCTGGCGCATCTTGGCCGCCAGGGATTCGGCGGAGCTGCGGCTCTGTCCGGGGCGCGCGGCGAAAGCCTCCACGAAGTTCTTCGCCCCCGACAACCGCAAACGGACATACTCGCAAGCGACGGGGATTGGGGACTGGTCGTCAAAGCCCTCGAGCAGAACCCGCTCCAGTTCCTTGAGTTCTGTGTCAGAGCCGTTTCGCGCCAGGAATGCCAACGCCCCGAACTGTTGCCCCTGGTTGCCGTCCTTGAGGTAAAGCATGGCCAGCTGGGCAAGGGGTTTTGTGCGGTTGTCCTCGAACCAGACGGACGGGGCGGGGAAGTCGCCTTGGCGGCGGGGGATGAGGCTCCACAGCGCCGCCTCGGCCAAGTCGCCCCGGCTGGCCAGGCGTGGCAACGGATTGCGGCCAGCCATGAAGCCAAACTCGAACAGCCCCACGCAATCGGGCAAACGCAAGACGCTCGTGGGGAAAGGGTCGTCGCGTAGGGCGAGCAGCAACGGCACGGCGTCCAGCTTGCGTTTGAGGATGTCGGCCAGCTCCGGCGGCGGTGGAACGGTGTATCCTGAGTCGAGCCCGGGCGTGGGGAAAAGCCAGAAATCATAGGATTGCGGGACGCAGCCGCCCTTGGCGTCCGCCAAGGCCTTGGCCTGGGCGCGGTCGGTGTCCCCAAGCCTCTCGCCAACCAGCCCCGGGGCGGCGACGCCCTTCAAGCGTTGGTCGAGCTGTCCTGCCAGCACCTTCAAGCAGGGGGCGATGGGCCGGCCTTTCGGACAACGCGCCCGCAAGGCCTCAACCCCTTGGGAGAATGCGGCCAAGTTGCCGTCCTGGGCGTAGTTGGCGAAGAGTTCGCAGCACTTGGCGGCGGCAAGGCGGCAAAGGGCTGCGTCGAATAACTTCTTTGGGGTGTCCTCCGACTTGCAAAGGAGCTCCGCCAGGCGGGCAGCGTCGTCCTTCATGCCCAACTGGTGGGCGTGGGCGGCGACCAGGAACAGCTTCGCCTTGCTGTCGATGCCACCGTAACGGTTCCCGAAACCGAAAGGCCCCAACTCCGTCTCGGCCAGCCGCAACGTCTTCTGCAACTCCGCCTTGAAATCTACAGGACGCCAGGAACCTTTGAGCCCCATGCCGCTCCGTTCCGGCTTGCTATTCCAGTTGGTTTTCTCCACCCGAGCGCGCCAACCGTCGAAAAGGATCATGGCGGCCGAACCGTCCGGCCGTTCCTCCAGCAGCCAGGCGTCGCCATCCCGGCAACCCAACGACCCGTTCGGGACGCCACGCCACGCCAAGGTGGCGTCCACCCGTTTCGCCCCGGCGACGTCCGGCATGCCGAACTGCCGCAGCCGCTCGAACTCCTTGACGACATCGACAGGAGGGGGGCTTGGGGGCGGAGCCAGCACCGAGAAGTCCAGACGGAAACAAAGCAGCGCTGGCGCTGCGGCCAAGGCCGAGTCCACCTGGTCGAAGGCGCTTTCCGGAGGGATTCCGTTTCTCCATTTGGGATTGGGAAGAGTGATGGCAACGGCGCGGTTCTGGCCGCCCCGCTCCTCGATTTTGTAGTACCACTGCGATGGGACGCCCACGGGGCTTCCCCCCACCGCAAGCTGGGTGTCCACTTGCCCGACTCCGTTTGGGACGGAACCAGGAACATGCGCCGGGACGGAGAATTTCACCCGAACCCCGCCCAAGCAGGCGTCGCGGGACACCTCTATCCTTGTGGACAGCCCGGGGTTGGCGTGGAACGCCCGCGGCAGCGCCGCCAGCGACGCGCGGGAAAGCTCCTGTCCCTTCAAGAACTTCAGCGCGTCGAACTTGTTCCCGAAGGGGCTGTCCACCGCCACCTCGACGATGGTGTTGGCGAAAGGCAGGAACTTGGCGTTCAGGCACCGGTCGCCAGCGAGGATGTCCTTGGCCGCCAAGACTTCATCGAGGCTGAGCTTCCCGAGCAGCCCGGGCAGGTCGGCGGGGGAGCTGCGCTCAAGGTCATGGACGAGTTGGGCGCGCCGCTCCGGGGGGACGTTGACGGCGGCCGGGCGCGGCAAGGGGCTGCCGCCGGAACGGATGGACGCGGCCAAAGCCGCCTCGTGGCGCTTGACCATTGCCCGGCCAAGTTGGCTGGCCAAGTTGCCGTCGGGACGGCTGTCCGGAGCGTAGAGGCCGATGAGGCGCTGGTCCAGAAACTCCTGGTAGGGCGAGTCCTGGCCGACGTCGGCGTGGAGCTTGCCCCAAAGCCCGGCGTCGGCCGGGTAAGGCCGAGGGGCGAGCGGCGCGTCCAGTGCCAGACAACGGCGCCGCAGCTCATGGCCGGGCAGACGCAGCGCCAGCTCCAAGGCGGCGCGGGTGGGGTCGGGACGCTTCTTGAGCTCCAAACGCAGCTCATAGGCGACCTGTCCGTCCCAGGCGACCGCCCCCGCGGCCAGCCCCGCGGCCAAGTCGTCCAGGCTCCGCCCCGAGACCATCCCCCGCATCTGGTCCAGGACGGAAGGCGGGGCATATTGGGCGATGGCCTCGACGAAGCCCTTGGCCGCCGCTCTGCGCAGCCAGACATAGGTGATGGCCAGGTTGTAGTCGGTGCATTGCTCCTTGGCCTCGGAGAGCAGGAGGCGCTCGACGGTGGCCAAGGTGTTCATGTCTTTGGTCTCCAGCACATATTCCAAGGCTCCGCGTCGTTGCTCCGAATTGCCGCGCCGCAGGTAGAGCAGGGCCAGCTCCCGCAGGGACTTGCCGCGGTTGTCCCGGAACCAGCGGGCGATTTCCACCGGCGCCGCCTTGCAGGAGTGGAAACCGCTGCCGTTGGGCGGGACGGTCGCTAGGCAGGCGTTGGCGATGTCGCCCCGGGTGGCCGGGCCGGGCAAGCCCCACGCCGCCGGGCCGACGTCCGTCTCTCTGCCCATGAAGTCAAGCCTCCTGCCGACGACGAACAGCAGGAAAGCGTTGGGGAAGCGGAGAAGCTTCGTCGGGGTCTGGTCGTCGCGGAGGGCGAGCAGCTGCGGTATGGCGTCGAGGCGGCGCTTGAGGATGTCCCGCAGCGCGGGGGGCAGGGAGGCGAAGGGCGTACCCTCGGAGCGGCCGTCCGGGGACGGCGGGAACATCCAGAACGCCACGGAACGGCCCATGGCCCCCACCGGAAGGACGGCCAGAGCTTGAGCCTGTGATCGGTCGGTGTCGGTCAGGCCGTCGCCGGAGAGCTCCGCCGGAGCCCCGCCTTTCAACAGTTGATGTAGCTGTTGGGACAGCTTCTCCAATGCGGGGCGGAGCTCCAAATCGGGCGGGCAACGCCGCAGCAGGTCGTCGGCCCCTTGGGAGAAGGAGGTGAAATCGCCGTCCTGGGCACAGCGGACAAAGAGCTCGCAGCAGCGGGCGGCCGCCAAACGGCAAAGCGCCGCGTCGAGGGCTGTCTTGCGGTCTCCGCCCATGCCGGCCGACATTGTCGCCAAACGGCTCGCTTCGTCCACCAGCCCCATCTGCTGGACCTGGGCGGCGAGGAGGAGCAACCGGCCGCTTTCGGAAGGTTGTCGCCGCCCTCCCGGAGCATCAAACATGCGGCGAAGCCAGTCGGCGGAATCCATCGGACGCCACGAGCCTTCCAGCCCAACGCCAGAGGCGGCGGCGCCACGCCGCGTCGCCTTCACCCGCCAGCTGTCGAACAAGACTAGCTCGGCGGAACCGTCCGGGTTCTCCCTCAGCAGCCAGGCGGCGTCGCCACTCCTGCTGCAACCGGACATGAGCGTGCCAGACGTGCCCCGCCAAGATAAATCGGCCCAGACGCGCTTGGCGCCGGTGACATCCGGAAGGCCGAACTGGCGCAGCGTCTCGAAATCCTGGGCCTGGCTTTTGGTCTCGCCTGAAACGCCCATGGCCGAAGCGGCCAACAACAACGCAAGAACGGCAGTCCGCATGGTTCCTCCCCCTTGATGTTGCCTTACCATATCTGGCCGTGGAAAGGAAAACAAGCCGATTTCTTCACTGTCAGGTCAAGCAGTCGCAGGAAAGAGATAGAGCTCATCGCCATCGCCTCCTTGTGGATGACGCCAGACGGCGGAAATGGTTGTTTTTACCGAAGGGACAAAGCTACTCAGATGCAATCCATTCCATTTCGAACATATATCATCCCTTTGGAGCTGGTGCACGGCGTCACTTGATTTGAACTTCTATGAGGTTGAAGCATGGGTTACTACAGCGATGTCGCATTGTTGCTGGGGCGGGAGGCGGATGGAGCGCTCAGGGTCGCCTTGGTGAAAGCCCCGGAGGAGGTCCGCCAGTTGTTCAAAGGACAGCCGCCGGAGGTGGACGCCAAGACCGGCTTGCGGTTGCGCCATTGGGAGCATGTCAAGTGGCAGGACGAGGTGGCCGAGTTCGTGGACTCGTTCCTCGCCACGCTTGACGACGGGTGGTATCGCTTTCTGCGGCTGGGGGAGAGGTTCGGGGACTTGGACGACTACGGCGGGATCGAGGAGAGCCCCTTTGGGCTGGAGGTCGTAGCCAAGATCGAGTTCCGCAGGCCATAAGATTTAGCCTCGGAGAATCCCCCGCTTGGCTATGGTGCGCGGACGCCGAAAGACGGCGTTCCAGCGGCCTGAACCACCCCGGTTCCCCGGCGATTTTCACGCCGATCATGGCGTGGTCAAAGATTTCTCAGAAGTCGTGAACTTATGCGAAGCCCTGTCCGCCACCATGGTGGACAGGGCGTTTTGTTTTCAACAGATTCAACCCAACAGAAGGAGGTCATCATGGACTTGTCGTTGAGGCAAACCGACTTGCAGGACGCCTTGGCCGGGCTTCGTCCGTTCTTCCAGGGCATGAAGTCGAACAATGGGCGGCTGCTGGTCAAGCTGTCGCACGGGAACGGGGAGCTGGGCGTCGCCGCGACTGACGGGATCAGCTGGCTCAGGTTCGCCAGGAAGTCGATGGCCGTCAACGCCGCGCCGGTGGAGGTCTTGGCGCAGTGGCCGGAGATGAAAAAGGCGTTGTCGAGGACGGGCGGCGGGGCCGTCACGTTCCTGCATGCCCACGGCGACGCATTGGAGATGAGCGTCGGCGACGGCAGGGGCGTCGAGAAGATCGCGCTGGAGCCGATGTCGTCGTGGACTGAGGAGTCGCGGGTCCCCATGGAGACGGCCGTGTTCAAGAGGGACTTCCTCGACAAGCTGGCCAAGGCCGTCCACTTCGCCGACGAGGACGGCGCCCGGGAGCCTTTGAAGGGCGTCCTGGTCGAGCCCGGCTGGATGGTCGCCACCAACGGGATAAGGTTGGTGAGGTTCCCCGTCGAGCTGGGGATGAAAGGAAGCTTCGTCATCGGCAGGTGCGGAGTGCTGGAGTCCAGGCTGCTGAAGGGAGCGGGCGAGATCGGCGTGTCGGTTGACCCCGCCAGGTTGTGCGTCAAAGCCGGGGACTGGACGTTCGACGCCCCGCTCATCAAGTCCAAGTATCCTTCCTATACGCAGGTCATCCCGGCCATGCAGGGGCTTGGCAACAAGGTGGTGTTCAGCCAGCAGGACGCCAAGCGGATCGGCGAGGTCATGTCGCAGTCGGCGTCGAAGTCCTGTGGGCACATGGAGCCGGTGTTCGTCCTCAGGGAGAAGGCTGGCGTGGTGGTCATCCGTGACGACGCCAAGTTCATGGCTGTCGTGGAGACGCAAGCCGAGGCCACGGGGATGAAGGAGTGGAGACCCTCGCCATCGACCGTAGGACGTTGCTGGACGCCTTCAAGCTCGGGTTCAGGACAATCATGTTCAGTTCCCCCAGCTTGCCCATGGTCGCTGTCGGCGACGGGCAGGGAGACCTGATGCTGATGCCGCTGACCCAGGCCGACCCGGCGAAGGTCAAGGGCGTCGTGGAGACCTGGAGACGGGAACATGCCGGGAAAGTCGAGGAAGTAGTGGAAGTCGAAGAAAAACCAAAACAGGAGATCAAAATGCACGAGTTCAAGCAGCAGTCCTTGGAGAAGCAGGTCGAGGCCGTCAGGAACGAGGAGCGAGAGAAGACCGTCGAGGGGCTGCGGATCGTCGGCACGGAGAGGCAGGTCGAGACCTTCGACGACTTGCTGGAGTTCGTCACGGAGCTCAAGGCCGCGATGGGGCAGATCAAGGACATGGTGAACGCCCTGCCGTCGAAAGTGCGCGACGTGCGACGCGGCGTCAAGGACAAGGAGCGCGACTACGAGAACGCCAGGGTGGCCATCATGCAACTGAGGAAAGTCTCCGGGTTCTAAGCACTGCACTGTTCAACCAGTCCCGTCCTCCTTCATGGGGGGACGGGGCTTTTCATTTCAACCTGTCCATCAAAGAGGTCACACCATGAGTCTCTATGAAGTAGTCGTTTCCATCATGAACCACGGCAAGGAGCTGGGGCGCACGGTCGTCCGTCTCCGCGCCAGCAGCAGGTTCGACGCCGCCATCCGCGCCGAGTCGTCCGTCGAGGGCAGCTATGGAGCGTCCAGCTACGGGCGTTTCGTTCAGGTCGAGCCCCTCAGCGAGGCCGAGTTCTCGGCTCTGGCCGTGGCCTGACAACAACCAACACAGGAGAACAGCACCATGCTGAAGCTTAATGCTTCCTATTCGAAGAAGGTTCCCGCCGACATCGAGTTCAGCTCCAAGAGCTTCCATGCCTCGCTGGAGGTGGAGCTGTCGGACGCCATCACGCCGGAAGGCATCAAGGCCAAGATCCACGAGACCTTCGAGCTGGTTCGGGCCTCCGTCGAGAGCGAGATCAACAGCGTCCCCGCCCAGCAGCGGCAGGCGGCTCCAGTCAACAAACAGGCCCCCGCCCAGTCCAGGCCGTTCCGCGGCAACCGGGCCAACTCAGAGGCTCCCGCCAGCGAGAAGCAGTTCAAGCTCTTGTTCGACTTGGGCAACCGCGCCGGGGTGCGGATCAACGACCTGGCGCGGGAACGGTTCAACGTCGGCGGCTACGCCCAACTTTCGAAAGACTGATCATGCATGTATTGCCGGTGACGGCGGTGGCAGTGACGGCCTTTTCCACTTGGAGTCGAGCAGGCGGATTTGCCGCCTGCGCGCTCTGGGACATGCAAGGCAAACGTCAGTGTTCCCGACAGCCGCGCCCTAGGACAGGCGTCGCCAAACAATAATTACCGCAGGGCCTGAAAGGCGCGGCGCAGGGTCGGCAATGAGGCTGGCACAACTGACATGTTTGTATCATGCCAATGGCTTTGACACTGCCACGTGGCCGCAAAAATGCGTATATCAATCTGCATAGATATTGCCATGACAACGGGGGCACTACTTAGCAGCAAGAATGCGACAGTAGATGGCAGGCAAGCCAAACGCGACCGGCAATGGACGAAAGGCTCAGGGGCAATGAGGACTGTGCCTTGAGGATGGCGATCAGGAAGGTTGAACCAAGGGGTCGAGAAAAACAGCTAGCCCTGCACGGGCTACGCTTGGGAGACGATGTTCCATGTTTTCGAACGCGAAGATATTGATAGAACCAGATAGCTCTGCCGGTGGCCACATACAGGAAGGTCTTCTCGTGAACATGGAGGAGCGGCTTGTTGGCATGTCCGCAGGGATGCGGCATATCCGGGAGGAGATCCTCGCCTTGGCCCCTTCGACCCTCTCCATCCTTGTCATCGGCGAAACGGGGACGGGGAAAGAGGTCGTCGCCCGCGAGCTGTACGCCGCGAGCAAAAGGAGCGCCATGCCGTTTCTGCCTATGAACTGCGCCGCGCTCGGCACACTGGCGGACAGCGAGCTGTTCGGCCACGTGAAAGGCTCCTTCACTGGAGCCATGCGCTCAACGAGTGGTTACGTCGGAGCCGCCAATGGCGGGACGTTGTTCCTCGACGAGATCGAGGCCCTTTCACTGGATGTCCAGGCGAAAATCCTGCGCTTCCTTGACAGCGGCGAATACAGCAAGGTCGGCGACCCCACGGTTTTGCATGCCGACGTGCGGGTGATATCGGCCTCGAACAAAAGCATCGAGGAGCTCTGCGCCCAAGGCAAGTTCAGACAGGATTTATATTACCGCATCTCCGGGGCGGTGCTCCATACGACGTCGCTGCGCTCGCGCCGCGAGGACATCCCTGGCCTTGCCGCCCATTTTCTCCACTTGTTCGCGGCAAGCGCAGGGAGAGCGGGCCACGTCCTGCTCCCCAACGTCATGAAAATGCTAGTCGAACAAGATTGGCCGGGCAACGCCCGACAGCTCAAGCAGACTATCCATAATCTCTTCGCGCGGCACAGCCACCAAGAAGTCATTGGCGGGTCTGACTCGCCGCTATTGGGGATGGCTCCAGCGCTGGCGAATGAGTTCCCGTCCTATCAGGATGCGATGGCGTCCAGTATGGAGCAAGCCCGCCGGAAATATTTCACCGCGCTGCTGGCGCTCACGCGCGGCAAGGCGAAGAAAGCCGTGGAGCTTTCAAAAATGAACAGGAAGAATTTCTATGCGGTGTTGAGGACGCTTGGCTTGCCGCCAAAAGGCTTCAGATAATATTTCGCCGTTGGTTTTTTGAAATGCCCGCCTTGTTGGCGCCAGCGCCCATTAATCCCCGGACGTGGGTGTTGGCGCCCACAGTTCATCCTCCCCGTCATTTTCTGCCCAACCTCCATTCCATCGGGGGAAAAACGTGGGCGCCGACGCCAACAATCCTCTGCCACGCCAACGGATGGGCACATGGAAAACATCACGTAATGCTTTAATGACAAGCCGCTTAGATATATCAACGCAAGTCATGGCATGCATGCTGCTTTCATAACCATCATGAACAAGCGGACAGAAAAAACGATACTGGTGGCGGACGACGACCTCTTCTACAGGGAAATCGTTTCGTCCCATCTTGAGAGCCTGGGTTACTCCGTGGTTAAAACCAGTTCGGGGGCAAAGGCGCATGAGCTGCTTCAAGCGGACGGGCGGTATGATCTGGCGATACTTGACGTCTTCATGGGGGGAAAGAGCGGCATCGAAGTGCTGGAGCGGTTCAAGCGGTCAGTCGACCTTTGCGGGATCGAGGACATGCCCATCATCATTATGACCAGCGACGACTCCGAGGAGACGGAACTGCGGATCAGGGCCGCCCGGGCCACTTTGCTTCTCTTGAAGCCCTTCACGAAAGAGGCGTTGACGGAAGTGGTCGAGCAGCTCGTGAGATGTAAACCAAAGCCAAGAGCCAAATGGTTGGGGGATGAGGTGACAACCGTCATCCACCCTAAAACTGACGACAAGCAACTGACATAACCAAGCCCCATCAACAACTCAAGAAAAGGTCGGAAAATGGCAAAATTAGCAGCAGCGCCGTCCCCAGCCACAAGAAACGATTTCACTCCGAAAATGGCTTCCGCCGCGTCGGGCGCCGTCGGAGCGTCCCAAGGAGCCCAGCAGCAGTTGCTGGCGCAGCAGCGGAAGATCGCCCAGGACCGGGCGAAGCAGCGGACGGAGCTACGCACGGTGGCGAAGCGCCAGCAGGCCGCCGAGCGCATCGCCAGCGCGACCGAGGAGCTGGCGAGCGGGGTCTCCCAGGCGAACGCCGCCGCCCAACAGTTGAACCAGGCGATGGAGCAGATCTCGTCCGGGGCCACCGAGGCCAGCGCCGCCGCCCAACAAGGGCAGGCCGCCGCCGAGCGCCTCGGCAAGGTGGCGGACGTCAGCTCCGCCGCCGCCCAGCAGTCGCTGAACAAGGTCAACGTCCTCCAGAAACTGATCCGCGACACGGTGGTCCAGATCGAGCGGCTGGTCAAGAACATCGGGACGGTGGCGGAGAAGAACGTCGAGTCCGCCAAGCGGGTCGCCGAGCTTGAGACGCAGGCCAACGAGATTGGGCAGGTGGTGAACACCGTCGCCGGGATCGCCGACCAGACCAACCTGCTGGCGTTGAACGCCGCCATCGAGGCGGCCCGCGCCGGGGAGCATGGCCGCGGATTCGCCGTCGTCGCCGACGAGGTGCGCAACCTCGCCGAGGGCGCCGAGAAGTCGGCCCGCACGATCCGCGACCTGGTGAAGGTGATCCAAGGCGAGGTGAAGTCCGTGGCCGGGGAGACCGAGCAGGCCGGGATCAAGGCCCGCGAAGAGGTCGAGAAAGGCAGGAAAATCAGCGAGAAGCTCGTCACGATGGAAAACGACATGACGATCGTGCATGAAGCCTGCGTCGTGATCAACAACCTCAGCGCCGAGATGGCGTCCGGCGTCTTGCAGTTCCGCAAAGGGAACGAGGTGATCGCCAGCGCCGCCGAGGAGGCCGCCAGCGCCGCCGAGGAGGCTTCGACCTCGACTCAGGAGCAGACCAAGGCGATCAGCGACATCCAGACGGCCGTGGACAACCTCGCCCAAATGGCCGAGGAGTTGAAAGTCAACACCGACTCCGAAAAGTCGAGCGAGCAGTTGGCCGCGGTTTCCGAGGAGATGTCCGCCACGATCGCTGAGGCGAACGCCGCCGCCGGACAGATCATGAGCGCCATCACCCAGATAGCCAAGGGCGCCGAGGACCAGGGCTCCGCCGCCGAGGAGTCGGCGTCGGCCATCAAGCAGATCGACAACAACACGGTCAACATGGGGGAGAAGGCGAAAATCTCCCTGGAGAAGGTCAGTTTGCTCCAGCAGATGCTCGGAGAGAACAAGCTGGCGGTCGACAGCCTGATCGTGGGGATCGGGGCCAGCGCCAAGACCGGGCTGCAATCGGTCGAGAACATCGGCAAGCTTGAGGTGCGGGTGCGGCAGATCGACAAGATCGTGGACGCCATCACCAACGTGGCGATGCAGACGAACCTGCTGGCGGTCAACGGCGCCATCGAGGCCGCCCGCGCCGGAGAGTACGGCAAGGGCTTCGCCGTCGTGGCGTCCGACATCCGGACGTTGGCGACCGACTCCGAGCAGAACGCCGGGAAGATCAAGGATCTGGTGCGGGCGATCCAAGACCAAGTGCAAGTGGTGTCGAAGGACATCCTGCAACTGTCGACCGCCGCCGAGCAGGAGGTCGAGACGGCCAAGACGTCCACCGACAACCTGAACATCGTCGAGCGCGACATGGTCGAGGTGCAGAAGGGCATCGTGAGCATCCAGCTCGAGTCCGAGGAGTCCGTCACCGCCGTGCGGGAAGCGCGCAAGGGCGTCGAGCAGGTCGCCTCGGCGGCCGAAGAGGGCGCGAGCGCCGCCAGACAGGCCTCCGCCAGCTCCTCCGAACAGTCGAAGGGGATGAGCGAGCTGGCCCAGGCCATCGAGGAGATCTCCGGCTTGGCCGACGAGCTGCAGAACTGAACGACGACAAGCGCTTGGCGTTTGGCGGGGAGAGCTTGCCTCAACCCGCCAGACGCTAAACTAAGGAGACTATAATGGCTGACATAAAAGGCTTGCAGACAGGGGAAGACCAACTGGTCACCTTTTCCCTGGCCAACGAGGAGTTCGCCTTCCCGATTGGCATCGTGCAGGAAATCGTGCGACCGCCGGACATCACCAAGGTGCCGAACGCCCCGAGCTACATCGAGGGCATCGCCAATTTGCGTGGCAACATCCTTCCGATCGTCAACCTCCGCAATCGCCTGAAGATGAGCGACAAGGAGATCGACGAGTCGACCCGGGTGGTTGTGATCAACGCTGGCGGCTTCATGGTTGGCGGCATTGTGGACTCGGTGTCGGAGGTCGTCCACATCGAGACGAAGATCATCGACCCGCCGCCGGAGGTGGTAGGGTCGGTCGACGGGCAGAACCTGCTGGGCGTCGCAAAAATCAACGCCGGCAAGCGACTGATCATGATCCTCTCCGCCGAACGGATCATCCCGGACATGCAGGGCAGCGGGGCGGAGACCGTCGCCTCGGCCTCAGGGATGGTGGAGGCCGACCGCTCCGCCTCAGCGCGCAAAGAAGCGAAAAGCGCAGGCGACGAGGAGGAGCTGCTGGTGACGTTCCGCCTCGGCGACGAGGAGTTCGCGATTGACATCATGAATGTCCAGGAGATCATCCGCGTCTCGGAGATCACCGGCGTGCCCCGCGCCCCGGCGTTCGTGAGAGGCGTGATCTCCCTGCGAAACCGGCTTCTGCCAATCATCGACCTGCGCACCAAGTTCGGCATGCGGCAGCTGGATGAGAAGCTTGCCAAAGCCGAGGGCGCTGACGACGCTGACGAGCTTGACGCCAGGCGGATCATCATCATGGATCTCGACGGGGTGTTGACGGGCATCCAGGTAGACTCGGTCTCGGAAGTCCTGCGGATGGAGCGCAAGAACATCGAGGCGCCGCCGGCGATCTTGAGCGCCGAGGAGGCGTCACGGCTCAAAGGTGTGGGCAAGCTCGACGACGGCAAGCGGCTCCTGATGCTGCTCGACGTGCGCAATCTTGTGACTTTCGCCGAGAGGAACGCCTTGCAGACGGCGGACGGAGAGAGCGCCTCGGAAACCAAGAAGGCAAAAGGCGCCGCCATGGAAATCGCCGACGAGAAGCAGTTTGTCTGCTTCCAGATCAACCAGGAGGACTATGCCGTCAACATCATGCACGTGCAGGAGATCATCCGGGTGGAGGCGATCACGGTGGTCCCGCGGGCTCCGGCCTTCGTCGAGGGGGTGGTGAACCTCCGTGGCGACATCCTGCCGGTGATCGACATGCGCACCCGCTTCAACCTCCCGCGGGCGGAGCGCTCCGACCGCAACCGGATCATCGTCGTGGACATCTCCGGCAAGACCACCGGCTTCATCGTGGACGCGGTGTCCGAGGTGCTGCGCATCCCGGTCAAGCAGATCGAGGCCGCCTCCGAGGTGGTGGCCGACGAGGGCTGCGGGCAGTTCATCGAGGGCATAGGGAAGCTTGACGACGGCAAGCGGATCATCATCGTGATCGCCGTCAACTCGCTGCTCTCCTCGGGGGAAAGCGGAGACTTCGCCGGCTATGACGGGAAGAAGACCGCTTCCGGTGCTCCGTCCGAAGAGGCGGGCGACTTGTCGCGGCTAGCCAAAGCTGAGCTTGTCGCCCTTGCGGAGCGGCGAGGCTTGAAGACCAACGCCAAGATGACGGCCGTCGAGTTGAGGAAGATCCTCGGCGACGCCAAATGATCGCAGAAAATAGCCACGGGCGGAAGCCCGTGGCTCAACCCGCCGCCATGCGGCATCAACAGATTGAGAGCAAAATGCTGTCGCCCAACGGAAAAATCCGGGTCTTGATCGCCGACGACTCGGCGTTGATGCGGCGCGAGCTGCGCCGGCTGCTTGAGACCGATCCGGCGTTCGAGGTGCTTGACTCCGCCCGCGATGGACGGGAGGCGGTCGACAAGACCAAGCAGCTTCAACCCGACGTGGTCGCGCTTGACATCAACATGCCGGTGATGGACGGCCTGACCGCCCTCCAACTGATTATGATGGAGTCGCCGTGCCCGGTGGTCATGATCAGCTCGCTGACGCAGGAAGGCGCGTTGACCAGCTACGAGGCGCTCGAGCTCGGCGCCGTCGATTTCATCGGCAAACCAGGCGGCACCATCTCGAAAGACATCAACCAGATCGCCTTCGACATCACCATGAAATTGAAAGCCGCCGCCAGCGCGAAAATCGCGAACGTCCGCCTCCGCAGGTCGATGCAACGTCTGGACAGCGCCAGCAAACGCAAACCCTTCGCACCGAAGGGCCGGGGCAAGATCATCATCATCGGGCAATCCACCGGAGGGCCGAACACGATCATGGACATCATCCCGGCCCTCCCCGCCGACCTTGACGTGCCAATCATCATCATCCAGCACATGCCCGCCAACTTCACCCCGTCGTTCGCGGGCCGTCTCGACCAATACTGCGCCCTCCCTTTCAAAGAGGCGGCGTCAGGCGACGTCATCACGGCGGGACAGGGATATTTGGCGAAGGGCGACGTGAACATGACGCTCGTCCCCCGCGGCGCGGGGAAGCCGGGGGAAATGATCAGATTGAGCCAGAGTCCCGACACGCTGCACAAGCCGTCGGTCGACGTGGCGATGGAGTCCGTGCTCAAGCTTTACGGAGCCAACACGATAGGCGTTTTGCTCACGGGCATGGGCGACGACGGGGCCGACGCCATGGTGGCGATCCGCGGGGCGGGCGGGCGGACTATCGCCGAGTCGGAGGAGACCTGCGTGGTCTTCGGCATGCCCCGGGAGGCGATCGCCCGCGGCGGCGCGGAGTTCGTGCTGCCGTCGCACAAGATTGGCGAGAAGATTGTCGAGCTGGTGAGGGCATGAAACAAAACCCGATAGACGTGGAACGGAGGCTTTTCATGCCTTGTGACATCAAGCGGTTGCTACGGCAGGCGGAAAACGCGGACGAGACCGAGCGCCGCTACGCCGCCGAGGGCTTGGGGCAGTGCGACGACCAACGGGCGGTCGACGCGTTGGTACGCCTGCTCGGAGACGGGTCGATCGCCGTCAACGAGGCCGCCGTCGAGTCGCTCAAGACGCTTGGTGGGGCGGTGGCGTGCCGCGAGGTGGCGTCGCTGTTGGAGTCCGAGGAGCCGTCCCTGAGGAACTACGCCGTCGAGATTTTGGAGAGCGCGGGCGAGCTGACAATACCCGCGCTGCTCAAGCTTTGTGACACGGAGTCGGCAAATTTGAGGAAATTCGCCATGGACATCATTGGCAACATCGGGGTGAAGTCCGACAGCGAGGCCTATGGGTGCTGCCTCAGGCTCCTTGGCGATGCGAACGTGAACGTGGCGGCCGCCGCGGCGGAGGCGCTGGGCAAGCTTGGCGAGCCGGACGCCTTGCCGTTGCTTGAGGAGAAATTCGCTTCGGCCCACCCCTGGACGCAATGTCATATCCTGTTGGCGGTCGCCGCTCTTGACGGCGAGACGGCGTTCAACATCCTTTCCCGGATCGACACCGGCAAATTGAAGGCTGAGGTGGCCATGCACTTGAGCATGGCGAAGAGTCTTTTGTACGCCCGGTTGCGTGAGCATTCCGCCGAGCCGCCCGTGGCCAGCCGCTAACCATTAAAACTTGAGGGCGTCATGCCACTTGAAATCCCACAAAACAGTGTTGACAAAATACGCGCGCTGATCTACAAAGAGACCGGCATGTTCGTCGAGTCGAACAAGGATTACTTGATCAAGACCCGCCTAGAAAATCGCATGTCCGCCCTCAAGTGTGGGACTTTCCAGGAATACTACCACCTGCTGCTGTTCGGGGGTAACGGCGAGATCGACAACTTCATCGAGGAGATGACGATCAACGAGACGTACTTCTTCCGGGATTTCCCGCAGTTGCAAGGCTTCGCCGACATCGTCCTGCCTGATTATCTGGAGGGGAAACGCCAACGTGGGGCGCGCTCCTTGCGGACATGGTCCGCCGCGTGCTCCAACGGCTGCGAGCCGTACACGCTCGCCATCATGCTCCGGGAGGTGATCGACGACTTCCAAGACTGGGAGCTGCGGATCGACGCCAACGACATCGACCGCAAGGTCTTGCAGCACGCCAGGATCGGCCTCTACGACGAGCGGCAGGTGAAGGATATCCCCGCCGTGTACAAGGCAAAGTACTTCATTGAGACCGCGCATGGCTGGAAGATACTCCCCACCGCCGCCCGCCATGTGGAGTTCGAGCACATGAACCTCATCGACCATGCGTCCATGCGCCGGAAGCGCGACTTCGATTTCATCTTCTGCCGCAATGTCCTGATATACTTCGACGACGACTCCCGGAAGCGGGTGGTGAACATGTTCTACGACGCGCTGGCTCCGGGAGGCTACCTGTTCCTGGGCTCGTCCGAGTCGGTGGGGCGCATCAGCGCGGCGTTCACGCTCGAGCGCAAAGCGGGCTTCCTCAGTTACCGGAAACCACTGGGAAAATAGTTCAAACTTGAGAGGATGCATATATGGCGCGGATACTTTTGGCGGACGACTCTGGCATCGTGCTGAGCCTACACAGCTACATACTCGAAAACGCCGGGCATGACTGCGCGGGCGTCAACAACGGTTACATGGCGCTGGAAGCGCTCATGCGCGAGAGCTTCGACATGGTCGTGACCGACGTCAACATGCCGCGGATGGACGGCTACGAGCTGACGCGGCGGATCCGGACGCTCGACGACTACAAAAAAGTCCCCATCATCATCATCTCCACCGAACAGGAAGCGAAGAGCAAGGCAAAAGGGCTGGCGGCAGGGGCGGATGTCTATATCGTGAAACCGACCGACCCCGCCGCCCTCGTGGTCTACGTGAACATGCTGTTGGCCGCGGGATAGACAAGACGCTTGTCCATGGATTTCCCGCGAGACACCTGATTCAAACCACAGGAAAACAACTGACAAAGACCATGCAGGACTCGGACATATTAGACTCGTTAGTACCAAGCTTCATTGAGCATGCGCTTGAGCATCTCAACGTTGTCGACGGCGCCCTGATGGCGCTGGAGAAGAAGCTCGACGACGCGGAATGCGTCCGAACGCTTTTCATGAGAGTCCATTCGCTCAAAGGATGCGCCGCCTTCCTGAAGCTCGACGACATCCGCTCGCTCGGACATGACGCCGAGACGCTGCTCGACCATGTCCGCAGCGGGAGGAAAAAGGCGACCCCGAGAATCACCCAACGGCTCTTCTCCTGCTTCGACCTCCTGAAAAGCCTCGTGACGGCCTTAGGCAAGTCGCTCGACGCAGGCGTCCCCTTGCCGGAAAACGGCACGGACCAGCGAGTCAAACAGGAGCTGGAGGCCCTTGGGCGCGCCATCAACTTTTCCGACGGGGAAATTGAGGGCAGGAAGAGCCCCGGAATCCTGCCAGCCGGCTCGACGCCGTGGGTGGAGCTATCGGAGAGCCTGCTCACGGATTTCCGCGCCGAGGCGCTGGAGAACATCGAGCAATGCGAGAAGGCGTTGATCGACCTGAGCAAGACCCGGAGCGACCCCGAGCTTATAAAGACTCTGTTCCGGGGTGTCCATTCGGTGAAGGGAACCTCTTCGTATCTCGGGCTGGACGCCATCGCCTCGCTCGCCCATGAACTGGAAAGCCTGCTCGAACTAGTCAGGGCGCGGCGCCCCCCCTCCATGGACGACATGCTGCTGGACGTGTGTTTCGAGGCCGTCGACCAACTGCAAGGTTTGATCGGCGCCCCCTTCGACCTGGCGCTCACCCAAAAAGCGGTGGAGTTCAAGGTGAGGATAGACGTCGAGTCCGGGAAATATGGACGGGACGCCTCGACCCGGATCATCGAGGTGATGGCCAAGACGAGCCCGGTGGACATTTTCCTCGACTCCGCCTCCCAGCATGTCACGTCCCTCCAACTCTTCCTCGCCGAGACGACGCTCGGCCCCGACCGCCTGGACGCCTCCTTCCGCGCGGCCCACTCGCTCAAGGGCGGAGCCCGCTACATGGGGCTGGAAGCGGTGGAGAAGCAGTCCGCCGCCATCGAGGACAGTCTTGAGACGCTGAAAGGCGCGGGCTCCCTCCCGGAGGTCAAGGCGTTGGTCGCCGAGTCGCTCGCCGAGGTGGAGCGGCTGCTCAGCGCGATGTCCCTCGCTGAGGAGCAGCCTCCCCCGGTGGCGGCGCAAGCGCCGGTTTCCGAAACCGCCATGGCCGCGAAAACCATGCGCGTCGAACAGAGCCTGCTCGACACGTTCATGAACCTTGTCGGCGAGCTCATCGTGGCGCGGAACGCCTTGCGGCACACGGGGCAACGCCTCGAAGCCGGGGACGAGGAGCCCCGGGCCGTGATGAAAGACCTGAAAAGCGCCTGCGCCGCCATCGACCGCATCTCCGACGAGATGCAACGGAACATGACGCGGATGCGGATGGTCCCGGTGCGGAAAGTCTTCGAGAAGTTCTCGCGGATGGCGCGCGACATCACCCGGAAGAACGGGAAGAAGGTCGACCTGCTGTTCCAGGGCGAGGACACCGAGATCGACAAAGGCGTGGCCGAGGAGCTCGCCGACCCCCTGGTGCATATCATCCGCAACGCCTTGGACCATGGCATCGAGCGGCCTGACACGCGGCGCATGGCGGGGAAGCCGGAGACGGGCACCATCCTGCTGAAGGCCGCCCATGAGGGGAACAACATCGTCATCGAGGCGATCGACGACGGCAAGGGCATCGATCCCGACGTCATCCTGAAAAAGGCGTTGGAGCGGAACCTCGTGTCCCAGGCGGACGCGGCGGGCCTAAGCAAGGAGGACATCTTCAATTTCATCTTCCTGCCGGGCTTCAGCACCGCCGCACAGGTCACCGACATCTCCGGGCGCGGGGTGGGCATGGACGTCGTGCTCACCAACCTGCGCAAACTCAAAGGGACGGCGCGGGTGTCTTCTGACCCGGGACAGGGGACGCGCGTTCGGCTGGAAGTCCCGCTCACGCTCGCCATGGTCGAGGCGATGCTGGTGAAGTCCGGCGACAGCGTCTACGCCATCCCGATGGCCGCGGTGAGGGAGACGGTCAAAGTGCCGAGGGGCGGGGCATGGCCACTCATGTCGAAAAGAGTTGTCTGCCTGCGCGGCGAAACGGTGGGAGTTGTCTCGTTGGCGGAGCTGTTGGGAAGGGAGGCGCCCGACATGGAAGCAGAGTTGCGGCTCCTCGTCCTTGAAGCGGGGCAGGCCACCCTGGGGGTCGTGGTCGACGCCATCCTCAGACACGAGGAGATCGTGGTGAAGCCGCTGGCGGACTGCTTGGCGGGGCTGCCGGGGCTCGCCGGGGCGTCCGTGCTGGGCGACGGGCGGACGATCTTGATCCTCGACCCCAGCCAATTAATCGCCATGGCGGCGGGAAGGCAAGGGTAGGCGCATGTCAAAGAAACAAAGCATCCTGATTGTCGACGACAGCCGCGAGAGCCTGCTCATCACCGGGCACGCCTTGGAACAACTCAACGTCGAAGTGATACAAGCCACCTCGGGCGAGGAGGCGTTGCGGCTTTGCCGGGAAAACGACTTCGCCGCCGCGGTGCTCGACGTCCAGATGCCCGGCATGGACGGCTACAAGCTGGCGGAACGGTTCAGGTTTGAGCGCCGGGCGCGGCATTTGCCGATCATCTTCGTGTCGGGCGGCTGTTCCGACGAGTTTCATGTGTTCAAGGGCTATGAGTCGGGGGCGGTGGACTTCATCACCAAGCCCTTCAATCCGATAGTGCTCAGGGCGAAGCTCAAAGTTTTCCTGGAACAGGATGGCCGAAGGCAGGAGTTGGTGGAGCAGAAGGAGAATTCCGACCGGGTGCTGCGGGAGCGCACGGCACAGTTGGAGCTGGAGGTGAAGGGACGGGAAGAACTGAACGCGCGGCTGGCGTCGGAGCTGGCGTTCAACACGTCGATCTTCAACTCCACCGCCACCTTGATCATGGTGCTTGATGGGGGGCGCCGGATACTGCGCTTCAACCGCGCCTGCGAACGGATCTGCGGAATGCCGGCGGAGGATGCGGTCGGGAAGAAATTCGAGGAGGTCTTCATTCAGGAGCAAGACCGCGACATCGCCCCAATGATCATCAATATGAAGAAAATCCGGCAGAAGCAGGTCGCCGGGGAGCTTGGCTTCGTCGACGGGGATGGTAAACGGCATCTCATCTTCTGGTCGTTCACCAGCCTTGGGCACGGCGAAGAAACCGAAGGGGCGGACAATCTCGTCACCGCCGTTGGCGTCGATCTCAGCATGCAAAAGGAGGCGGAGGACGCCACGCGGCTCGCGCTCATCGAGCTCAACCAGATCTTCGAGACCACCAGCATCGGCGAGTGCCTGATCGACACGGAACTGCACGTACTGAAGGCCAACCGCGCCTTCTGCGAGATGTTCGAGATGGACGTGGACGCGCTTCTGCGATGCCAGTGCAAAGATTCCATCGCCTGCGGCAGGTGCGGCAGTCCTGAATGCCTGGTGGGGCAGGTGTTGGAGGGGGAAAAACAGGTGGACGCGGAGTTGCGGCGTATGAAGCAGGATGGCCAGGAGCTGTACCTGCACATCTCCATTTTACCTTTCAGGAACCAGCAGGCTAAAGTGACGGGCGTGTTGTGCCGTTTCACGGACATCACGCAGATCAAACGGCACGAGCGGGAACGCGGGGATATCCAGGCGCGGGCGTTCACGCAGTCCAAGCTGGCATCGATTGGCGAGCTGGCGGCCGGGGTAGCCCATGAGATCAATAATCCGGCGACCTTCATTTCCGGCAACGCCCAGCTCATCGAGTCGTTCCTGCCGCTCATCACGACTTGCCTCAACCAGGTGCCCCCTGGCAGCCCCGACGCCGAGAGGCTCGAATTTATTGCGGCGGAGATGCCGCTGTCGATCAAACGGATCCGATCCGGCGTGGAGCGCATCAGCAAGATCGTGAACAACCTGAAATCCTTCTCCAGGAAGGAGGACGCCACGGGGGAACGGAAACCTGTGGACGTCCACCAGGTGATCGAAACGTCCCTCGAACTTTGCCACAACCGGCTCAAGTACAGCGTGGAGGTGGCCAAACAATTCCGGTGCGCCCCTGCGGTCGTGTCTGGCGACCGGAACAAGCTAGAGCAGGTCTTCGTCAACCTCTTCATGAACGCCGCCGACGCGCTGGAGGGCAGGGAGGGCAGCGCCCTCACCATCTCAACCCGGCGGGAGGGCGGCGGCTGCGTCATCACCATCCACGACAATGGCCCGGGGATCGACAGTAAAATCCTGGAGAAGATATGGAACCCGTTTTTCACGACGAAACCGACCGGCAAAGGCACGGGGTTAGGTTTGTCGATCTCCAAAGGTATTGTCGAAAGTCACAACGGCGAAATATCCGCAGTCAACGATGCGGACGGCGGAGCGGCGTTCCTCATAACGCTCCCGCTGGAGAAAAATGTACAAACAGAACGGAAGGAGCAAGGCAATGACGTCTAAACCGAAAGTGCTTATTGTGGATGACGAGGCGGACATCGCCGACACTCTGGCGAGCCACTTCAGGTTCATTGGATACCGCACCGACACCGCCTCGAACGGCAAGGACGCGCTGGAGAAGCTGGGGGTCGAGGGCGCGGAGGTGGTCATCACCGACATCAAAATGCCAGTGATGGATGGCATAGAGCTGATCCGGGAGATCAAGCTGCTCTATCCGATGATCCGCGTCATCGTGATCACAGGCCATGTCACAATGGAAAACCTATTCGCCGTTTTCCGCCTTGGCGCTGACCGCTGCTGCTTCAAACCGCTCGCCGACCTGGCGGAGCTTGACACCGCCGTGGCGAGGGCTGTCGACGACTTGAAGACCTGGCAACTGAAGCTCAAAGAACTAAAAAGCCTCAAGGGATGATCCCCAAACGGGACTGAAGGGTGCGCTCAACATGTCGGATAATGAATACAGCATAGACGCGGAACTGCTGCGGGAGTTCCTTGACGAGACGACCGAATCGTTCTCGCCCTTGGAGAATCTCCTCATCCAGCTTGAGACGGAGCCCGACAACCTCGACTTGGTTAACAGCGTGTTCCGCCCCGTCCACTCCTTGAAAGGGACGGCGGCGTTCTTCAAACTGATGAAAACCAGGGATCTGAGCCACGCCGTCGAAAACCTCCTGGATCTGGTCCGGAGCAAGAAGAAAAAGGCGGACAAGGACGTGATCCGCTGCCTGCTCGACGGCCTGGACATGCTCCGCGAGATGCTCGGCCGCGTCAGAGGCGGAGCCTCCGAGCTCGGGGCGCAGGCGGATTTCGATTGCGTCCTCGAAGCGTTGTCCCAGGCTTCCGCCGAGAAGGCTCCGGCACCCCCCGACGTGGTGGCTGCCGTGGCCACGGCGACGTCCATGCTGACGGAATTGCGGCAGTGGCTGCCCTCCGACAAATCCACGCTTGCGGACGACATCGCCAAAGTCCTCGCCGTCGCCACCCGGCCGCAGCCGGCAGCACTGGACGACAAACGCCCCGAGGAGCTCCGCAGCCTCGGCAAACGGCTGGATGAAGACGGCGATCCGCTCGAAATTGAAACGTTGCTCCTCGTTTTGCGCGAGCTTGCCGACGCGGAGGACACCACGCGGACCATCGACGCAGCCTTGGACGAATACCACACCTTCATGGACAGCATCGGCTTCGACCCGTTGCTGGTCGAGCTGCTCAAGGAGAAATGCGGCATCCTTTCCCGCACTGGCAAATGGCAGCAAAGGACAGCAGCGAAAACGGAGGAGCCCAAGCCTGAAAAACAGGAGCAAAAGGCCGTCGAGGCCGACAAGACGTTGCGGATCTCCGAGAAGCGCCTGGACGCCTTCCTCACCTACGTCGGCGAACTGGTCGTCGTCGAGGAGATGTTCAACTTCCTCCACCGCCAGCTAGCCGCCGTCTCCGGCGAGAGGGCCGCGGCCACCCGCTTCAAACAGACGCTCGACACCTTCAGCACCCTCTCCGACCGCCTCCAGAGAAGCATCATGGCGATCCGCAAGGTGCCGGTCAGGACGTTGACGCAGAAAGCGCCACGGATCATCCATGACATCGCCGACAAGTGTGGGAAGCAGGTCAACGTCATCATCGAGGGCGACAGCCTGGAAGTGGACAAAAGCTACATCGAGTTGCTCGACGCCCCGCTCGTGCACATGGCGCGCAACGCCATCGACCACGGCGTCGAGAAACCGGAGGAGAGGGTCAAACGCGGTAAGCCCGCCAAAGGGACGGTCCGCATCGCCGTCAAGGAACTGGCCGAGACGGTCGAGTTGCGCGTCTCGGACGACGGCAAGGGCATCGACTTCGAGGCGGTTCGCCGCAAGGCCGTCGAGCTGGGCATGATCAAGCCCGACGCGGCTCTCGACGAGCGGCAGACCGTCGAATTGCTCTTCATGGCGGGGCTATCCACGGCGGCGCAGGTGACCGACATCTCCGGGCGCGGGGTCGGCATGGACGTGGTGAAACGCAATATCGACGCGGCGGGCGGCGTGATCGCCATCTCCAGCGTCCCCGGCAAAGGCGCGGAGTTCTCCATCAGCCTCCCGAAGAACATCAGCACGCAGATCATCGAGGGTTTCCTCGTGGCGTCCGGCGGCCGCACCTACGTGCTCACGACGGCGGAGATCCGGGAGTCTTTCTCCCTTGACGAGGCGGAGATCTCCACCTTGTTCGACCATCGCGAGGTGGTCTCTCGCCACGGAACCATCCTCCCCGTCCTCCGGCTCGGAACCCTGTTGGGCTACAGAACCATGGCCGAGGAGCTGGCCTCCAACCACCATGTCATCTGCGTGGAAGCGGCGGGGCGGCAATACGCCATCTACGTCGACAAGATCCTCGGCATCCAGAAGGTGGTGGTCAAGCGGGTCAGGCGCCTCACCTCCGATTTCGACCTGTTCAAAGGGGCGGCGGTGACCGGCGACGGCAAAGTGGTGCTGATCCTGGACAGCGCGGAAATGGTGAAAATGGCGGGGGGCGTCTCCTCCTGACAGGCGTCCAGCTGAGAGTCAGGCTCCTGTGCGCAAAGCCCTGCTCCGACGCTATATTCACAGTTGGCCAACACTCCAGGGGCGGGCTCCATGTAGAAGAGATTCAACGTCACCTACGACCTGACCATCACGGCGACTTTCACCAAGAAGGCGCAACCGGAGTACTGGGTGGCCTACGGCTCGGTGTTCGTGGTCAACGTCTCCGACTTGGAGGACGGTGATGTCTTCGCCAAGAAGCCCCCCAAGGTGATGGTCAAGGACGGCGGCAAGGCGAAAGTCCTGGGCTTCAAGAAGGGCTCGGACTCGGGGAACTGCGTCTGGCAAGACAAGGACGCCCCCGGCACCTGCACGCTGTTGGTAAACGGCGAGACCTTGACGGAGAAGTTCATGTTGGAAGACCCGAACGCCTTCGACGTGACGCTGACTCCCGACACGGACATGGCCAACGACAAGATCACCGTGACTGGCAGCTACTTCGGCTCCACATGCCCAAGGTGACGATGGAATGGCAAGTCGAGTCCAAAGGCAAGACGAAGACCAAGAAGGCGACCTGCAAGGTGTTGAAGCCCTACAAGTACGACGACGCCAGCGGCAAGTCAGGCAAGTCGGTGATGTACGTCGGACAGGAGGCCTCGGAGTCGGGCTTCCAGCTCGGCGACTCCGCGCTGACCTTCGTCGTCCCGAAGGGGATCACGGACTCCACCACGGCGACGCTGAGGCTCAACTGCAACGGCACCATCGTGTAACGGCAGTTCAACCCCACGGAGTGACGGCAAGTCAAACAATAAACCTTCAACCAAGAGGCGGGCCATGCTGCCCGCCTCTTTTTTTAGCTCAATCCAGCACCACAGCACTATCCCCCGCAGGGCATGTCTTTGACCGTTCCAGAGTCAGATCATGCCCGGCAATCCCGGCGATTTCCGAGCCGAGTTGATGCTCCGAGGTTTCTGCGCGAAGATGGGGGCCGAACGCAAATCAGCCTCAAAGCGCCGCTGGCCCTTCGGTGTCCTCGTCCTGAGCTCTGGCCTTGGGATACGAGGGGAAGATGTGGTCGAGGTCGTGCTGGAGCTCGTGGGCGAAGAGCTGCGGCAAAGAGCGGTTACTTCGCGATGGTGGAAGACGGAGGAAGTGAATCAGCCAGGCTTGCCCATCTTCTGAAACACCACCGGGGTAGAACCAAACGAATTGGCACATGCGCTAACGGGCGCAAGAAACGCAACATATTGTGTTAAATTTCGGCATTCGACGACATCTTGTTGTTTTTTTGTACTACAAGTGCGATGTTGCGAATGTTGAGGGGAAGGCAACAACCAAGCGGAGGCAGGACATGGGGAACCCAAAGACAATAGCCATCGAGGAGACGCTGGAAGTCGAGCTGAAACTCATTAACCGGTATCCCGGGGCAGCAGGGCAATCAATGGCAAGGATGGGGATCGGGAAACTGGGCTTCAATGGCTCAGTCTTCAAGCCGCGGGCAGGAACGGCATCAAAGATTGACCTGGAATTGAATGACACCTCATCCTGCGTGGTGGGAGAAACCATCTCGGAGAAAACACCTTGTTCCGTCATCTTCGACTGTGATGACTATACGAAGCTGGGAAGGAAGGCGAAGCCCCTTCGTTTTGAGCTCCCCAGCCGGACGATTCCATCGCCAGTGGTCATCGAAATAGCCTGATCACACGCCAATAACAGGAAGCCCCGGTAAGCATCAAGGTCGGACTTGATAGGATACTCAGCATCCCTCTTATGGGCTTGTTTGCCTGACGGGGGACGCCAAGGCAAAAACAATTCTGCGCGCAGCCATGGCACAATCGCAGTATACCTGTGGCGTCGCTTCCCCTCCAGTTATTGGTCGGCCAGAGACAGACGCCTCTGAAGTGGCCCCGGTTTTCTGGACAAGAAATTAAGGTGTATATTGCCTAAGAAAACTGGAGGTGCGTATGCCTGGGAAGAGACGGAACCACTCGGCGAGCTTCAAGGCGAAGGTGGCCTTGGATGCCGCGAAGGAGACGGCGACAGTGAGCGAGCTGGCGGGCAAGCATCAGGTGCACCCGAACATGGTGACGCAGTGGAAGCGGCAACTGCTGGATGGCGCGGCGCAGATATTCGCCTCCCGCGCCCGTGGACGCCCCAGCCGCGAGCTGGAGGAGCAGGACGACATGCTCAAGGAGATAGGCCGCTTGAAGATGGAGCTGGAGTGGCTTTTAAAAAAACTCGGTGTTGAGCGTTGAGGCGCTGCGCGGACTTGCCCGCATGGAGCACGGGACACCATGCCTGAGCCGACAGTTGGAGCTGTTGGGGCCTAAGCGTCCAGCCAGCACCATCTTGACACGGGGGCTGAGCTATTTTGCGGCGGGTTTCCAGAGGTGGGGCAACAGGGCGCCGAGACGGGGCAGGACGTCCTCCATCCAGGAGCGGCAGTTGACGCCGTTGGCCTCGCAGGTCGTGGCGAGACTGCGCAGGATGGCGAACCGTTGTCCCCCGCCTTCCCCTCCGACAAACAACCAGTTTTTGCGTTTATGCCAAGCTCCGCATAAACGCAATTATGCGGAGCGCGCAATTATGCCAAGCTGTTTTCGGCGACATGACGAAAATCATTATGGCCTAGCGGCATAGGACTTTCAAACAGCTGCTTTGCTCAGCATAATAATGGACATCCACAAACCGCCCACAAAGGAGGGTGTCCATGATCGAAGAGCTTTTCTCCAGCCGCCGCGTCCTCAAGCGGATCGAAGGCAATCCCTTTTACCCTGGCTTGATGATCTCGCCTCCCACCTCATCGCCCTCGGGTTCAAGCGGGAGCGCGCGCAAGCTTACCTGTTCTGCGCCGAACATTTCCTGCGATGGCTCACTCGGGACAAACACAAGCCCGGCGACTTCGACGAGTCCGCCGTCCACCGCTTCCTGAAGGATCACCTCCCAAGTTGTTCATGTCCGAAACCCGCCCCCCGGCATCCGATCACGGTCAGGGCGGCGTTGAACCACCTAATCCTCGCGCTCCGCCAAACCGGCAGGCTGTCTCCGATTGAGCCAGCGTTTTCGGCGGCGGCCTCGATTCTGGCGGAGTACGACGAGCATTTGAGGGACACATGCGGCATGGTGGAGTCGACACGCCATCACCGGCTTCGCGACGCGCGGGAATTTCTGGAGCACACGTACAAGAAAAACGAAATTGACCTGGACGCGCTCAGCCCCGGCCATGTTCTGGACTATATGTCCATGCGGGCGTCTGGCTTGAAGCCTGGCAGCGTCAAAGCCATGGGCAGCTCGCTCCGGAGCCTCTTCCGTTTCCTGGCGGTCAGGCATCGAATCCGCATGCGCCTGGATCGGGCCGTCCCCAGCGTTCCCTGCCGGCGGCTGTCCTCCATCCCGAAGACGCTTCCAGATGAGGAAATTAAAAAGCTCATCGCCTCTTTCGACCGCTCGACGGCGACGGGGCGGCGGGACTACGCGATAGCTTTGTGCTTCACCAGCTACGGGCTAAGAACAAATGAGGTCGCCTCGCTCTCCTTGGACAATGTCGACTGGAGGGCTGGCGCGATGACGGTTGTGGGGAAAAAGACGCACAGCGACCGGCAATTGCCGTTGACCGCCCAGGTGGGCGCGGCGATCGCGGCCTATTTCCGGAATGGCCGTCCGGCGTCCCGGCGCCGCAATTTGTTTCTCCGCCACACTGTCCCGGCGGGCGCGCCGATGACGTGCATGATGCTGCGGGGAGTGATCCGCCGGGCCTACGCGCGGTGCGGGATCGTCCCTCCCGCCGCTGGCCCCCATGTGTTGCGGCATTCCCTGGCCACCCGTTTGCTGGAGACAGGCGCAAGCGTCAAAGAGATCGCCGACATCCTTGGCCATCGCTCAATCGAGTCGGCGGCGATTTACGCGAAAGTCAACCTGCCCGCGCTGCGGGATGTGTGCCTGCCGTGGCCGGAGGCGACGCGATGAGACAAAGCATGTTGTCATGGGTCGAGAGGCACCTCGACATCCGCCGCAAGTTCGGTTACGCCTTGGTCGGCGACGAGACGCTGCTGCGCAATTTCGCCGAGCATGTCGACAAAACTGGCCGAGACGGCCCGCTGACCGTAGAACTGGCCTTGAGATGGGCGCGCCTGCCGAAGAACTCGGCTCCGATATCGTGGGCGAAAAGGCTTGAGGTGATCCGCGGCCTCTACCGCTTCCTGTCGGCCCACGAGGCGGACACGCAAATCCCGCCCAAGGGCGTTCTCGGGCCGGCCCATGGGAGGGTTCAACCACACATATACTCGGAACGGGAGGTCGGCGACCTCTTGGCCTCATGCCTCAAATTACTTGGGACATGTGCGGCTCGCCGACACATACTGGTATCTTTCCGGGACGCCTGAGCTTCTCGCCGTTGTCGGGAAGCGGTTCGAGGCCTACGCACACGAGAAACAAGGAGACGAACGATGACAGCTCCGACATTCCCCGCCGTCCTGCAGGATTACTTCGGTGACTATTTGCTGAACCAGAAGAACGTCAGCTCCAGGACGGTCGAGTCGTACAGGGACACTTTCCGCTTGTTCCTGAAACACGTTCAGGAGCGGACGGCGAAAAGCCCTGTCTCCTCGACGTTCTCCGACCTTGAGGCGGACACGGTCTTGGCCTTCTTGCGGCATCTTGAGGAATCCCGCCACAACGGCGTGAGAACCCGCAACTCCCGCTTGGCGGCGATCCGTTCTTTCATGAAGTACGCCTCGCTGCGAGTCCCGGACTCGCTGCGCGGCTTCGAGTCGATCATGGCCATTCCAATGAAACGGTTCGAGCGCCGGATCCTTGGCTTTTTGACCCGCGGGGAGGTCGACGCGATATTGAACGCCACGGACGCAGGCACGTGGAGCGGGAGGCGCGACCGAGTCATGTTCACCGTGTTCTACAACACGGGGGGCCGAGTCTCCGAGATCGCGGGGCTGAACGTCGCGGACCTCGACCTGGAGCGCTCCTCGGCGGTCAGGCTTCATGGAAAAGGCAGGAAAGAACGTGTCGTGCCGCTTTGGCATGGCACGGCGAAGCAACTGCGGCAATGGCTTGAACATATATAGGGCGCGCCCGACTCCCCGTTGTTCCCCAACTGCGACGGGGGGCGAATGACAAGATCCGGCATTGAGTATCGCCTCGACAAAGCCGTGCGCGAAGCCGCGGCGACTTGTCCCTCCTTGGCGACCCGGAACGTCAGCCCGCACACGCTTCGGCACACGACGGCCATGCATCTGCTGCAATCCGGAGTGGAGCCCTCCGTCATAGCGTTGTGGCTCGGCCATGAGAGCATCACCACCACTCCAATACATGCAAGCGGACCTCGCGATGAAAGAAAGGGCTCTTAAGCTTGTCGCGGAGCCGCCAGGGCGACGATTTAGATTCCAGCCCACCGACCGCCTGTTGCAGTTCCTCGATGGCCTGTGATTATGCTGAGCAAAAAACCGGCAACTCAGCCTATGCAGCTCGGTTTCGCATCCAACTTGGCATAATTGCGCGCTCCGCATAATTGCGTTTATGCCAAGCTCCGCATAAACGCAAGAACTGGTTGTTTGTCGGAGGGGAAGACGGGGGACAACGGTTCGCCATCCTGCGCAGTCTCGCCACGACCTGCGAGGCCAACGGCGTCAATTTCCGCTCCTGGATGGAGGACGTCCTGCCCCGTCTCGGCTCCACGCCCGCCAAGGACATCGACTCCCTGCGGCCACACCTCTGGAAACCCGCCGCAAAATAGCTCAGCCCCCATGTCAAGATGGTGCTGGCTGGACGCTTACGCCGGATGGCTCTCCAATATATATTGCGCGCCAAAAACGCGCCACTCTTCAAGAAATAGCCCCGGCGGGTCGGGCCGGGGCTGTGATACGGGTTGATACGGGTCAGGAAGCCGTTACCAGTTGGCGGGCCGCGGCGACACTTTGGGTGGTGTGGCCTTCCCAGGCCCGCCCGCCGCAGACCCGGACGCCAGCCCACATGATCCAGGGGCGAACCACCCGCCAAGCACCATGGATGGCGGCGCAGGCTTTTCTCCACTTGCCGCGGGCGGCCTGCCAGCAACGGCTATTCTCGCCTTGGCGAGCTGCGCCATGAACGTGCGGAAGATCCAATCCGCCAGACGCCGCGCCAGGAGCTTTGTCTGGTAGAGGGCGTCATGTAGCAAGGCCGCCAGGAGGTAGCTGTGGAAAAACGGGTGGCCAATGAACCGCCAAAGCCAGCGGGGGAGGCTGGCTCCGTTCGACTGGAAGCCCTTTTTTAGCGTGATCTTAAGGTTGAGGTCTGGGATGATGAAAATCAGATCACTGGTCAGGGTGATGATGTCCGCCTTGTCTGAGAACTCGGCCCGGACCTTGCCGCGAACGACCACGAAAGGCTCTTTGATGCGCATGGCTACGGCCTCCCCGTGTCGGTCTCGTCGGACTCACTCAGCGTGATGACATTGACGACGGCGGTTGTCCCGGCCGCGCTGGCGGCAATACTCCGCCACGGTCAAACCGCTCTCTCAATAACCCGCCAACGCCTGTCGCAAGCGACTCCGTGCCACGCCACGTTTCGTCATCTTCGAATCCTCCATTGGTTTAGGAGGATAAGCTACGCCCGCTCAAAGCTGAAAAATAGATGGCCCAGGCTGGACGCTTACGCTGGGGGATGCCATTTCCTCTTCTCCGGGCTTCAGCGCCCAATTCCACGTACGTCCCAGCTCCTTGCGGCCGCGCTCAAGCGCTCCAAAGGCCTCCTTGTCCCCCGCTTGCGCCTTCATGCGTCTCGTCCCCCCCCCCCCCCCAGGTCTTGCCGTCGATGGAAATGCGCCATTGTTTTTTGATGTCCGGTGAATTTGTTTAATCTTGATACATGAAATTGACAAAAAGGCGGGGTTGTGGTATAATTCATGTATCGTGATTTATGGGATGACGTAATTTTTAGGAGGTGTCCGCCATGTTGAGGTCGCAGCGCAAGGAGTTTCGCCTGGTGTCGCCGGAGGAGCCGGAGCTGTTCCGCGAGCAGTTCCCCTACGACCAGGTGCCGCGCATACTGTTCGACCATTTCGACGTCCCGCTGGCGCCGGCGGCGGACATCTGGATCACCGACACCACCTTCCGCGACGGACAGCAGTCGCGGCCGCCCTACAAGCCCGAACAGATCGTCCACCTTTACGACCTGCTGCACAAGCTGGGCGGCCCGAAGGGGATCGTCCGGCAGTGCGAGTACTTCCTCTACAGCGTCAAGGACCGCCAGGCCGTCGAGGGTTGCCTCGCCTTGGGGCGCAAGTTCCCCGAGGTCACCGGCTGGATCCGCGCCAACGAGGATGATTTCAAACTGGTCAAGTCCTTGGGGCTGAAGGAGACGGGCATCCTGACCTCCGTCTCCGACTACCACATCTACCTCAAGCTCAAGAAGGACCGCGCCAGCGTCATGGAGGACTATCTGCGGATTGTCCGGCGGGCGCTGGAGGAGGGCATTTGCCCCCGTTGCCACTTCGAGGATATCACCAAGGCGGACATTTATGGCTTCTGCCTGCCTTTCGCGGCGGAATTGTTGAAGCTTTCCCAGGAGAGCGGCATCCCTGTCAAGATCCGCCTTTGCGACACCATGGGCTACGGCGTCACCTACCCTGGTGCCGTCCTCCCCCGCAGCGTCCCCAAGTTGATCCACGCTTTCAACACGGAGCTCGGCTACCCCTCCCACTTGCTGGAGTGGCACGGGCACAACGATTTCCACAAGGTCCACATCAACGGCGCCACCGCCTGGCTCCATGGCTGCGCCGCCTTGAACACCTCGCTGCTGGGCTTCGGCGAGCGCACCGGCAACTCCCCGTTGGAGGGGGCGGTCATGGAGTACATCGGGCTCAAGGGCGCGGACGACGGCATGGACACGCGGGTGATCAGCGAGATCGCCGACTACTTTGTCCATGAGATCAAGGCCCCGATCCCCGCGAACTTCCCCTTCGTCGGCGCCGAGTTCAACACCACCCGCGCCGGCATCCACGCCGACGGTTTGCTGAAGAACGAGGAGATCTACAACATCTTCGACACAGGCAAGCTCCTGAACCGGCCGCTGCGCGTCATGGTGACCGACAAGTCCGGCATGGCCGGCATCGCCCGCTGGCTGAACGAGAACATCTCCGACATCGTCATGGGGGCGCGCGAGCCGGTGAGCAAGCGCCATCCCGGGGTCAAGTACATCAGCGACTGGGTGACGGCGCAGTATGAGCAGGGCCGTACCACGAGCATCTCGCCCGAGGAGCTCGTCTCCAAGGCCAAGCACTATCTGCCGTCGCTCTTCGAGTCCGACTTCATCCGGGTGCGCAAGGAGTCGCTGGCGCTGGCGGAGCGGCTCTCCAACCAGATATCCCAGGACGCCGAGGTCCTGGTCGAGGACTACTTGAAGCGGATCATCGCCCGCGAGCCTTCCATCCAGTTGATCGCCGTGACCGACTTGGCCGGGCGAAAGGTCGTGCCGCTGCTGACCCAGCGCGGCGAGAAAGGCCAGTTCCGGCGTCTGGGCAAGCGGGACTTCAACGACAAGGAGTGGTTCCAGCGGGTGGTGGAGACCGGCAAGACTTACCAATCCGACCTTTTTTTCTCGGAGTATACCCGCGAGCTGATCCTGACCACCGCCGTCCCGCTCCGCGGCCCGGACGGCGACGTGGCCGGGGTGATCGACATCGACTTCAAGTTCGACGACCTGGCCAAGATGATCAACGACCTCCCGGTCAAGGACATTTAGGCCGGGTGACGTTCTCTTCCTGGCTTGATTCTCGCGGTTTTCGGTGATATTGTAGGGCACAGACAGCATGGGTGGTAGGCTATGGCGGATGAAGTGATCCATCGGGAAGCGAAATTCGGGCATAGCTTGTGCGGCAAGCCGATGCCCGCGGCCGCCATGAGTCTGAACGACAGCGACGTCACCTGTCCTGAATGTCAGCGGGTGCTCCGGGATCTCCGGTGTTCGGACACCAAGACGAAACTGTTGAAACGGATGTTCTTCCAGGAGGAGTAGCCCGCCGGATGCCTTCGGTCAAATTCGCCATCACCTTGCCTCAAGGCCTGGACAGCTGGAAATTGGCGTTCCAACTCTTTCATCGAGACTACTTCAACGCGGTGGAACTGCCGTTGGACTTCTATTTGTCCCCGGACCTCCCCAAGATACTCCGGCGCCATGGACTGTCCGTGGTGAACGTCAACGATCTGACCGAGCCATCCATCTCCAAAAATATCGCCGACCAGTCGGAGAACGTCCAGCGCGAGTTCTTCGAGTCCATCAGCGGGACGCTCCTCGCCCCGCGGCAGACGCGGCTGGAGGGGTTCAGCCTTGACCTAGGTTTCGAGCCGGGCAGCGCCGACCGGTCGAAAACGACCCGGCGCGTCGATTTCCTCAAGCGCTTCGCCCATGTCCTCCACAAGTCCGGCCGACGCCTCCGCGTCCCGGTGAGGCTGCCCGACGACCTCGACCCGTTCCTGCACTCCAGCTTCGCCAACCTCGTCTGCGAGCAGACCCTCTGCCGCAACGTCAAGATCTGCCTGGACGTCCATCCCCACGAGCTGCGCGACAGCGTGCCGCCGCGGGACATCTTCGAAGCCTACCGTTTCGAGTTGGACATGCTCCGGATCGTCTACGAGCCGGAGACTGGCAACCACCTGACCGCCAGGCTCCTGGGCTATTGGCTGGAGCCGCTGGTGGAGCTGGGGCTGAACGTCCCGGTGGTGCTCTGCCCCAAGCTCCACAACTTCACAGCCTTCGAGCTGGAGGTCGGCCGCATCACCAACGTCGCCGAGGAGCTCCGTCTGCTCTGAGCTCACCACGAAGTTCACGTGCCTTCGTGGTGAGAAACCGCCTCAATCGCCGAGGATCATCAGCGGCCAGAGGTCGGGACGGCAGTAGCAGTGCGCCCCGGGCTCCGTCGCCAGCGACAATCCTTTGAGCGGGTCTTTTTCCCCTGGCTCCTTGTCGTGGACGTAGAGGCCGAAACCGGCGGTAAAGCCGGGGCGCAAGGCCAGCGGCTCGATCTGGCGTTGCGGGAAGACCATCACGTAGGCGTAGTTGTTCCCCGCGCGCCGGAACTCGCATTTTACCTCTTTTGCAGCCTCCTCGTCCGAGGGCATGGACACGCCGCCGGCCAGCTGGTGATAGACTTTAACGAGCCGCCAGACGCTGCCCGGGCCATCGACGGCCTCCCGTCCCCCAGCGTAGAAGTCGAAGCGGTAGTCGTCCTGGTCGTAGCCTTTGGAAAGGTTGCCGCGGCCGTTGGCCCCGGTGTCAAAATAGGTCTCGACGCAGCCGTCGTTGTGGTAGAGGGACGCTTTGGCCGGGCGCCACTTGTCTGGGGCGGACAGGACGAAGTGGTCGTCATGGCATTCGACGCGGAGATAGAGGTTGCTTTTGTCCCAGGCCATCTGGAACTTGGCTTCGAGGTCGCCGTCTTGGCCGCCTTTTGCCCCTGGTTCCAGGTGCCAGTTGGCGACGGGGATGGCTGGGATGGTCTTCCATTCCGGGGCGGCGGGATCGAGCGGGAGCGGCGCCGCCACATGCGGGACGAAGAACCAGGCGAGCTCCTGCGCCGACTCCGTGGCGGAACCGTTGGCTAGCTTGATTTGCAGGGTTTCACGCCACTTCTGGAGTTTGCCGGGGATGGTGGGGATGTCGTCCAGGGCGATGCGGCCATTGCCCGACGGCGCGAGGTCGAAGGGGAGCTCCGCGTTGCCGCGGCCGAGCTTGCCGACTTGGCGGAGCGACGTTTTGTTGACGAGCTCCGCCACCAGTTTGCCGTTGGTGTCGGGGAGGACGTTCACTCTGACCGTGCTGCCCGCCCCGACGACTTCCGCTTGGTTGAGGGCGGCGGCGAGCCGGGCGGCGGAGCCCGCCGGGCCACGGACGAAGAGCGGCGCCGGGGTGAGGGGGATGGCGTAACGCCCGTCCACTGGTTTGGCGGCCCGGACGTTGCCCATGAGGTCGATGAACTCCGGGGTGTCGGCGCCGAAATCGGCGCGGAGCGTCGGGCCGGGTTTCAGGCCGCGCTCGACGTCGCCGTCCTTGCCGACGCTCCAGAGCGCCGCCAGGCCGCGGCCGTTCTCGTCGCTGAAGGCCAGGCCTTTGACGCCTTCGACCGGGGCGATGTCGGCGACGAACTTGGGGTTGCCGAAGAGGCTCCCTAGGGTGTTGACCGCCTTGCACAGCATCAACGGGGCGAAGTTGACGTCCATGAAGGGGCGGTGCGTCCAGATGTTCACTTGCTGGACTTGCGGCCAGTATTTCAATGCGACCAGGTAGAGCCGGGCGTCCCAGGAGGCTTGCAGGAACTCGCGCCAGCTGGTGTCGTAGCTTGGTCGGCCGGCCTGGTAACTGTCGTGGCAGCCGTTGTCGCCCCATTCCTGGATGGCGGTGCTGTCCTCGTTCCCCGCCTCGACGAAGTAGATGGGGGTCTCCTTTCCGTAACCGTATTTCGCCATGAGTTCGATTAGTTGCACCGTCGACTCGTCCAGGTCGTCGCAGTAGCCATAGGGATGGGTGGCGATGGCGTCCCATTTCACTTTGCCCTGGCTTGCTGCCAGGTAACCCTCGGTCTCTTGATAGCCGCGCAGTTTGCTGAACCCCGAGGTGCCGGAGTCCGGCATGACGACCGCGTTCGGGTTGGCGCGCTTGACGCCGCGGGAGGTGGCGATCTGCGCTTTGGCGAAGTCGGCGAACTTCCCGGCCCGCAGCAGTTTGCTTGAGCATTCCGACTCCCCGGCGAAAGCCCAGCTTGTGAGGGTGGGGTTGCGTTTCGCCACGGCGTAGGCCGTCTCCTCCACGATTTTGGCGTCCGCGTCGGATATGGCGTCGGACTCAAAGGCGATACTGGTCAGCTTTTTGACCTCGTGGTCATGGGAGACGACATGGAAGCCGCAGACGAGGTGGACGGCGCTGGTGATGTCGTGCTTGGCGTTGAAAGCGGTCTCCTCAGGATTGTAGTCGCCATAGCTGATGGAGCCCCAGCCCCAGCGTCCGTACATTTTCGCCAGGTCGTCGCCGCGGGAGATGTAGAAGGCGTGGCATTGGTTGCTGAAGAATCGCGCGGTGGCGCGCTTTTTCTCCAGGTAGTCCATCACTGACAGCCGGTAATAGTCGCAGTAGGCGGGGGTGCCGGGGACGTTGAACTCCACCTTCATGACGAACACGCCTTTGCCTAATGTCTGACTGTCGAGGGTCAGGGGGATTCTGACGCCGCCGTCCTTGTCCAACGCGAAGGGATATTGGGCGGCGAAGAGTTGCTCGCGGTAGAAGTCGGAGACCGTCACCTTGGTTTCGCCGGAGAGGCCGGGGACGCCGGAAAGTTCCAGGGCGGTGTCGAAGGGCTTGCCGGGTTGCAACGAGTTGTCGGGGTCGGAGCTGAGCAGCCGCGCCTCGACGGGGGGGGCGGCGAAGGCGGTGGCCTTGTCCCCTTCCTCAAGTTGGAGCCCGTCGATGGTGACTCCCGGGCCGTTGAAGGTCAATTGGAGGAAGGGGTTGTCAGGCTTGAAGGTCAGGACATGCCGTTCCCATTGTTTGTCGGCCTTCCAGTTTTTTAGCAACGTGAACGTGGTGGGCTGGTCGGCCTTGGCGTGGAAGCTCAGGGTGTAGTCCTTGCCGCAGACCACGGGGACCGGGAAGGAGATGAGCGGGGCGTTGCCTTGGGTGCCGTTGGACTTCAAGGCGAAACGGCCGAACTTGGCGTCGCGGCTGAGCTCGTAACAGGGGGGCTTGTCGGGCTGGGGGACGTATTTGCCGGTTTTCCACGTCCAGTAGCGGAGCCCTTGTTCGAAGCTGGGGTTGGGGAAGAGGTTGCGGGTGGGGGAGGCGGGGACGTTCATGCGGTAACGGCCCCAGAAATCGACGCCGCCGACGGGGGGAGGGGCGTCCGGCGCCGCCACGGCGCTTGGCCCCAGGTCGATGACGAAGCTTCCCTGCGCCAGGGGCTGGACGGACTCCATGACCCAACGGTCGTTGTACTTCCCCAGCTCGTCGGTGAGCCGCAGCTCGAATTCCGGCCCGAAGCTCACGGTGAAACCCGCGGCGGGCTTGTCGGGCGACACCGCCAGCGTCGCTCCGCCTTTGATGGTCTGGGGCTTCAACTTCTCGCCATTGAGGCTCATCCCCAGCTCGCGACAACGTCCGTCGAAGTAGAAAAAGGCGCGGCCGGGCGCCCCCTCCCAGGAGATCTTGACTTTGCCGTCGGCCAGCGCTGAGGCCGTCTGGCCGTCGCAACTGAAGTTGTTTTCCGCCTTGTCCACTGCGAGACTGGCGGCGCCCAGCCCTTTGACTTGGCAGTAGCCGAAAATCTTGCCGTCGACCATGACCGAGAAGATCTGGTCATGTTCAACGTTGAACCCCGACGGCCACTGCCGGGAGGCCACCTGTTTGTTGCCGGAGCGCAGCGAGGGCTGGATTTGCGCGCCCTTGCTTGTTGGTATGGCGTTGACCAACAGTTCCACCGGTTGGACTTGCGTGGTCACGGCGCTGAAAGGCGGCGCCGGGTTGGGGAGTTTTCCGTAGGTCGAGTCCGGGGCGGGCTGCTCCAAAAGGACGCAGGATGCCAGGAGCGAGGCTGCGGCCAGGGCGGCGAGAGCGTGTCTTGTCATGGTGTCGTCTTTCTAGTAATAGAGATATCCAAGGGGTGAACCGGTCTCCGCGCCTTTCCAGGGGCACTTGAACTCCAGGGTGTCGGCGGCGGCCCAGCTTGCCACGTGGCCGTCGGGGAACCAACAGTTGGCGCGTTTGTTGTGGCGCAGGTGCAGGACGCCGGAATGGCCGTAGCCGCTCCACGTTCCGCCCTCAAGGTACCAATAGGCGTCCTGTATCGGTTTGAGCTCCGAGCCGCCACTGGTGGTCGGGACGAATTTCAGGGTGTCCACCAGGTATGGCAGCCGCGACGGTTTGTAGAGCGAGGAGTATTTCACTAGTCCTGTGATGGGGGCGGGCGGGACTTGCTCACCCGGATAGTAGTTGAGGGCGTCGGAGTTACGCAGCCCATACGAGTTGTCGAAGGTGTTGGACGCGTAGCCTGAATAAGGGTAGGTTTTGCTGCCATTGACGTAGGTGGAGGGCGGCGGCAGTGACGGGCAGCTGAAGAGCACGCTGGCTGGAATGAACGAGATATTCCCCGACGAGGGGGAATAGATGCCTTTCTCCGGGGCGTAGCCCAGGCCCATCATCATGTTGCCGAGATAGGAGTAGGCGGCGGCGTTCACCTCCGCCCCGATCACCCAGCCGTTGGAGTCGTCGGCGTAGGAGGCCAGGGCGACGCCGCACTGGCGCTGGTTGCTGGCGCACTGCGACGTTAGCGCCACGGCCTTGGCTTTCTGCAAGGCCGGCAACAGCAACGCCGCCAGCATGGCGATGATCCCGATCACCACCAGCAGCTCCACGAGCGAGAACTTGTTACTCCCGGCCATTTCTCCAACTCCGTTGTTATTTGGTGTTGACGGTCGGCGGCTCGAAATCGGCGATTGTCGTCGCCTCGACGTCCTCCAGCATGATCCCGGTCGCCGCCGACAACGCCGCCGCCCGGCCCGCCGCCCCCCCGATGGCCATCAGCGGCCGGCTCAACCGGCAGGAGCCGCTGACCAGATGGCTCACTCCCAGCCCTTTGCAGGCCACTAGCAAGTTGTCGTACTCCTTGGCTAGCAAGCACTCGTAGGGGACGCCATAGGCGGGAGTTTTCAGCCGGTGGAGATTGGAGCCGTGCATGTCCAGGAGATGGTCGGTGGCGCCGACGAAGTTTCGGTGGGTTTGGCCGTCGTAACCCCGCAACGCCTCGGTCTCGGTGAGGACATGCCGCGCCTTCAGCCGGAAGGACTCGCGGATGCCCATCTCCGGGGCGAAGCCGACCAACTGCCAGTCCGGATGCTCGCCGCCGAGCACCTGCCAGCGGTAGAGGTCGTAGGCGATCCGCAACTGCTCGCGGTGGACGTGGCCGCGCTCCTCGGGGAGCTCGGGGTTGTAACGCCCCTGGCCGCAAATGTTGACGACGATGTCGCCGCAGGGCATGGGCGAACAGAAAAGGCGGCTGTGGCGCTGGGGCTCCGGCACCGGGGAGTCCTCCACCCGCGCCGGGCCGCGGCCGGTCGAGACCCGGAACACCCAGTTGACTTGGTTGAGGGCGCCGCGGTCGGCTTTCTCCGGGGCGTCGGGCTCGCCGTATTCGGAGCGGGCCTCGGCTCCGAGCGTGTGGCCGCAGCCCGCCTCTCGGCATAAGGCGATGTCGCCGCTGGCGTCGATGAAGACTTTGGCTTCGACCTCCACGCCGCCGGAGCAGATGATGGATTGGAGCTTCCGTCCGTCGCGGCGGCTGGAAATGAAGGCCGTACCGGGGAGGAAACGCAAGTTGTCGAGCGCGGCGAACTCCTCCTGCACCGCCTTGAGGTAGGCCCAGCCCTCGAAGGGCATGCTGTGGGCGCGTCTGCCGTCGCGGTCGAAACACATGGTGGAGAACTCTACGTTGGGGGCTCCCATGGGATAGGAGCGCATCCGTTTCCAGAGCCGCCGGGATAGCGGGGAATTACCGCAGCTGGGTTCCCAGTTGTGGACCCAGGCCATGGTGACCGTCCCGCCGGGGAGCTGGTTCCGGTCAAGGACGACCACCTTCGCTCCGGCCTCGGCCGCCGCCACGGCGGCGCCTATTCCGCCAGCGCCGCAGCCCACCACGCACACGTTGCAGCCTATGCTTGTCATGATTGGTCCTATATGTGTTTTTTGGTTTGAAGTGATTGAGCCAATGCTATATTATATACGTGACAAAGCGTTGCTCCAATGGCGCCGTTGGTAATTTAACATGCATAAATGGTGTGGATATGGACGGTGAGCTCAAGGCTCTGTTGAAATCTTTGCCGCTGGCGTGGAACTGCCGTTTCCTCAGCGACGCCCCTGGTGAGAAATTCTCCGGGGGGTTTTATCGTCACCATGGCGCGGGCATCGAAAGCGGCCGTTGGAGCCACCCCTATTTCGCGTTCATCTACTTGCTGGACGGCTCCGGGGTGTTCACCGACCACCGCGGCCGCGACTTCGAGGTCGTCCCCGGCAGTTTGCTGTTGCGTTTTCCCGACAAGCCTTTCACGCTCCAGCGGCGTCAGCCGGAGTGGTTCGAGTTCGCCTCCGCGGCGCCGTTGAGCCTCTACCGGTGGCTGCTGGAGGCAAAAATCCTGGACGAGGGCTCCAGTTTTTTCCTGCCGGGTTTGTCCTGGGAGCTTGTCGCCAAGGCGCGGGCCTTCGTGGAGAGCTTGGCGGCGGAGAGTTTGGCCGCGTCTGGCTCGGGCTACCTGGAGTTGCTCCACCATTTGCTCGCCCCGCCGCGGGGCGGCGCCATGGGCGAGCGGGCCAAGCTGATTTTAGGCGCCGACTTGGACAAGGAGCTCGACATGCCGTCGGTGGCCGCCAAGTTGTGCCTGGGCTACGAGGCGTTCCGAAAGAAGTTCACCGCGGACTGCGGCGTCAGCCCCTTGGAGTACCGCATCCGTCGCCGTCTGGAGGAGGCCGACCGGCTGTTGCTCCACAGCGATATGTCGGTCAAGGAGATATCCCAGGCGTTGGGATACCCCAACGACTCGGACTTCATCCGGCAGTACCGGCGTCGCCGCAACATCCCTCCGGGAGACTTCCGCAAGTCCAACTTCGTGTGAGGGCTAGACGCTGTGCTCCGTCCGGGCGATGACCGTGTCTTGGAGGGCTTGGTCGAGTTTGGTGAAATAGGCGCTGAACCCGCCGATGCGGACGATGAGATCGCTGTTTTTCTCCGGCTCCAGCTGGGCGGCCTCCATCTCCTCCTTGCTGAGCACCGAGAGTTGTGTCTGCATCCCGCCCAGCGCGAAATAGCTCCTGACCAGTTTGGCGCAGGCCGCGAGGCCCTCGGGGCTCTGGAGCGTCTTTTTCTGGAACCGGATGTTGACCGCCATCGTGCCGATGGCCAGCGAGAGGGGCAGCTTGGTCACTGACTTGAGCATGGCGGTGGGCCCGTTGTGGTCGCGGCCGGCGATGGGGCCGGTGGAGTCCCCGAGCGGGGCGCCGCGGTGGCGGCCGTCGGGCATGGCTCCGACTTGCGTTCCGAACCAGGTGTAGAGGGTGAAGACGGCGCTGTGGGGCAGGAAGCGTCCACCACGGGCGAGCGGCTGGGCGTAGAGGTTCTCGAAGGCGAACTTCATGATTTCGGCGCCCAGGTCGTCGACGTAGGGGATGTCGTTGCCGTATTTCGGGGCGGCGAGGAGGCGCTGGCGCAGCGGCTCGGAACCGGCGAAGTCGGCGCGGAGGGCGGTGAGGAGCTCGGTCCGCCCGACGGACTTGTCGTCGAAGACGCATCTCTTGACGGCTGCGAGGCTGTCGATGAGATTGGCGACGCCCAGGTAGATCACGCAGGAGCCGTTGTAGCGCGCCCCGCCCGCCTCGAAGGACTTGTGGCGTTTGACGCAGTCGCGGGTGAAGAAGCTGCGGTAAAGTTTGGGGTCGCCCTCGGTGAAGAGGCGGGTGTGGCTTCTGTGGAGCTCGGCCGCCTTCCAGGTTTGGAGGTGTTGGATTTGCTGTTTCACGGCGGCCATGAAGGCGTCGAAGCTGTGGAAGTCCTGGAATTTGCCGCTGTGCGGGCCGAGCTGGTGTCCGTCCATGGGGTCGAAGCCGTCGTGGAGCGCCAGCTCCAAGGCCTTGGCGAGGTTGATGGAGCCCTCGGTGCTGCCGATGTTGGACTTGCCGGGGAACATGGTCTCGGTACAGCCGCCGAAGCCGTAGTCGCGGGCGTCCTCCGGGGTCAGGCCGAAGTCCGGGGCGAGCTCCAGGAAGCGCTTGACGTAGAGGTCGTCGTTGTAGAGGGCGGGGCGGCCGGAGCCTTCGCGCAGGACTTCGAGCGCCTCGACGAGGGCTTTGTCCGGGAGGGCGGAGCTGATCCGGAACACCAGGTTCGGCTTGGTGAAATGGTTGCGTCCGGCGGCGAGGATCAGCTCGCGGGAGAGCTGGTTGTAGCCCTCGGAACCGTCCGGCCTTTGGCCGCCGACCTGGAGACTCCAGCCGTTGAACTTCTCGAAGTCGGCGTAAAGTTCGTCGAGCAAGCGTCGGGCGAAAGCCAAGTCGAGGGAGCCGTTGGCCAGGTCGCGCTCGAAAAGCGGGCCGAGGGTCTGGTCGAGCCGGCCGATGCCGTCGCAGAAGTCGAGCAGCCAGACGAAACGCGCCGCCAGGAGCCCTTCGACGAAGCTGTCGCTGGACTGGAGGAAGCAGCGCCGGAAGCTTTTGGCGATGAGCTGGCGTTCGGGGGGGGCGTCCTTGGCCGCCTTGTCGAGGAGGTCGGCAGTCCGGGAATGGAAGGCGCGGACGCCGACGGCGTAATCCTTGAGGGACAGGAGGAAGTTCAGCTCGTCGGCCGGGCCGCCCCGCGCCTGGACGGCCGCCAGCTCGGCGTCGAGCTCGCTCTCCATGGCGTCGAAACCCTCCTTGACGACGCGCTCCACGTCGGGGTTGGAATGGGTGTAGCCGCCGATTTTGGGGGCGCGGGCTTTCATCTCGGCGTGGAAGTCGTCGAGGAAGCCGGCGTGTTGTGGAAAGGCTGCACGTTTCCAGTGCGTGGGCGGGGCGACGCACAACCCCGCGGAGTGCTGGTAGGAGCAGAGCCCGCCGCTGGGCTGGGGGGCGGCGGGCGCTAGGAGTCTGCCTTCAAGGAGTTGGATTTCCATGTTCTCGTAGAACCGCCTCAGCGCCATGCCGTAGGGGCGCGGCCAGGGCGACTCGATGGCTTCGACGAAGCCATAGGCGAGCCACTCGCGCATTTCCTCCAGGCGGGCGAGGGCGTCGGGGTGGGCGCGCAGGAAGGCGCAACGCTCAGCCACCATCTCCGTGGACGGCTGGCCGCAGACGAAGCGCCAGCCGTCGGAGCCGGGTTTGACCACGGCCGCCAGGATGTTGCGGCCTGCCGTCACGGGGAAATCCACCACATGGTCGTTGGGTGTGAACGCCATGGAGCCATTGCCCCCGGGCGGGACGTTGTAGATGTTCTCGCCGTTCAGGTAAAGGCTGAACCACCAGTCGGCGGAGAGTCCGAGCCGCGCCATCCCGGCCTCGGGGCAGTCGAACTGGTTGAAAAGGATGGCGCGGTCCCACCCTTGGAAGTCGAAGCCTGCGAGCTCCGCCAGGTTGATCGCGCCGCTTTCCAGCGAGACCGTGAGCGGCTTCTTGCCGCCGAGCTCGGAAGGGACGGTGGCGAGGTTTTTGGGCGGGTTGGTTTTTAGGAAAAGGCTCCAGACTGGGGCGAGGGGGGGCGTCGCCGGTACGGCGTATTGAGACGCTGACATGTGATGGCCTCTCATGTGATGTATTTATAATCTATGTATGGAATAATAATCTATATAGCAAAATTGTCAAGGGGGATATCCAGTTGCAAAACCACCTGCATCCTGTATATTCCGGGACACGGCAAAAGCAGGGAGAGGAAATGGCGAAGGCTGGCGAGGCGAAGTCGAAATACCAGGTTCCGAATCTGGAACGGGCTTTGGCGATCTTGGAGCACCTGGCGGAGCGGCCGGAGCAGGCGTCGATGGCGGACATCGCGCGCGCTTTGCGCTACCCCAACAACAGCGTGTTCCGGATCGTGTCGACGCTGGAGGCGTCCGGTTACGTGGCGCGCGACCCGGAGAGCAAACGCTTCGGGGTGACGCGCAAGTTGCTGTCGCTGGGCTACCAGGCGCTGGTGGAGACCAGCCTGGTGGAAAAGTCGTTGGATATCCTGCGCAAGCTGCGCGACCAGGTGGGGGAGACGGCGTTGCTCGGGGTGTTGCTGGAGGGCGATGGCGTGGTTTTGGACCAGGCGCTGTCCCGCGAGCCGATCAAGTTCACGATCTCGCCGGGGACGCGGTTTCAACTGCATTGCGCCGCCCCGGGCAAGGCGATGCTGGCCTTCTTGCCGGAGGCCGAGCGGGAGCGGCAGCTCTCCATGGTCAAGTATGTCCGCCACACCCCCAATACCATTGTCACGGCGGCGGCCTTGCTCCAGGAGCTTGGGCGGGTGCGGAGCCAAGGCTTCGCCACCGATTTTGGCGAGGGCGACGAGGGGGTGGTCTGCGTGGGTGCCCCGGTCTTCGACTACCGTGGCCTTCCCGCCGCCGCCATCTGGGTCACCGGGCCGGTGTCGCGGATCGTCGTGGCGGCCGCGGGCTCGGCGGTCAAGTCCGCCGCCGCGGAGCTGTCCGCGCGCCTGGGGGGCGCCAGCCCAAAGGATGAGCCATGCCATATCTGATTTGCCTGAATAGCTCCAAGGCGGTCAAGCTGCCCGAAAACGGGTGTTTGACGGTGGGGCGCGAGGACGACGCCGACCTCCAGGTCGTGGACGGGGAGGTCAGCCGCCATCATTTCCAACTGAAATCATCGCCCGGCGGCGGCCACGAGCTGCTCGACCTCGGCTCGGCGAACGGCACCACGCTCAATGGCGTCGCCGTCGTTCCGGGCAAGCCGTACGCGCTCCATGACGCCGACTACGTCAAGGCGGGGCGGCATGTCTTCATCTTCTCCTCGGCTCCCCCGCAACGGATGGGGACCACCTGCCCTGGCTGCGGCATGCGCGTCCATGTCTACGACCAGGGGCGGCGGCTCCATGGTTTCGACTGCCCCGGCTGCGACCGGCACATCGACGGGCTGGGGAAATGAGGCGGCTTCGGCCCTTGCTGGCCGTTTTGTTGCTGACCGCCCTCCCGGCGGCGTCCGATCCTTTCGGCTACGACAATGTCGTCTTCGACCCTTTCGGCTTCCGGTTCGCCAAAGGCCGGGCGAAAGCCCTCGCCCGCTATGGCGGCGACCAAGCCACGGAGGCGGCGGTCGCCAAGGCGTTGAAGTGGCTCCAAGCCGTCCAGAAACCCGACGGTTCCTGGGGTGGGGCGCACCCGGCGGCCCTGACCGGTTTGGCGTTGCTGGCGTTCTTGGGGCATGGCGAGACTCCCGACTCGCCCCGTTTTGGCGAGACCGTCCGCAAAGGCCTCGCCTGGCTCCACGGCGCCGCCGCCAGAAACCATGGCTATTTCGAAGAATGCGGCGTGAAAGGCTATTGTCACGCCATCGGGACGTTCGCCGTCTGCGAGGCCTACGCCCTGACTCTGGACCCGCGGTTGAAGGGGACGGCCCAGACCGCCGTGGGGTTGATCGTCGCGGGGCAGTCGGGGACGGGCGGTTTCAACTACACCTATTCACCCAACGGGCGCGATTTGTCGGTGGGCGGCTGGAACCTCCAGGCGCTTAACGCGGCGCGGGTGGCGTTGCCGGGGCAGCCAGGGGGCGCCACCGCCGTGCGGCGGGCCTGCGCCGACCTCAAGGCCAACCGCGACGTCAAGACCGGGATGTTCTTTTACCAGCTCGCGGGGCCTGGCAGCGAGAGTCTGACGGCGGCGGGCGTCCTATGTCTTTGCGAGTCGGGGGAGGGGGGCTCGCCGGAGGCCCGTCAGGCGTTGGGCTGGCTCAAGGCCAACGCCAAACTGGACTGGGACGCCCCCGGCTCCTGGCCGCTCTATAAATGGTACTATCAGACCTTGGCGTTCTTCCGGGCCGAGGTCAACTGGCGGGAATGGAACGCCAGTTTGAAAAAGCAGCTCCTGCCCCACCAGTCCCCGGAGGGTTTCTGGACCACCCCCGCCAACAGCTCCGGGCTTTCCGGCGAGGATTTGCAGGTCTACTCCACCACGCTTTGCGCCCTGATGCTGGAGGTCTATTACCGACATTACAACGGCTCGGCGGGCAAGGCGGCCAAGGAGGGCGGCAAGACGGGGAAGTTCCAGAACTACCTCAAGGCGAAGTTGCCTTCCACCCAGAATTTCAAAGGCATCAGCTTCTAGCGCTTGACATTTGCCCCTTAAAGCGGTTTCTTTAGAGTGTGGACAACCTGGAGACCGCAGCCATGAACAAGACGATATATTTGGTGGACGCCTACGCCCACATTTACCGCGGCTATCACGCCGTGCCGCCGCTGAACGACGCGGCAGGCCGGCCGAGCAACGCCCTGTTCGCCATGGGACGTTTCCTTATGACGTTGGAGAAGGAGCTCAAGCCGGAGTTCGGCGCCTTCGTCTTCGACAAAGGGCCGCCCGCGAAACGTCTGGCCCTGCATCCCGAGTACAAGGCCCAGCGCCCTCCGATGCCGGACGAGCTAAAGTCCCAAGTCGGTCCGATCCGCGAGCTGGTCGCCGCCGCGGGCTGGAAAATCTTGGAGCGGGAGGGCAGCGAGGCGGACGACATTATCGCCGCCGCCGCCGTCACGTTGGCCCCGTCGGAGGTCATGGTCGTGAGCAACGACAAGGACCTCTCGCAGATCGTCGACGACCGGGTCAAACTGCTGGTCACGCTACCCAAGGGCGGCGGCAAGTTCCTGCTCCGCGGTCTGGCCGAGGTCAAGGAGAAGTTCGGGGTCGGCCCCGAGCAGATCGTCGACTACCTCGCGATGGTGGGCGACAGCTCCGACAACATCCCGGGCGTTCCGGGCATCGGTCCCAAGACCGCCGCCACCTTGTTGCAGGAGCACGGTTCGCTCGACCGCGTCCTGGCCGACTTGGGGCTGGTCAAACAGGCCAAGGTTCGGGAGAAGCTCGCCGCCGCCAACGATATCTTGGCGCTCAACCGGCAGTTGATCTCGTTGGACCTCAGCCTCGTCTCCGAAGCCTGGGCCGAGCCGGAGAAACTGCGCCTCGGCTCCCCCGACACCGCCGCGCTGCTCGGGATCGCCGACTCCTACAACCTGAAAAGCCTCGCCAGCGAGTTGTCCAACGCTTTCTCCCGCGGGTTGGGGCAAGGGGTTTTCGAGTTTTCCTGAGCCTTCCGGCTTGACAATCGCCGCCGGGCGCTGTTATATAACCATATGAGGATGGCCATTTTAAGGTAGAGGCTGATGAAAGAGATCGAGTTCCGGCAGACGGTCGAGAAGATCATTCAATCCGACCCGCGTTACCCCGTCGACGCCTACGTTTTCGTCAACGAGGTGGTGCTGCACATCCACAGGAAACGCGAACGAGACGGCGTGGCCGGGGAGAAGCGCAACATCGCCGGGGGCGAGCTGTTGGAAGGTTTCAAGGAGCTCGCCCTCAAAGAGTTCGGCCCGCTGGCGGACGAGGTGCTCCGCGAGTGGAACGTCCGCGGCGGGGTCGACGTCGGCAACATCGTCTTCAATCTGGTCGACTTCAAGATCTTCCGCAAGGCCGCGGAGGAGTCCATCGAGGACTTCAAGCGCTGCTTCGACTTTGAGGAGGCTTTCCACGCCCCCTTCCGCGTGGAAGCGCATGTGAAGCCTTCCTCTCCGGTGATCATCGCCTGATTATGTCTTGGGCAGGATTTCCTTCTCCCAATGCTCGTCCAGGCGGCGGTGGAGGTCGCGGATCAGGGGTTTGTCCTGCTTGCGCCAGTGCATCCCGGTGTAGTTGAACGTCAGGAGTGGATGCTCTAGATAGCGGTCGAGGTCGTCGCGGACGGTTTCGAACTCCTTGCCCCGCGGTAGCTCTTGGCCGATGTTTAGCATGATGGGCTTGCCCTTTACCGCCTTTACCGCCATGGCGACGTCGGTGTAACCGGCGGCGGTCTTGGCGATGAAGCCCGCCTCGGTGTAGCGTATGCCGGGGATGTCCTCCAGCGTGGCGTGGAAGACGTGCGGGCCGCTGCAGGTGTGGATGCCAGGCGCCCCGAAAGTCCGGGCGATTTGGAGGTCGTAGGGCAGGACGAACTCCTCGTACATCTCGCGGGAGATGAGGTTGACCGAGCATTCGGCGATCCGCGCGACCGCCTCTTCCGCGACCTCGCGTTCCGGCCCGATCCATTTCCGCAGCGTCCGGATGGACTGGATGAAGAAGTCGGTGATCATGGTCATGAGGGCGTGGAACTTGGGCGGGTCGGTCAGAGGCATCAGGAACGCCTCGTCGCCCACGAGCGAGTGGACGAGGTTGAACGGCCCCTGGGTGTCGGGACGCGATATCTTGACGTCGGGCGGGGTGAGAGCCTTGAGGCGTTCGATCCGCTGGTGGATATCCCGCATCAGCCCGGCCTCAGGGGAGGGCAGGGGCTTGTCCAGGATCTCGTCGGGGCTGATGTAATAGGCGGGGGTGTTGGACGCCTCGGGGAGCAGCGGGACGCCGAAGCAAGTGACCAGCGTCCCCGGTCCCTTGCCGGTGTCGAAGTTGAGGCTCAATGGGTTGAGCATGTCCAACGCCTTGAGTTTTGACATGATCTCACCGGCGATGCCACGCGCCTCCTCGTCTTGGATTTCCAGCCGCGGACTTGCGGCTGGCTCGCTCTCCACGAAATGGTCGTCTGGGACGTTGAGGAAGTTCATCGAGATGACGGGGTGGCGGCGTTTCTTGCCATCCAGTGCGAGACTCCGGGCGGCGTTGAGGTCGCGTTCGGGGTGTGCGGCCAGTTGAGCCAAGGCGTGTTGGGATACCTGGTCGAGCGATGTGAACGTTGTGTCCATGGGAATCCTCGCGGTTGTTGTTGGGATTATAATACCGCATATCCCCGCTTCGATCCTTGACTTTTTCACCAACGTCAAGCATTATGTCACCAAATGAAGACGATCTCCACAAAAGATTGGGCTGATCCGGGGTTCCCGTTGGCGTTGTCCTGGGGGGAGCTGTTCACGGACTTCCCCGTGCACGCTCATGGCTACGACGAGCTGATGGTCATCTCGAAAGGGACGGCGCGGCATGTGGCGGAGGGGGTGGAGTTCGACATTGGCGAGGGCGATGTCTTCGCGGTCAAGGTTGGGCAGACGCACGGGTTCATGGCGTGCGAGCGGCTGCAAGTTTTGAACATCCAGTACGAGCCGCGGCTGCTGGCGCCGAAGCTGACGGAGTTGCGGACGCTCTCTGGGTTCAACGCGTTGTTCCTGGTGGAGCCGTCGCGCAAGTTCACCCGGCAGTTCCAGGGGCATTTGCGGCTTGGCCCCGCCGAGCTCAAGCTGGTGGTGGCGTGCTTCCAGGAGCTGAATTCCGAGCTGTCCGTCCGCGCTCCGGGCTGGAGAGTCATGGCGGAGTCCTTGTTTTTCTGGCTGGTGACGTTCTTGTCGCGTTGTTACGAGGAGCGGCCGCGGCCAGACGGCGAGGCCATGCTGGCGTTGGGCAAGACCATCGCCCGGTTGGGGAAGGGCTTCGATCAGCCCGTGACGTTGGCGGAGTTGGCCAAGTCCGCGAACATGTCGATCAATAGTTTCCTCCGGGCGTTCAAGGCCGTCACTGGCCAGTCGCCTATCGAGTACCTGCTGCGCGAACGTTTGCGCCACGCCCGCGGAATGTTGCTGGATAGCCGCCGCGGCTTGGCCGAGATCGCCGCCGCCTGCGGCTTCAACGACAGCAATTACTTCTCGCGGCAGTTCAAGAAATGTTACGGGGCGTCCCCGGAGCGCTACCGCAAGGGGACGTTTTAACTTTGGAGTTTCAGGAAGACAATAGAGAAGGATCTATCCATGTTCAAAGCATTGTTGTTTGTCGCCGCCTTGGCGTTCGCCTGCGGTGTGTCCGCCGCGCCGCCGCCTCTGGACGACGCCCAGGACAAGTTTATGCGCTCCATCGGGGCAAAACTCGACGTGGACGGCAATGTCGAGCTGGATGGGATCGTCGTGGACCGCGAGCTCCGCGAGGTCTCTTTCCCCGCCTACGTCAATTTGAGCCGGGGCCAGTTGGAACTGGTGGTCTGTTCGCCCCTCGGGCGGCGGCACGAGAGCTTGCTGCTGGCCGAGATCAATCCGTTGAAACTGCAACTGGCCCTGATCCTGTTGGGGCTGAAGAATGGAGCGGCCGCCGAGCGGGCGGACGTCCCACGGGGCGCCGCGTTGCACCTTGATGTCGAGCTGCCCGGCGGCCGCCGCGAGCCGGTCGAGAACTGGATGCGCGACGACACCGCCCACGCCCCGATGCCCAGGACCGCGTGGGTCTTCGTCGGCTCGGGCTTCGCCCCCGACCGCCGCTGCCTCGCGGAGGCCAGCGGCAACATCGTGGACATTAACAGCATGGACATGGACACCATCCTCGCCGCCCCCGCCACCGACCACTTCAAGAAAAGCGTTTTCGCCGTCGACAGCGCCCGCGTGGAGCGGGGGCTGGGCATCGTCGCGGACAACCAGACGCCGGACGCTTTCAGGCGGTTTCCGGTCAAAGTCCACCTTCGTCCCGCGCCTTAATTCCTTTTACCCGGCTTTAATTGTTTTTACCAATTGCCTGGATTGTTAAAAAGGCATATTGTTAGTAAAACGAATTGGAGCATGCTTGTCATGAACGAGCGTATCGCGCGGTTGAAGCGCGGCATCATGGAGCGGAAAGGGTCTTTCGTCAAGGACGTCAATCCTTTTGTCCGTGACGTTGCGTTGTGGAAGGCGGTGGCGGTGAAGGAGCGCTCGCGGGGCCAGCTCCGGGCCGCCACGCTGTTGGGGCTGGTCGGCTTGGCCAAGCTCGACATCATGCCGGACTGGACTTTGGCTGGTGAGCACCTCGCGGACGGGGGCGTCTCTTTCGGTTTCCACCGCAAGGACGCCGGGACGCTGCTGGAACGCCTGCCGGAGCTGGGCGTCGACGATCCAGAGGCCGTCAAACGGGCGGTGTCGGACTGGAGCCGCGGCCAAGAGTATTTCGCCGTGGGGCAGGGACCCGATGGCGTTTCCGCCGCCGCCGGTGGTTGGGGGAGCGACAGCCCCAGCACCGTCTTTTGGGCAAGGGGCTGGACTGAGAATCATTCCATCAGGGGCTACGACAAGGTGTTGCGCCTGGGTTTCTCCGGGCTCAAGGAGCAAGTCCAGACCGAGCTCGACACCCTGGACTGGGCGGACAAGCATGGCCCGGAGAAGGACAGTTTCTTGCGCGCCGCGCTGTTGGTCTGCGAGGCTGGCGAGCTGCTTGGCCGCCGCTACGCCGAGCTGGCCGAAACCCAGGCCGCCCAGGCCGCCGATCCCACCGAGAAGGCTAGGCTGGAACGCATGGCCGCCGTTTGCCGCCATGTCCCCGCCCGCGGGGCGAGGACGCTGGCCGAGGCGGCTCAAAGCCTCTGGTTCGCCCACGTCCTCACCTGTGGCGAGGACGGCATCAACGCCAATTCCATCGGGCGTCTCGACCAGCTGCTCAACCCTTTCTACGAGGCCGACCTCAAGGCCGGGCGGACCACCCGCTCCGAGGCCGTCGAGCTGATGGAGGAGCTCGCCTGCAAGCTCTATCTCGACTACGACGTGCAGGCCATCACCCTCGGCGGCCTCGACGCCCAAGGGAACAGCGCCGTCAACGCCATGAGCCACATCATCCTGGAGGCCACCGACAACGTGGATTTCATCCGCGACGTGTCGGTGCGGCTCAACTCCAAGAGCCCCGACGACTTCATCCGGCGCTCCGCCGCGTTGATCACCAAGGGCGGCGGCATCCCCTTCGTCTTCAACGACGACTGTTTTGTGAAAGCCATGAGCGACCGCGGCATAGCGTTGGAGGACGCCCGCGATTACGCCCCCATCGGCTGCGTCGAGCTGACCATCCCTGGCAAAGCCAACCCCCACGCCGTGTCCGGGTGGATCAACGCCCTGAAATGCCTGGAGCTGGCCCTCTTCTCCGGGGTGGAGCCGCGGACCGGCGAGCAGCTCGGCCCCAAAACCCCGCCCCTGGCGTCCATGGCCTCCTACGACGAGTTTTTCCAAGCCTACATGACGCAGTTGACGCATTTCTCCAAGGCCATGGTCCACCTCTGCAACCGCGGGGAACTGGCCCAGCGCGAGCGGGGGCCTTTGCCCTGTTGGTCGCTCTTGACCGACGCCTGCGTCAAGCGCGGCCGCGACATCACCGACGGCGGCGCCGTCTACAACTACCACTCGATTTGTTTCCTGGGCACGGCGGACACCGCCGACTCCCTCATGGCCATGAAAAAGCTGCTCTTCGAGGGCGGGAAGCTCAAGGCGTCCGAGCTGCTGGAGGCGCTCAAGACGAACTTCGCGGGCCACGGGAGTTTGCGCCAGGCGTTGCTGGCCGTCCCGAAATACGGCAACGACAACGAGGAGGTCGACCTGATCGCCAAGGAGGTCTGCGACCGCTTCATCGACTTGATGGACAAGATGGAGAGCCCGCTGGACGGCCGCTACTTCGTGCACTTGTTCTCGTTCCTCTGCAATATTGTTTTCGGCGCCGCCACCGGGGCGACCCCGGACGGGCGGTCGACGGGGGAACCGCTGGCCTATTCGCTTTCGGCGCACCAGGGCCGGGACGAGCGGGGCGTGACTTCGATGCTGCGCTCCTTGTCGCGGTTGCCGCACGACCGGGCGGCCGGGGCGTCGGCCGCGATCATCGACCTCACCCCCAAACTGGTGGAAGGCGAGGAAGGCAAGGAGCGGATGGCGCAGATCATCCGGGCCGCCTTGGCGATGGGGATTGGGCAGGTGCAATTCAACGTGGTCACCGCCGAGCGGCTGAAACAGGCCAAGGCCGACCCGCTGAACTATGGCAACATCCCGGTGCGCGTGGCCGGTTATTCCCAGATGTTCAAACTGCTCTCCGAGCAGTTGCAAGACCACGTCATAGCGCGAACCAAACATGACAATTGACATAAGGGACATGACCATGAGCAACAGTGTCTTGAGTCCGCGGCTCGCCGCGTTGAGGAACGAGATCATGGAGCGCAAAGGCTCCTATTTGGGCGATGTCGCCAGCCCCTTCTGCTGCGACGTCGCGTTGTGGAAGGCCTTGGCCGTCGGCCAGGGGCGCTCCCGCATCCAGAATCGCGCAGCGATGTTGGTGGAGCTCGTCAAGCTCGCCCCGTTGTTCATCCATCCAGGTTGGGGCTTGGCGGGGGAGCACCTGCCCATGGCCAACGGCGCCGGCGGCAGCAACTACGGCTTTTTGCGCCCGGACGCCGACGCGCGGTTGGGCAGGCTGGCGGAGCTGGGCGTCGCCCCCGGGGACGTCGAGTCGGTCCGCGCGGCCGTGTCCAACTGGTATGGAAAGGGCTGGCCTGGCGCAGGCCATGAATACGCTTCCGTCGGCGAGCAGAACGAGACGGCCGCCCGTGGTCTTCTGGGCGACCAGTCCGAGCGCGTGATAATTGTCTGGGGTTGGATCGAGAACCATTCCGTCCGAGGCTATGAAAAGGTGCTCAACCATGGCTTCTCCGGGCTCAAGGAGCAAGTTCAGGCCGAGCATGACACTTTGGATCTGGCCGACAAGGACGCGCCGCGGAAGGACAATGTCCTCCGCGCCTTCAAGTTGGTCTGCGAGGCCGGGGAGCTGCTGGGGCGACGCTACGCCGAGCTGGCCGAGGCGGAGGCCGCCAAGGCCTCCGATCCCGCCCAAAAGGCCCGGCTGGAGCGCATGGCCGCCGCCTGCCGCCATGTGCCCGCCCACGGAGCCCGGACGTTTTTCGAGGCCGTCCAGAGCCTCTGGCTCGCCCACGTCCTCACCTGCGGCGAGGACGGCATCAACGCCAATTCGATCGGACGCATGGACCAGTTGCTCAACCCCTTCTACGAGGCTGACCTCAAGGCCGGGCGTGTCACCCGCGAGGAGGCCGTCGAGCTGATGGAGGAGCTCGCCTGCAAGCTGTACCTGGAGTATGACGTGCAGGCCGTGACTCTCGGCGGCCTGGACGCCCAGGGGGACAGCGCCGTCAACCCCATGAGCCACATCATTCTGGAGGCCACCGACAACGTGGACTTCATCCGCGACCTCTCGGTGCGCCTCAACTCCAAGACCCCCGACGACTTCCTCAAACGCGTCGCCGGGATGATCACCAAGGGGGGCGGGATACCTTTCGTCTTCAACGACGACTGTTTCGTGAAGGCCATGAACGACCGTGGTGTCTCTCTAGAGGACGCCCGCGGCTACGCCCCCATCGGTTGCGTCGAGCTGACCATCCCGGGCAAGGCCAATCCCCGCGCCGTGTCCGGCTGGCTCAACTCGCTCAAATGCTTGGAGCTGGCTTTGTTCGGCGGCGTCGATCCCCAGAGCGGCAAGCAGATCGGCGCGGCCACGCCGGCCCTGGCTGACTTGTCCGACTACCAGGCTTTCCGCGGCGCCTACGACAGTCAGGTGGATTTTTTTCTCAAGAACCTGATCTACGGTTGCAACTGCCGGGAGCTGCAGCAGCGCGAGAAGGGGCCGCTTCCCTATCTGTCGCTGCTAACCGACGACTGCGTCAAGCGCGGCCGCGATCTCACCGACGGCGGCGCGCGCTACGACTACCACTCGATCTGTTTCGTGGGGGCCGCCGACACCGCCGACGCGCTCATGGCCGTGAAGCAGTTGGTCTACGAGCAGAAAAAAGTCAAGCCCACCGAGCTGCTGGCCGCCTTGAAGGGCAACTTCGGCGGACACGAGAGCTTGCGTCAGGCGCTGCTCTCCGTTCCGAAGTACGGCAACGCCGTCGACGAGGTAGACCTGATCGCCAAGGGCATCTGCGACCGTTTCATCGACGAGTTGGACAAGTTGGAAAGCCCCTCGCACGGGCGTTATTTCGCCCAGCTCTTCTCGTTCCTTCTCAACATCCACCTGGGCAAAAATGTCGGCGCGACTCCGGACGGGCGTTTGTCCGAGGAGCCGTTGGCCTACTCGTTGTCGGCGCACCAAGGGCGCGACGAGCAGGGCGTGACTTCGATGCTACGTTCGTTGTCGCGGCTACCGCATGACCGGGCGGCGGCGGCCTCCGCGGCGATCATCGACCTCACCCCGAAATTGGTCGAGGGCGAGGAGGGCAAGGAGCGGATGGCGCAGATACTCCGCGCGGCCTTGGCGATGGGGATCGGGCAGGTCCAATTCAACGTGGTCACCGCCGAGCGGCTGAAGCAGGCCAAGGCCGACCCGTTGAATTATGGCAACATCCCGGTGCGCGTGGCGGGTTACTCGCAGATGTTCAAGCTGCTGCCCGACGAGCTCCAGAACCACGTCATCGCCCGGACGAAACACGAAAACTGACCGGGGCGTCCGGTAGGTTCGTCCCGTCGGCGTTGGAGACGAGGAGACGGTAAGACATGCGCAGCGTGTCCCCGGCCGCTCGCTCGCCGATCCACTGCCCGCCCCTCATGTTGTTGCCCAGCATGGCGATGGGGAAGCGCTCGACGCCCCAGCGCCCTTCGAGGGCGATGAGATCCAGCTCGCGCTTCCCCGCCCCCCGGGTCGACAAGTCCAAAAAGTTGTTGCCGCCGGCGTCAAGCCAAGTCAACGAGCCGTTGGGGCCGGTGGCCACCATCCGGAGGCCGTCCGGCGCCTTGGCCGGGGTTAGCAGGCAACGGATGTACTGGGTGTTCCGCGTCTCCAAGGGCGTGTAGGCGTAGGTCGCCGTGACGCCGCGGGCGTCGAAGCTCAAGGTCTCCTCGACGCGGCCGCCGTCCCAGAAGTAGCGGAAACGCAGCGTGGTGGTGTCCACTTGCGTGGCCTCCAGCATCATGATCTGGGGGAAGCGCTGCCACGCCACCCAGCTGCGGATGAGGGAGCAGTCGAGTTTCAACGAGCCCTCGGCCGCGAAGCTGAAGCCGCCGTTCCTGGAGACGGCGGCCTCGTAGCCAGCCGTCTTCACGGTGCCCCAGAGGCCGTTGTCCTGGAACTCGGCGGCCTGGCTTGTCCAGGCCGCCAGCAGTAGCAGCAGGGCTGCGGTTCTCATTTGGCCTTCTCGATCTCGACGCCGTTGAGCTCCACGCTGCCGGTGAGCTCGAGGTCCAGCGACTTGTCGAAGACTTGGACATCCTTAAGCTCCAGGACATAGGGCATGCCCCAACCGCCCGCCAGCTTGAGCGGGTCGATACGCTCCGGGAGCGTCTTGCCCTCGACGGCCACGGAGATGAGCCGGGCGCCCGGCTGGGTGTTGCCGACGAAGGTCTCGGCGAAGTGCAGCCTGACGGTATAGGCTCCGTCCGGCAATGGGATACGGTAGTTGACTTGGCCGCCGTAGATTTCGGTCTGGTAGACGCGGGGGATGTCGGTGCCTTTGATGTCCACATTGCCGCGGTCGACGGCGTTGCCGCCGATGTTGCCGTAGGCTGGCACGCCCTCTTTCCATACTTGGTCGGGGAGCCAGTCGCCGTAGGGGGAGGAACTGCCGCAGTTGATCTTGGCGCGGCCCTTGTCCAGGTCGGCCAGGAGTTTCGCCTGGTTGCCGACGGCTTTGCGGGCGGTCTGGGCGGCGCGGATCTGGGCGATGGCCTCGAACTCATGCATGGTGTTGTAGAGGGCGAAGGCGTCGCCGCTCTCCAGGTTGGCGAAGAGCTTGGCGATCAGGTCGCCGGGGACTTTCCGCAACAACGCGTAGTCCTTGAGGATGAACTGGGCGTCGGAGCGGAGCGACTTGGAGACGTCGTCGGCGAAGGCGAACTGGCAACGGATCTGGCCGTCCAATCCCTCCAACCGGAAGAGCCGGATGTCGTTGGGTTTGAACTCTACCTTGTATTTGCCGCCGCTGAGCAAGGCGCTGGACAGTTCGCCGCCGTAGACCAAATCTTTGACGGTCTTGGCGTCCGCCTGGAACTGCCCGGTGATCGGGTAGGGGGTGTTGTTGATCAGGCGCAGGCAGGTGGAGCCGTCCGGCGTCTTGGCGCTGGAGGCGTCGACGCCGTTGGCGTCGAGCGGCTTGAAGGTGGCGTCCGGGGTGGCGTAGAACTCGGTGGCGAAACGGCGCAGCTGGGGGCCGAAGGCGGTGGACATGTTGCAGTCGTGCCAGTTGTCGAAGGCGATCCGCGGGGGCGTCGGGACGTTGACGGCGTCGACGAACTCGCGCATGGCGTAGTCCTCCACGCCACGGGCGATGAAGACGCCGCGGCTGGTGTGCTCGAAGACGGAGCTCTTGGCCGCCGAGGCCGGGCAGTCGACCTCGTCCAAGCCGCTGGCACCACCGACATAGACCGCGCTGAAGTCCTCGATGGCTTGCTTGACGCTCCGGCTGGCGTTTTTCCCGAAGATGTGGTCATAGCTCTCGTCGGGGGAGCCGGCGTATTTGCCCAAGTTGCTGACGACCGGCACCAGACGGACGTCCTTCCCTCTATAGAGGTCGAGGGGGCGGCCATAGTCGGCGCAACGCTGGGCGAAGAAGCCGTCGCGCTCGTCGCGGCTAGCTTTGGGGTCGAGGAAGGGACTGTTCTTCACCATGTCGATGGCGGGGAACGAGTACACGGGCCATTTGGTGCTGGCGGCGATCTTGCCGACGAAGTCGCGGGTTTGCTTGGCGCGCCAGAGCTTCCACATGTCCATGTACTTGCTCGTGAGTGCCTGGTAGCGCTTCTCGAAGCGTTGTGGGTCTTTGCTGTCGATCCCGAGCTTGACGCCGCTATCTTTCTCGAAGAGCCCGACGGTGAAGTCGTCGTAGCCGACCTCCAGGTCGGTGAGCTCCGGGTAGGCGGCGGTGTTGAAGGTGGGCAGCCACCAGGCGCCGTTGACCAGGAAGAGCCCGGCCACCTCGTCCTTGCCGTAGCGCTCGCTCAGCTCGGACACGCAGTCGAGCAGGATGGCGCCGATGTCGGGGTTGAGGAAGTTCCAGCCGTTGTTCATGTAGCCGACCAACTGGCGGCCGTGCCGATCGACGAGGCGGGTGCCCTGCTCCCCTTGCCACATACGGCGGTCGCTGATGCCGTCTTTGCCCTGGACGTACACCTGCGGGGAGGCGATGTACTCGAAGCCCAGCAGGCATTTGATGCCGTTCCGCTTGTACATCTTGAGCATCAAGGCCATCGGGTCGACCTCGTCGCCGCCGGTGGTCGTGGCATGCTTCGGCGAGGGGTACTCTCCCTGATTGTACATGTAAGCGCCTTCGACGCTCATGTTTTGGCCGCGGAAACGCAGCAACTGGATTTTCCGCTCATACATCTTGTAGAGTTGGAACCAGGCGTCCTGGCGGGGGCTGAGGCGGATGTCCTTGGCGTGCATCAGCGGCTGTTCGCACATGCCGGTGGTCAAGGTCATGACCGACATGCGCTCGTTGTGCTCGCCGAACATCCGGTCGGTGGCGGGCAGCTCCAGCGCCGGGAGGCCGCCCTCGATCTTGAGGATGTTGATGGCGCAGGCCGCCGCCGGGTGCCCGGCGAAGCCGCTCATCACCACGATTGACGAGTTCATGCTGGCCGGGAAGAACACGTAACGGATGGTCTTGGTCTTGCCGCTTAGCGGGGAGTTCAGCCCGGTGTAGCAGGTCCCGGTGGCGTTGAACCAGCCGCGGCCCCAGTGGGGGAGGTTGTTGCAGAAACCGGCGGGGTAGGTCTCCAGCACCCCGGAATAGATGTAGCGGTCGGCGTTGTCGGGCACCACGATCTCCGCCAGGTAGGCTTGGCCGCGCTCCAGGTTGCGCAAGCGGTAGGCGAAATAGTCCCAGCGGCCGCCGCCGGTCTCGCGGTAGTTCATGCCGTCGGCTTTGACCACCTTGCCCTTGTTCAGGGCGGGGGGATTGTACATCCCGGCGTGGTCGAGGAAGCTGTCGGTCTCGGTGGGTGCCGCGGCGCAGTCGATGTGGCGGACGGGTTTGAGGCGTTTCTCCAGCTCCGCCTCGAAGTTGGCCAGGGCGAGGGTGTCTTGTTTGATGGGGCCGATAATCACCATCTCGCCTATTTGTGTTTCCACGGTCTTTCCGCTTTTGTCGAGCAGCTTCCAGTTCAGGCGGTAGGGGCCGGGTTCCTGGATCTTGGGCGCGAAGGTGTAGGTGGCCAGTTCGGAGCCGAGGGTGGGATTCGAGCCCGCCAGGGTTTCGACGACACTGTCGGTCCCGCCGCGGCAGACGTCCAGCGACACGCTGTACAGGTCTTTGGCGCCAAGGGGCAGCTGGGCGAGGAAGCGCGGGGGCTCGCCGACTTCGAAGAGCGGGCGTTCGCGTCCTTCCGGTGTTACGGCCAGCAAGTCCATCGGCTGCGGGTTCAAGCCCCAGAATACTTTCTCGTTTTTGAGCAGGAAGGTTTCGAAGGCCTTCTTCTCCACGGCGGGGACGGCCCAGGCCGAGTCGTCGAAGGTGGGTTGTTCCCAACCGGATTGGCGTTTCAGCGAGCACTTCCAGGACTGGTCGCCCAACAGCCGCGTCAGGTTCCCGGCCTTGTCGGTGGCGACGCCTTCGAAGATGAACTCGGGGCTGCCGCCCGCCCAGTTGACGAACTGCCGGGTGTAAGCGATGGTGTTCATGCCTCTTTTCAGGTAGGGTTTGAGATCGACGTTCTTGAGAACCCCGGCGGGGTAGACGCGGGTCCCGGCGTCGGCCTTCTGGCCGTTGACCCAGAGCTCGTAGACCACGTCGGATCTGAAGGAGCAATGGGCGGTGGCGGGGCTGTCCTTGATCTCGAAGCTTTTGCGGAAGAAGACCTCCGCCGAGGTCGGGAAGATCTCGACGCTCTTGATCTTCACCGTGGCGTCCGGCGTCTCGCAGGTGAACAGCAGCCTGGGGTTGGCTTCGCAGCAGCGCACCAATCCGATGTCGCCTTCGAAGACGACCGGCCCCTTGCCCTTGACGACGAAAGCTTTGGCGGCGTCCAGATCATAGCCGCCCGTGGAGCCAGGGGTGAACTGCCATTTGGTTTCCGGGACGTTCTGCTCCAGCGTCATGCGGAGGCGGTAGTTGTCCTTGAGCTGCCCGCCCCAGCCAGCGCCGAAGCGCAAGGCGGGTTTGGTCTTGTCGCCGGGCTCCGGGCCGAAGCCGAAGCTGAAGCCCTTTTTGCCGGTGTCGAAGACCATCGCCCCGTCCTTGACTTGGTAGGGGCCGGAGGCGTAGCCTTGCTCTTTGACCCAGTCCTGGGTGAAGGCGCATGGCTTGCCGTACTCCAGTGCGAAGAACTCCGGGCCGGAACGGACGCGGTCGGAGTCGGTGAAGGCTTTGGGGTAGACCATGGCCTTGCTGCGCCACTGGTCCTTGCCCACCTGGATGCTTGGGGGCAGGCCGTAGAAGGGCAGGTCCTTCTCCCAGATGATCTCGGTTTTCTGGGCCGTGGCCGTGATGGCCATCATGGCGGCCACGAACATTATCACGCTTCTTGTCATGGGTAAATCCCTCGTCGCTATGTTATGGTTGTTGTTGTGGCGAATCATTCCACTCGTCCGAACAGGGGGGCGGCGATACTCCAGGTGAGCATCGCCTGTTGCGTCTGTTCGTCGACGTGGTTGTCGAGATAGAGGATGTTCATCCGGGAGCGGTGCGGATACCATGCGCACTGGTTTGGAACCAGCTCTGTCCCCCCTCCCTCGATGTAAGGGTAGCCCGCCCCCTCGCCGAGCAGCAGGCGGCTGGACGGTTTGCTGATCTTGTCCCTTCTGATGGAGGTGTTATGCCAACTGAGGTTATTGGCGCTGCCAGGCACGCCCATGAGGTTGGCCAGCACCGGGTTCATGCCATAGGACAGGCTGGTGGGCATGGGGCAGCGCAGCAAGGCGCAGTTGGAGGCGTTCGCCCCCCAATAGATGGTTTTGGTGACCGTGAGCAAATTGGCCTGGAGCAGTTTCCCCGGCCAATAATAGGTGGAGCCATAGGCTATCCCCGGTCCTGCCGCCTCTGGCAGCACCGTGTAATCTGCCTCGTAGGACGCCAGGCAGATGGACAGTTGGTGCAGGTTGCCTTTGCACTGGATGTTCCTGGCCGAGTCCTTGGCCTTCCCCAGCGCCGGCAGCAGCAGACTGCACAACAAGGCGATGATGGCGATGACCACCAGCAATTCGATCAACGAAAACGGTCTCCTTGTCCGCATGACGGAACCTCCCTTATTTTAGTGTGTTGCCAGGGTGGATGCTGGGGCGGACCAGGCATTCCCCCATTTGAGTGTCGCCGGTCTCGAAAAAGCGTATCAGCTTGTCCACAAGGGCGTCGGCCACGGACTCGGTGCCATGGGATACCGAGCTGATTTTTTGGTGGTGGCTCTCGGCGCGGCCGTAGCTGTTGATGGTGATGACACCGAGGTCGCGGGGCGTCTCCTTCCCGGCGTCACGCAGCCCTTCCAAGAGGAAATCGAAGTTGACGTCGGTGTGAAGGAAAATCGAGTCGAAGGAAGAGCGGGCGGCGCAGGCGGCATAGCGGGCAATGTCCAGACAGTTCCGGGCGCCGCTGCGCCACTCGACCATGAACTCGGACTCCTGGTTGTAATCCATGCCCAAACGCTGGCAGGCGTCGCGGAATCCCGCCAGGCGCTTCACGTAGGGGACGTAGGCGCGGCCATCGTCCTCGCGCAGGTCGGTGATGTACGCCGGCTTCCGATAGCCATGCCGGAAAAGCTCCTCGGCGGCCATGGCTCCGGCGGCGTAGTTGTCCATGGCGACCACGTTGGGGATCGCATCGGCGAGGTGCTCCTCGGTGGTGACGAGCAGCTGGTTTTTCCGCCCCAAAAGGCGTTGTAAGTCTTCGGGGTTGATGGTGGTGACCACCAACACGCCTGACAGTTGGGCCGTGAACGCCTCCTGGTCGAAGTCCTCGCGGTGGAAGGGGATCAGCGCCGTCTCGGTGACGATCCCCGCCGCCTCGGCTTTCACTTGGAAGCGGTGCCAGAGGCGGTTCCATGCCGGGTTTTCCACGATGACGCTGCCTTTGGCCACGAAGGTGACCCGGCCCAGCGTCTTGCCGCCCGTCACGGTGTCATGCGACAGCGCCCGGCCGCGGGCTTTCCTGACGATCACCCCTTCGGACAACTTATGTTCCAGCAGTTTCCGGGCGGTGTTGCGACTGCAGCCAAGCAGCTCGCAGAGCTCCCGTTCCCCGGGCAGCATGATCTGCCCGCGGCGCCGCATGCCGACGACCAGCTCGTCGAATTTTCCGTCGATGTCCTCAACCGTCTGGTAGCTTCTGAGCTCCACCGCGTGACTCCTTTGTCTCTTGGTGTGATTATACCGTAAGGTTCAAAGCTTGTCAAGAGGGTGGAATGAAAAAGGCCGCGCCCCCCAGGGAGGACGCGGCCTTGTTTGGTGGGGCTGGTTAGTTTTGGATGGCGATCATTTGATGGCAGGTGAAGGAGTCCACCTTGAGCTTCAGGCGTCCGGCTTGCCATTGGAAGGGCAGCTCCGCGCCCTGGGGCTCGAGCGTCACTTTCTTGGGCTTGCCGGGCATGGCCAAGTCGACCTCGACGTCATGGAGGGGATGGAGCTCCTCGATGACTTCCAGCGGAGTGCAGCGGGCCTGGATGCCGCCGGGCGGGGTGGCGTCGGCGGCGCCGCGCAGGATGGTGTTGGCGTAGAGAAGGTGCAGGATGTGGCGGTCCTTGGCGTCTTGGCGCATCAATGTCGCCCTGGCCTGGGAGGGCAGGTTGGACTTGATCTGGATACCGTCGCCGAGGAAGGCGCGCAGCGCTTTGGCCACGTAGTCCTTCAGCGCCACGGCTCCGCCGCTGTGGTAGAGCGAGAAGACCGGGTGGGCGAAGTACAGGATGTTGCCCCACATGGCGCCGCAGTCGAAGCCGGACGCCTCCTCGCGGTTGGGGGCGTGCTGGTGCGAGCAGAAATGCTGGATCGTCCGGTTGAAGTAGGGGTAGTAGACATCCCCCAACGAACGGCCCGAACGCGCCTTGATCCGCCGCGACTTGGCGTACATCACGAAGGGGGTGTCGACGAAGGACGGGGCGAACTCGGCCGCGGGGGCGGCGAAGTCGTGGAGGTACTCGCTCAAACCGCTGTCCTCGACGTCCAGGCCCAGGCCGAAGCCGCCGTCGTCGCGGCGCTGGCCGCTCTCGCCGGAGAGCACGAGCTTGCCGCCTTTCGCCAGGAACGCCGTCAGCTTGGCCTCCAAGGGGGCGTCCAAGGTGATGTTGTCGGGCAACACGAGGGTCTCGTAGGCGGAGAAGTCCATGTCGAAGTCGAGCAGGTCGAAGGGCAGTTGCGACTCGAGCAGGAGGCGGACGGCGCCGGTGTCGGGGCTGTTGTGGCGTCCGGGGGCCTCGCCGCGGCGTTTGGTCTCGGCGGCGCTGGAGAGGACGGCGAGGGTGGCGGCGCTCTTGGCGTCGTCGCACCAGGGCTCCTTGGCCTCGACTTCGCGGTAGGCGGCGCCGATGATGTTGTAGGTGCTATGGTTGAGCTTGCCGTCGGGGTGGAGCTGGTCGCCGACGCTGCATTTCGAGCCCTGGGCGAGCATGGCGGCGCACTCGTAGCGGAGGGCGTTGGGGTGTTTGAAGCCGCCGAACTCGCCCCAGGTGGTGTGGAACTTGCCGGTCATGCCGAGGAAGTCGAAGCCGAGTTTGCGGGCGTAGGCGGCGGACATGGGGTAGTGGTCGTAGCCCCAGCCGCCGGTGGGCAGGGATTCGAGCTCCAGGTGGCTGAAATATTTGAGGATGCCGGTGTCGCCGGGGGTGATGTGGCCGCTGTTGTGGAAGACGCGCATCTTCGGGTCGAGGTGGCGGGAGGCCTCGGTGGTGCGCTGGTAATACTTGAGGAGGCTGCGTTTGGAGTATTCGATCCGGTCGGCTTCCTTTTGGGGGTCGAGCCCGGCTTTGAACATGCCTTCCAGACACCATTTGCAGCAGCACTGGCCCTGGCAGATGATGTCCAGGAAGATGCCGTCGGCCTCGGGGAAGAGCTCCGCGGCCTCGCGGATCAGGGCGCAGAGGTAGTCGAGGTAGGGGCTGTTGAAGCACATTTTGCGGAAGTGCGGGAAGAGCGGGTCGTAGACTTTGCCCTGGGGACTGACCTCGCTCCATTCGGGGTGCATGCTCCAGGCGGCGGTGTTGATGCCGGCGGTGAGGTAGACCGGGACGTTGACGTCGATCTCCTTGCAGGCGTCCATCTGGGCGCGGAGCAGGTCGAACTTGAGCTCCGGGTGCATCACCCCGACCTGGGTGGGGTGGTAGCTCCAGCCGTGGTGGCAACAGGAGAAGCAGGTGATGGAGTCGACATGCGCCTCGCGCAAAGTGTCCTGCCACTGCCGCTTGTCGAACTTCGCCCCGATGCCAGGGATGTGCTCGGAGGTGTGGAAATCCAGGTGGACCTGGCGGTAGCGCAATTTTTCCATGACGGTTCGGCTCCAAAAATAGTTGTTGGGCGCCGACCGTTGGCGCCCATCTTTGAAAGATACCGTATGGTTTGAAATTGTCAAGCGGGCGGTTTGCCGAAAAACTTGATCCTCACGCAGGGCTCTAAATTTTCTTGAAAACTTCGAGGGCCTTCGCGGGCTTCGTGGAGAAGGGGTGCTTGGCGAAGAGGGCCCAGGGACGGCCGTTGAGCCGGAGGCCGCCGAGGAAGGTGAAGCCGGAGTGGTGGCGGGCGGTGAGCTCGGCCAACAAGGCGTCCTCGGAGTCGTCGGGGAGGGGGGCGAAGACGTGGTTGTGGGGCGGCTCGCCCTCCTCAAGGGCCACGACGAACTTGTCGTCGAGCTGGAACAAGCCGACGGCTTTCATCTTCGGTTTGCGGGCGCAGGCGGCGTCGACCAGCCGCGCCGCGTCCTTCGGGTCGATGATGAGATCGGCGAGGCTGATCAATATCAGTTTGCTGGTCATTCGAAGTAGTATTCTTGGTTGGCGGTGAGCGGTGGGAACGGTTTCGCCGCGGCTCGGGCGGCGACGTCCTCGGCGTCGACGAAACTCTTGGGGGAGAGCTCCACCACACAGCCGGGGGGGACGTTGACGCCGCAGGCGTTGAGCCAGCGGCTGTCGCGGTCGACCAACATGGCGCGGCAGGAGACGACCGAGTCCACCCCCTCCTTGTTCTTGGTGGGGGCGAACTTGTCCTCGCGGGCGGCTTCGAGGATCATGGTCTTGTCGGCCAGGGGGAGGGCGTCGAAGATGAAGCTCTCGACTTTCACGGCGTTGGGCTCGGCGGGGTTGACGGGGGCTCCGGCGGCGTCGACGCAGGGGACTTTTTTGTCGGCGCGGTGCCAGGGGAGCCTGAGGGAGCCGCCGGCGGTGAGGCGCTCGGCGAAGGCGCGGCTGAGGACATGGATGGCGGGGCTGCCGGCGAGGAATTTTAGCTGGCCGTCGGGCTTGCGGGCCTCGGCGAGCTTGGCGGGCATGTCGCTATACTCGATGATTTGCAGCTTGCCTTGGGAGACGCAGAAGTTGCCGAGCTTCTCGTAGGGGCCGGTCTTGGGGAGCATGATGGCGCTCATCTCGGAGCGCTCCAGGTCGTGGAGGCCGAGGAAGAGCGGGTCGGCGACGCCGACGAGGGGGTTGTCGACCTGGAAATAGGAGATGGTGTCGACGCCGCGGGAGCGCATGTCGTCGAGCGCGCCGGAGCGGCGGAGGGCGGTGAGGCTGCCTCCATGGCCGTCGGGGGCCAGGGCGAGGGAGCCGGGGGAGGCGAGCAGCAGCTTGCCGTCGAGGCCGATGGCGGGCATGGTGCCTTGGGAGAAGAAGACCACGTCGTCCTTGCCGAGGCCGAAATTGCCGTTGGCGGCGAAGAAGCCGCGGGTGGCTTGGTCGTTGAGCTCGCTGGTCATGATGTACCAGGGGAGGGGGTGGCCGTGCTTCTGGGAGAGGCGGACGATGGACTCGGCGAAATACTGGAAGAGCGGTTTGTGTTTGACCGGGGTGATGGGGAAGGTGCCTTTGGGGCCGTCGAAGCCGAGGCGGGTGCCTTGGCCGCCGGCGACGGTGAAGGCGGCGACCCTGCCGGAACGCAACATCTCCTCGCCGCGGGCGGTGGCGCGTTCGTAAAGGGCGCGGCGAGCGGGGCTGTCGGGGACGAGGGGGAAGAAGCTGGCGGCGTCGAGGTCGTCGGGGATGTGGGCCTCCGGTTTGCGGAGGACGTAGGACTGGATGGTCTTGCCGAGCTCGTCCCAGTTGATTTGGCCGAGTTGCTGGAGCAACGTTTGTCGCTGGGCGTCGTCGAGGCGGCCCCAGAAGGCGAGCAGATGTCCTTGGCCGTGGCGCTCCAGGAGGGCGCGGGCGTTGTCGATGTCGTTCATGGAGTTGTGGTCCTCACTTTTTGTTTTTGTAGTATTCGGTCAAACTCCGGTAGACGGAGTTCGGATATTCGCTGGCTCTGAGGTAGGCGATTTTGGCCTTGATGCGCTGATTGTCCATCTTGAACTTCTCCGCGATCATGAGCATGAGCAGCGGCTCCTGCTCGACGGGGATTCTGGGGAGGAGTTGTTTGGCGCGCTCGACGTCGATCTTGCCGAGCCAGAGGGCGGCGATGACGCTATAGGTGGGATCTGGTTTGTCCTTGTATTTCTTGTAGATGAGCTCGGCGTTCTTTTTCCAGTTGGCCTCCTCCTTCTTGTGTTTGTGGCGCCAGAGGAGGAAAGTTTTCCAGAAGTCAGGGAACTCGTCGGGCGGGGTTTGCAGCAACAGCGCGTCCCGGGCTTTGCCATTGGAGAGCAGCTGGACGATTTGGAGGTTGCGGACGGCTCCGCTGTCCCAGGTGGTGAAGTCGCCGGGCTCGAGTTTGTCGAAGGCGGCTTTTCTGCGGAGCCGCATTTCCCGGAGCTTGTCCTTGGGGAAGTCCGGGAGGGCGGCGATGGTTTTCAAGCAGGCGTCCGCCAGGTCGGGGGAGGGGAGGCGGAGACAAAGGGGGAAGACGGTCTCAGCGGCCGTGGCTGGGGGGACCTTCTGGGAGTCAAGGAACTGCTGATAGTCGGCGATGCTTTGCGGGCCGCCGCTGGAGTTGACTTTGGCGGTGGCGAGGCTATGCCTGACGTCGAGGTCGTCGGGGCGGAGGGCGGCGCATTTGGAGAACATGAGGGCGGCTTGTTTCCAATCGCGGGCGCCGAGGTTGATTTTGCCCAGGGCCAGGGCGGCCTCGTAGAAGTCCGGCTTGAGTTTCACCGCCTTGGCGAAGTAGACCTTGGCGTCGGGCGAGCTGCCCAGCGCTCTGGCGAAGAGGAAGTTGCGTTGGGGTGAATCGGGCTTTTCCCGGAGCATCTGGTCGCTGATTTTGATGGCCAAGGGGATGTAGTCGTATTTGAGCAGCGTGTCCTGGAGCTTTACCTGGTCGGCGATGGCGGGGGTGAGGGACATCAGGTTGAGGAACTTCTCCTGTAGTTTCGCCTCGGCGTCGAGCTTGGCCGCCGCCTTGCCGTCCTCGGTCGCGTTGGTCTCCTTGGCGGCGGTGTCGCTCTCGTCGGCCTTGAGCTTCTCCACGAAGACCTGGAGGTATTCGCCGAAGCGCTCTGGGGGGAGCTCCTTCTCGCGGACCTCGCCGAAGAGGTCCATCATCTCCTTTTTCTTTCCCGCCTTTTCGAGGCAGAGGCAGAGCAGGAACTTGACGTGGTTCTTGTCCTTGTCACCGATGAGTTTTTGGGAGGCCTGGGTGAGGATGTCGAGCCTCGTCGCCTGGTTGGGGGCGTTGTCCGCGGCCAGGAGGTAGAATTCCGGCTTGTTGAATTTGGTGGCTCCCAGGGAGTTCAACTTGAAGGCGGCGTCTTTTTTTCCGAGGTTGGCCAGGGTTTCGGCGAGCTGCTTGAGCTCCGGCTCGGTGAGGGTGGTCGGCTGGAGTTTTGACATGGTGGCGGCATAGCCGGCCAAGTCGCCCTTGCGGCTCTGGCATTCGGCCAGCAGGCGCGTCAGGGCGGGGTCGGACTTGAACTTGGCGAGGGCCTTGGCGAGGCGGGCGGCGCTTTCGTCGAGTTTGCCGGCGGCGAGCAGCAGTTTCGCCGCGTTGAGCTCCGGTTGGGAGTCCGGGAAGCCCGTGGCGATGGCCTTGTCGTAGAACTCGATGGCCTTGTCCGCCTCGCCTTTGGCGTTGTGGGCGTTGGCGATCTTGAAGAGGACGACGTTATCCTTTTTCTGGTTGGTGGCCTCTTCCATGGCTTTCTGGAACTTTTCGATGGCCGCGTCGTATTTTTTGGCCTTCACCAGCTCGTCGCCCGCCGCCAGCGTCTTGAACAGCTCTTCGAGCTTGCGGTTCTTCGGCGATTTGGAGGCCGCGCCGTAGACGCCGGTGGACTCCGGGAACCAGGACAGCAACACGTAGTATCCCGCGCCGGCGACGAGGGTGCCGACGACGGCGAAAGTGAGCAGCTTCTTCCAGTCCCGCTTGAGGTCCTGGCGGTGGCGCTGGACATCGATCAGCGGTTTCCGCGGCGGCTTGGCGTGGTAATCCTTGAGCTCGATGGGATTGTCTTCGGTGCCCGTCTCGATCTCCTCGGGGCGGCCGCCGTCGTCTGCCTCGAGCTCTCTGGTGTCGTCGGACAGCGGTCCCTCTTCCTGTTGTTCCGGCTCGCGCTCCGGGACGGGGGACTCGGCGAGCATCTGGGTCAGGCTGGAGAACTGGTCGTGGTCGCCGGGGGCGGGCGATTGGGGGAGGGGCTGGCCCAGGAGGTTGGTGGTCTTGTCGAAGGACGCGAAGGAGAAATCGGCCTTACGTTGCTTGTCCACCCCCATCACGGGGATGTCCGAGAAAGTGAATTCTACCTTGGCGTCGCCCTGGTTTTTGTCCTGCTGCTTGTCGTTGTCTTCGGCCATGGTGAACTTCAGGGTTAGGGTTTAGGTTTTCTCGCCCGCATCTTTCCCTGCGGCCGCGCGCCGCTTTCCTGTAATATTGCCCTGGAAAGCGGATTTGTCCAACCCCTGAATCAAGGTTTCGGCGGTGGAAATCCAGAATTGGCTCCACGTCACAAGACCTGCCCAGCCGCAAGGCCGATGTTCAAGCGTAGAGTTCCCCCGTCTCCTCCATGATCACCTCCGCCATCTCCCAGACGCGCCGCGGCTGGTTCCGGACGGTGCTGACGTCCTTGATGATGATTTCCATTGGGACGCCCCGGGTTTGGCGCAGGACTTCGACGATGTGTTTCCGGACGATCTCCTTGTCCCAGTTGTCGTGGGCTAGGTATGATGGGTTCACTTTGTAGGATAGAACGTAGCGCCCGCCCGTCCGCTCCACCATCTTCTCGACGTCCGCCCAGGGGCTCATGGAGATTTTGCGGAGGTTCGGGATGGTCTCCAGCAGGTGTATCTTGTTGTGGAGCTGCTCGCAGCAGCCGTAGTAGGTCAGACCGAACTGTTTGAGCCAGACCCGCTCGTATTGCAGCGAGAACTCCTCGTGGTGTTCCGGCGAGACCTCCGAGAAGATCTGGGCGTTGCCGCAACCCCACTGGTCGACCGCCCGGACATGCGCCGGGTCGAACCCGTCCTTGATCAGGCCGTCGAGGTAGCCCAGGCCGCCCGAGCCAATCCGGACGTTGCCGTCGCAGCGCTCCAGCAGGTTGAGCCGCTCGTATTGCCGTTGCCGGGCGAGGAAGGCGTCCAGCAAACGTTGCAGGCAGGCCTTCACCAAGTCCGGGTTGAGCAGCAGGTCGAGCATCGCCCGCTCCACCCCATACCAGCGGATCAGGTTGTCCCAGAGGGTGAACCACTGCATGCCGACGCCCCGCCTCACGACCGGGAGCAGGTCGCCGAAGGCGTCGGAGAGGGCGTGGAAGCGCTGTTCGGTGGCCTCGGCGTCCAGTTCGACGACGGGGTCCTTTATCTTCTCGACATCCTTGAAGTCGTTGATCAGCTGGGTGAAAGCGCTGGAGTCCACCGCGCCATGGTGGATGACGCCGGAGTTGATCTGGTCGATGCCGAAGCCGGAGTCTTTTAGGGACATGGGTGAATAATAGACCGGCTCGACCACCATGTTGCCTGGCATGTGCCGCCATTGGTGGAGCTCGCGGCGCAGTTGGGTCTCGGCCTGGCGGGCCAGGTCCCCCTCGCAATGCGAGGCGAGCTCGCCGTCGCCGTCCATCTCGCCCCAGGGGAGCTCGTTGATCCAGAGGGGCGGGCGCGCCGCCTCCAGGTTGTTGACCCGGCGCCATAGCTCGATGTTGCGTTGCTGGTCCGGCAAGGCGGCGACCGCGGCTTTCTCGGCGGCGAGGCGCCGCAGCGTCTCTTTGTCCTTCGGTGATATGAGCATTTCCTGTCTCCTGGATGGTTGTTGGAGATAATAACCCGGTTTTTGCCATAAGGCCATGTGCAAAGTTCGCATAAGCATGTATGTTTGTTTGATTATGGAAACAATGATGTCAAGGTCGCGCCTCTCGGTGCTCTGCGCCCACCGCAGCGCGTTGGGGCCGTCCTGGCGCGTCCGGGACGACCTGAGCTCCCATGCCCGGCTCTATCTGATCACGTCGGGGCGGGGGACGCTATGGTTGTTCGGTCGGCATCATGAGTTGGAGCCGGGCTTCCTTTATCTGATTCCGCCCCGCTCCGGGGCTTCGTTCTGGACGGACGGGGGCATTGGCGTCGACTGGGCGCATTTCACCCTTGATCTCGACGCGTGGTTGAGCGTGTTCGACTTCTTTCCGGCGGGCGCTCCCTGTCGACTGGCGGCCCCCGACGAGGCTGGGGGCTGGTTCGAGGGCATGATCCGTTGTTGTGCCGGGGAGCTGACGCCGGAGAAGGCGTTCCAGGCGAAGGGGCGGCTTTATCTGTTGCTCGCGGGGTTCTTCGCCTTCCGCGAGGCGGAGCTCGACAACGGTAAGCGCCGGGCCTACGAGCGGTTGCGTCCGGCGTTGGAGCACATCGAGGCGCGGCTGCGTGGCCGGGTGGAGGTGGCGGAGCTGGCCAGGAAATGCCACTTTGACCGGGCGTATTTCTCCACTTTGTTCGCCCAGGTCTTTCATGCCCCGCCGAGCCGTTACATCATGTCCAGGAGGATCGAGCTGGCCAAAGGGATGCTCCGGCGCGGGGACGAGAAGCTCGAAGTCGTCGCCCGGGAGCTGGGCTTCAACGACGCTTTCCATTTCTCGAAGACCTTCAAGCGCCTGACCGGGGAGTCCCCCAGTCAGTTCCGCCAGTCCGGCCGGCCGCCCGCCCCTTAGCCATGGAACGCGGTCAACGGCGCCCAGTGGAACTGTTCTTGGTCCGGCGGTAGTCCCAGGGGGCGGCGGGGCGGTCTTGGCGCCAGAGGCCGAGTTTGGCTTCGCGGGCGGCGCGTTCGGCGTCGTCCAGGGCGCGGTCCTGTTTGTATTGGCGGTAATACCAGGCCATGCCGCGCTTGACCATCTCCAGGTTGACGTTCAGGTCTCCAGCGTAGACGGTGGCGACGAGGCGGCCGTAGCGGTCATGATTGTCCCCGGCGAGTTTGACCATCTTGCCCTGGGCCAGCTCCCGGAGGGTGGTGGTGGCGCGGTCGCTGAACGGCTGGCCGCGCTCCGGGGCGTCGATGCCCGCAAGCCGGACGCGGACGCCCTTGCCGCCTTCGCCCGCCACCTGCAAGGTGTCGCCGTCGACCACCCGCTCGACCTGTCCGGGCGTGGTCTTGACCGGCCCCGCCAATTTCCAGAGCGAGAAGACCAGGATGACCAAGGCGGCCAGGACGGGGTATTTACCCCGTCCCCGCCCGTAGGCGCGTCGCGTCGTCATGGCGGCCCTTCCTTCAACGGTAGATGTACTTTATGAGTTCCAGGTATTCGCTGGAGTTCTTCAAGTCGGGCTTGAGCCAGAGGGCTTCGGAGGCGGCGGCCTCCGCTCCCTTGCGGTCTTTGACGGAGCTCTTGGCCAAAGCCAAGTTCATCCAGAGCCGGGGGTTGTTCGGCTCGAAGAGCGTCGCTTTCTCCAGGAGTTCCACTGCTTGGGCGCCGCGGTCGGCCATCAGGTAGAGGGCCGCCAGATTGTTCAAGGCCTCGCGATGCTCCGGGGCGATGGCGAGGCAGTGCTCGTAATACATCATCGCTTGGCGGTTTTTGCCTTTGCTGGCGGAGAAGAGTCCGAGGTTGTAGAAGATGTTGGCTTGCTGGTAGCCCTGGACGTTGTCGATGTGGCGCAACGCCAGGTCGTAATAGCCTTGCGCCTTGTCGGGCATGCCATTTTGCTCATGGTAGATCGCCAGGTTCGACAGCGTGATGGGGTCCTGGGGGGACAGCTCCAGGGCCTTGAGGTAGTTTACGCGGGCGGCGTCGCCCCTGCCCAGGTCGGCGAACGCCGCCCCCAACAAATTGAAGCCGCGCGTCCAACCGGGCATCGCCGCGGCGGCCTGCTCCAAGTGGGGGATGGCCTCGGCCGGGTGGGCGGAGCGCAGCAGAGCCTCGCCATAGAGGGAGGCGGCCTCCCCCGCCTCGCGGGCGGGATCGAACGGCGGGGTCGGCAGATAAACCACGCAGATGGCGCCGGCCAGGCAGAGCGCGGCTTTGGCGCAGGTTTTGAACCGCCAGGGGAAGATCAGGAGGAGCCGGACGTTCCAGGCCGCCAGCGGGACGAGCCCCAGCAGCATCGCCATGCGGTACCTGCCGCTGGTGACGAACAAGGTCTGCGCCAGCCAATAGGCCATGACCAGGAGCAGGAAATGCCGGTGTTTCCACAGGAAGGACCGGCGCCGGAGGTTCATCATCAGCGCGGTCATGGCCAGCGTCCCGAGCGCGCCGAACGCCCATGGCGTGGCTTGTTGGAGGCCCGTGTAGTAGCGGACCGGGCTCAGGTCGGCTCCGGCGGTGAGCTCGCGGTTGTTCCAGACGTAGAGGGCCTTGTCGCACATTTTCCCCGCCCATTCGGAAGGGCGCGAGTTGATGTAGGCGAAGGCCCGGCGGAAGAAAAACTGGTCCTGGGCGTGCTTCGACGCCCCGGCCACGCGTCCGGCCACCAGATGGGTTTTGTCCCATTCCGGGCCGGGGCGCAGGTAGCACGTCCCGTCCGACCTGGGGTTGTTGCCCAAGTAGAAGTTGAAGCCGCCGTTCGCCTGGATCAGCGCCCGCTCGTGGAGCACGGTCCGGTTGCGCCAGGCGACCGGGCCGATCGCCGCCGCCGCCGCCGCCGCGAAAAGCGCCGCCGCCCCTAGCCTGGCAGCGCAGTTTTTGGGCGCCTTGAGCAGCCGTTTCGGGCGCAGTCCCGACAGCGTGAAATAGAGCAGCTCCGCGGCGGTGAAGAAGAGCGACACCGGATGGGTCACGTTCGCCAGGCCGGCGAACAATCCGGCCATGGCGATCCAGCCGAACCGTGTCCGCGCCCCGCGCTCGCCACGGTAGAGGCACAAGATCGACAACGCCAGCAGCGGCAGGGCCAGGGTCTCGCTCGTCAGCTCGCCCTGGTAGTAGACCAGCGGCGGGTACAGCGCCCATAGCGTTACCGCCAGCCAGCGGGCGAGACTGGGGACCCGCGCCGTCCGCAAGGCCAGATAGAGCGGCAGCGCCACCAGCAGGCCAAGGATCTGCTGCGTCCAGCGGACGACCCCGTAGTCCACTTGGCACAGCTTGTAGCACAGCGCCAGGAAATAGGGGTAGAGCGGGGCGTGGATGTGCAGTTCCCCCCACCACAGCTCCCCGGACAGGATACGCTTCGCCCACATGTCATATTCCATGACGTCCGGGCCGAGTGGGCAGGCGAAGAGTGGGGACGCGGCGAAATCGGCCATGTACCACACCCGGAGCAGCAACGCCAAGGCGACCAGCCCGGCGACCACGATACCGCGAAATAAAGCGTCCGATCTCGTTGTCATTCGCGCGGGGCCGTGTATAGTAAGGCGTTAAAAAGCGAGGAAAAGCGAGTTGACGCGATGGTAAGCAAAAAAGTGAAGATCAAGAACCGTGCTGGCATCCACTGCCGCCCGTCCAGTTGCATCATGCTCAAGGCCTCGGAGTTCCCGCGTTGCGAGTTCAAGATATCCTGCGCCAACGGCGAGTCGGATCTCAGCAGCATCCTCAGCCTCATCAGCCTTGGCCTCCAGTGGGGGAACGAGGCGACCATCTCGGCGTGCGGGGAGAACGAGGCCGCGGCTTGCGAGACCATGGCGGGGTTGCTGGAGTTCGAGTTCGACTTCCCCCAGAAGTGACCAGCTCCGAACACCCCTTTTCCTCTTTGTCCGGGAACAATCATCGCGGCCACGCTTTCCTAACGTCGGTTAATTTCCATCCGGGCACGGCTACCGCCTAACGGCGCGAGACGGCGGAGAATTGGAGCGGGTGAAGGGAATCGAACCCTCCTAGCCAGCTTGGGAAGCTGGAGCATTACCACTATGCTACACCCGCTTGCCGAATGATAGAGGAAATATAGCCGTGGAGCTGGCGCTTGCAAGTTGGCTCCACGGTTTTTTTCGACAAATCCGCGCCGCCCGCGGGAATTCCCCGGATATTTCCCGCCCCCGCTTGCGATTGGGCGTTGGAGGTGTATATTCCGCTTTTCTGTTGTGTGTAAACTAAACAATTCCATTAGCGGGCCGACGCATATCGCGTGGGAGGAGAAAGAGGATTGACATGCATGATTTTCTAGCGCTGTTGGGGCAGGCTGCAAGCCCCGCGGGTACCGGGCAACAAGGGTTCGACATCAAAGGGTTGATCGCCAGCCCGATCGGGATGATGATCGTGGTCATCGTCATCATGTACATCGTCATCTTCAGGTCGCAGTCCAAGGAGACCAAGCGGCGCAAGCAGCTGCTCGAATCCCTCAAGGTAGGTGACAAGGTCGTCACTTCCGGCGGGCTCCACGGGGTGGTGGCGGCCGTCAAGGACAAGACCTTGATGGTGAAGATCGCCGACAACGTCAAGGTGGAGGTGAGCCGTTCGGCCGTCAGCAACGTCCTCCCCGACGCCCCCGCGACCGAGACCAAGTAAGGCTCCCAACCCACCAAAGCGCAAGCGAAAGGCTTTTTCTCGATGAACAACAAACCTGTCATGAGCAGACTTATCCTGGTGACGGCGATCCTGGTCATCTTCGGCTGGTCGATCTATCCGTTGCAGCCCCGCGACTTCTACACCACTTTCACCGGCATGCTGACCAAAAAGAGCGACAAGCTCGACGCCGCCCTCAAGCTGGCCAAGGAGAAAGAGGCCAAGAACAAGGACATGTACCCGTCCATCGCGTTGGAGCAGGCCACCGACGAGCTCAACGTCTTCCTGCCCGACTACGTCAACCTCCCCAATATGATGACCAACCGCGACGTCATCCGCCGCGCCCGCCAGGAGGCCGCCGGCTCGATCAAGCTCGGACTCGACCTCGCCGGCGGCACCGAGTTCATCATCAGCGTCGTCCCGGAGGCCGCGCCCACCGCCGCCACCGTCGACTCCGGCAAGGACGACAAGCTCAAGATGGACGTCTCCACCGCCGCCATCCGCGACCGCGTCATGGAGATCCTCCGCAACCGCATCGACAAGTCCGGCCTCAACGAGCCGGAGATCGCCCCGCAGGGCGACGACCGCGTCACCGTCAAGGTCCCGGTCTCCACCGAGGCCGAGAAGGAGGAGCTCAAGAAGCTCATCCAGATGTCCGCCAAGCTTCAGTTCCGCATGGTCGCCGAGAACAGCCAGGAGCTGGTCTCGCAATATGACCAGAACCCCGAGAACTTCATCCCCCCCGTCGGCGTCGAGCGCATGCTCATCGAGCGCACCGACTCCCAGGGCAAGCGCATCAAGCCCGAGGAAGTCTTCATCGAGGTCCGCCCCCAGATGGACGGCACCAACGTCACCGGCGCGGTCGTGGTCACCAACGAGTTCGGCCAGCGTCAGATCCTCCTGGAGTTCAACGGCGCCGGCTCCAAGCAGTTCGGCGACGTCACCAGCAAGAACATCGGCCGCCGTCTCGGCATCGTGCTTGACGGCACCCTCTACTCCGCCCCCACCATCCAGAGCGCTATCTACGGCAACGCCCAGATCACCGGCGAGTTCTCCGTCGAGGAGTCCAGCCGCATCGCCACCGCCCTGGTTTGCGGCAACCTCCCCGCCAAGATCAAGACCGACGCCATCTTCGACACCGACCCGACCCTCGGTAAGGAGTCCGTCCAGAGCGGCAAAGTCACCTGCTACGTCGGCTTCGGCCTAGTCGTCGTCTTCATGGTCCTCATGTACCACATGGCCGGGCTCGTCGCCGTCATCGCCCTCTTCGCCAACGTCGTGCTGCTCATGGGCGCGTTGGCGGCCTTCGGCGCCACCTTGACTCTCCCCGGTATCGCCGGTATTCTGTTGACCATCGGTATGGCGGTCGACGCCAACGTGCTGATCTACGAGCGTATCCGCGAGGAGATCGAAAGCCACAAGACCCTCCACAACGCCATCGAGCTGGGTTTCTCCCGCGCGTTCACCACCATCCTCGACTCCAACCTCACCACGCTGCTCGCCGCCGGCGTCCTCTACTGGCAGGGTTCCGGCGCGGTCAAGGGCTTCGCCGTCACCCTCAGCATCGGTATCCTGTCGAGCATGTTCACCGCCATCACCCTCACCCATCTGCTCTTCGACTTGGGCACCAGATACAACCTCTACCGCAAGTTCACCATGACCAAGGTCTTCCACAACCCCAACTTCAACTTCGTCAAGTGGTGGAGGCCGGTGATCATCTCCTCGATCGCCACCTTCGTCCTCGCCATCGGCGTGGTGGTCTACAAAGGCAAGAGCGCCCTCAGCATCGACTTCACCGGCGGCAGCCAGATGACGTTGGCGTTCGCCGCCCGCCCCGACACCACCGCGGTCCAGAACGTCCTGTCCGAAGCCAAGTACGACGCCAAGGTCACCTTCAAGTCGACCCACGGCAAGGGCGGCCAGATGGAGGTCGTGATCCAGACGCCCAAAGCCGTCAAGGGCAGCGACTCCACCCAAAGCCCCATGCAAGGGGTCCTGGCGCTCTTGAACCAGAAGTTCCCGGACGCCAAGTTCGTCGAGGGCAACGAGACCACCTTGGGCAGCTTCGTCGGCGCCCATTTCGCCCGCGGCGCCATCATCGCCGTGCTGCTCGCCTTCATCGGCATGATCATCTACATCTCCCTGCGTTTCGAGCTGTCTTTCGCCATCGGCGGCATCGTCGCGCTGTTCCATGACGTGGTCATCACCATCGGCATCGTGCTGCTCCTGGGCAACCAGATGTCGCTCACCATGGTGGCGGCGGTCCTGACCATCATCGGCTACTCCATCAACGACACCATCGTGGTGTTCGACCGTATCCGCGAGAATCTCGGCCTCCGCAAGGACATCACCTACCTTGAGATCATCAACCTCAGCTTGAACCAGACGTTGAGCCGGACGTTGATGACCTCGGTGGCCACCTTGACCTCGGTGGTGGCGTTGCTTATCTTTGGCGGCGCGCCCATCTACACCTTCGCGTTGACCATGCTCATCGGCATCCTGTGCGGCACCTTCTCGTCGATTTGCATCGCCTCGCCGCTGGTCGCCATCTGGCACAAGCGGATCGCCGGGATCAAGGAGGATTCGCGGATCACCCTTGAGACCCTCACCAAGATCACCGGGGTATCCGCCCCGGCCCCGACGGTGAAGGAGTGATGCCATGGCTTTCCTCGACGACTCATACCTTCTGAAGGGCCAGACGGCGCGGAGCCTTTTCGCCGCCGTCAAGGGCCTTCCGGTGGTCGATCCCCACAATCACGCCAACACCAGCGAGATCGCCGCCAACGCCAACTACCCCGACCTTTGGCGGCTTTTCGCCGGCACCGACCATTATGTCTGGTCCGTCATGCGCAAGTGCGGCGTCCCGGAGGATTATATCACCGGATCCGCCAGCTCCAAGGAGAAGTGGCTCAAGCTCGCCAGCGTTTTCCCCCGCGTCGCCGGGAACCCTGTCTACGAGTGGATCCACCTCGACTTGCGCCGCGGTTTGGGCATCGACACGGTCATCAACGCCGGCTCCGCCGAGGCTATCTGGGAACGCGGCAACCACGTCCTCGCCCAGGAGTCCATGCGCCCCTTGGCGCTGCTGGACACCATGAACGTCGAGGTCATGTGCTCCACCGACGACCCCGTCGACACGCTTGAGGACCATGCCCTCATCAACGCCGCGGCCGGCCGCTCTTTGGTTCGCCCCACCTGGCGTCCCGACAAGGCCATGAACATCTTCAAGCCCGACTGGCGGGATTACCTCAAGAAACTTCAGAAGCGTTTCGACATCGAGTTCAAGTCCATCGACGACCTGTCGCGGGCGCTGCAAGCCTCCCATGACTACTTCCAGGACAAAGGTTGCCGCGCCAGCGACCACGCCGTCGTGACTCCGCTCTCGGGCGTCGCCAGCGCCAAGAAGGCCGACAAGGCCTTCAAGAAGGCTTTCCTCGACAAGGAGTCCCTCGACGCCGACGAGCGGGAGGCGTTCATGAGCTACCTGATGGGCGAGATGGCCGAGATGAACGCCAAGAGCGGCTGGGTCACTCAGATCCACATCGGGGCGGTCCGGGACGTCCGCGACAGTATCGCCTCCAGCCTAGGCCCGGACAGCGGCGGGGATGTCTCCACGGATTTCATCGACGTGTTGCCCCCCTTGCGTAGCTTCCTCAACCGTTTCGACGGCCGGCTGAAAGTGGTTTTGTATTGCTTGGATCCCAGCCACCAACCCACCTTGACCACCTTGTCCCACATCTATGACGACAACGTGAAGCTCGGCTCGGCCTGGTGGTTGCTGGACACCCCCGTCGGGATGCGCCGCCAGCTCGAGTACATTGGCAGCGTCGAGCTGCTCTCGAACTTCGCCGGCATGGTCTCCGACTCGCGCAAGCTGTTGTCCTACCAGTCGCGTTTCGAGGTGTTCCGCCGGGTGCTTTGCGACACCGTCGCCGCGATGGTCGACTACGGCCAGATGCCCCACGACGTGGCGGAGACCTTGGTGAAAAACATCTGCTACGACAACCCCAAGCGCTTCTTCGGGATTTGAGCGCGGCACACCAGCAGGAGGCAACCATGAACGTCGAACTTTTCGCGTTGTGCGACGCGGCCACCGGCGATTTCGGCAAACTCAGCATGCTGGGGGCGTTCGACACGCTTTGGGTCGACACCCTCCCGGCGGTGCATCCCCATTGCGCCATCGCTTTGCGCCTGCGTTTCCGCAGTGTCGAGTCCGGCCGCCATGCGGTCAAAGTCACCTTGATGGACGAGAACGGCAAGCATGCCATCAATCCCATGGAGGGGCAGATCGAGGTCAAGTTCCCCGACAGCCGTTCCTCGGTCTCCGTCAATCTGATATTGAACATGCAGGGCTTGAAGTTCGAGAAGGCGGGGGAATACTCCATTGACATGGCCCTCGACGGCCGTCAAGAGGCCAGCCTCCCGCTCTTCGTCAATCAGAAGCCCCGGCAGCAGGCTTGACATCTCCTGGAATCCGGCTATTGTCAGCGGATCACAATTGGAGGTTATCCGAGCATGTATAACGCCGAACAGCGCGCCTGCTTGAAGCGGCAGACGTCTGAGTTCCTGGCCGCCGCCACCGCCGCCAAACGCGACGCCGAAGTCCGGATCGCTTGGCTGGAGGCTATCGCTGCCGAGGAGAAAGCCCAGGGCGAACCCGTCAACACCGCCTTGCGCCCTATCCCCAAGATCGAGGACGACTGCTACGACTGGTACGTCCGCCATGAGGAGAAATGTCAGCGCTGATCTCGTTTGTCCCGAATTCGCCGATCTCAAATGTCCCCTGACGCACCCGTGAATTCCTCTTAATGGGGGCGTCGCGCCCTCTTGCTGGCTCTTCTTCGGCAAAATTTCCAAATAA
>Ga0209467_1000112_pt1 | contig 147150 bp, 148 predicted proteins | sample Higcelwee11metaG_FD_187175 | JGI IMG/M metagenome (GOLD analysis project Ga0209467, IMG submission 187175) | Freshwater pond sediment microbial communities from the University of Edinburgh, under environmental carbon perturbations - High... | ecosystem: Environmental > Aquatic > Freshwater >...
CAATATCGAGCGGCCTCATCAGTCGCTGGGGTACAAAACCCCGGACGAGGTGTATGAAAGCGCCATAGGAGGCGGAGCACGCATCGTCGACAAGTTCTCTAAGAGTGTCTCCGAAGGGTCGTCGGAGACTACAGGGCAGCAACAGGAAGCGGCATAAACAACCGGCGGGTTGCCACCTTAAATTCGACCTTATTTTGTCTGGTCGATAGGGTCCACTTCAGCTGGACTACTGTTGTCTTGACGTAAATTATGTAAAAGCTATCGATAAACTTTTTGAATCTGCAATCGCAATCTTTGGTCAGATATACAGCTTTCGGATCGTTCATGCCGCCAAACAGCGTTCCCTGATGTTTGAATGCGATGAGGACTGACCACTTATATAAGCGTTATTAATTTCAGGGTTTGAATATGCAGAACAGTTATACATGCCTCGTTGTGGGAGCGGGACCGTCCGGGACGGCTGCTGCTTATACTTTTGCCAAAAACGGCATAGATGTCTGTATTGTGGACAAGGCTATTTTTCCAAGAGAGAAATTATGTGGAGGAGGATTAACCGGAAGGACAAAAAACAGTTTTCTGGATATTTTCGACTCTAACTGGGAGGATATGTTTGAATATTCAGCCAATAGCGCTCTGTTTTATTACAAGGGACAAAGAATAAACATGATCGAAGATTATGGGGAGTTGTATTTTTGCAATCGCATCAAGTTCGATAACAGGCTACTCGATCTGGCAATATCAAGGGGTGTCGATGTTGTTTTTGGTGAAAGGGTCGAGGTTATAGATACGGAGTCAAAAGTGTGCAAGCTTGCTTCAGGACGTCAAATACGGTATCGTTATCTGATAGGTGCCGATGGTGTCAATAGCGTAGTTGCCCGGCAAGTTGTATCGAGAAAGTTCAATAGAAACAGGTATGCTTATGCTTTACAGGTTGAAATTAAAAAAGAAGATTACGGGAAAACAGAATTAACCAGGCCGGAATTGTATTTTGGCGATATTAATAAGGGGTATGGGTGGGTTTTTCCCAAAAGAAATAGTTATACAGTCGGCATGTGCAGCCAGTATTCGAAAACTGTAGATATCAGAAAAAAGTTGATGGAATTCTTTGCGGCTCGAAACTGTGCGCCATACAAAGGCAGGTTGACAGGGCATTATATTCCTTTTGGAAACTATGCCGAACGTGTTGTAGAGAATGATGTGATTCTTGTTGGCGATGCTGCCGGATTGGTTGATCCTGTAACAGGAGAGGGTGTCGCTTATGCAATCGAAAGTGGTTATTATGCTGCCGAGGCCGTTATTGCTGCGATTTCAGGCAAGAACTGCAATATCGATACTGAATATAAATCAAAATACTACACAGCCATATCTCAGGAGTTTGCTCGCGCCAATCTGCTGCAGCAAGCCATATATTCCAGATATACGCAAGCTATCGTCATGCATGCTCTTTCACGCTCCAAAACGATGCCATACCATTATATGGATCTTTTGTCAGGGGATAGTAATTACAAGGATTTTATTTCAATCATACAGAATAAAGCGAAAAAACTGATCTTCAAGGGGAGATGACCCGCCAGGTTGTTGATTGGGGAACGGTATGCATTTTGTGTGGTTGCGAATCGTTGGAGATTCGTTTGATGGCTGTCATGTACGATATATATACAATGTCGTGCAGTAATCGGAATGTTGTTGAGTTTTCTTTGGAGCGGCGATAATCCGAGTCATACCCTGATTATCCCTGCGATACGGGATGGTCAGATTGGATCAATAATGGGGATCTTGGATGCTTCATCGACGTTGCGGGAGATCCCTGATGTCGTCAGGATAACGCAGAGTCGGATGAGCTTGAAACTGTGCTTGATGGGTCTTGTGTGCTCTCTTTTCATGCAGGTGGTTCGGTTAACCATGTCCGGTTCGCCATTCTATCGCCCGGGCTGGACGCGATAAAATCGCGCATCATATGGGCGAACGGAAAACCCTGCCATTTTTCGGCAGTCAGCGCAACGAACGATATGCCTGCATATCTCATGAACGGACCGATGAATGTCGATGCCGAGGAGGGGTTGCAACACTATCCGATCGTTAAGGATATCGACCCTCGTCAGTGCGGCAGGTCCACAAGTGTCTTTTCAGCTTTTTGCCTTTCTCAGGATATCGACCGCTGTTTTTTTGCGTGACGTTTTGCGATGAGGAATCCCGAGAGGTAGATCAGGATGAAGCCGGGTACGACCACGCTGAAAAACATGATCTCATGCTGAGGCGTTTTCAGCTGTCCGGATGTCCAGACCATCCAGACAAAGAGAGCCCATAACGGTCCGACAACCAGAAAGGTGATATTCCAGAGTTTTGTGAAGCTTTGGTTCATGACGCAGTAAAGTGTTGTGTGATTTGATCGAATCGGACAGGCTCAGGCTTCTGCCTGCAGTTTCAGCTTCCGTTCATGGCTTTTTTCGAGCCAGATCCTCACCAGATACTGCACGGCATTGATGATATAGCTCGAATAGGCTACGGTGGCCCAGATCACCAGAGTGCCGTCGGGATAACCTTTCCAGGCGAGCACGAAGTAGAGGAAATGAAAGAAGGTCGCAACCGAGCTGCCTACATCCTCCCAGAAAAACTCTTTCGAAAAGACCCACTTGCCGAAAAGATCCTTCTCGAAAAACATGCCGGTTATGAAAAGAATCACAAAAAAGAGCGTCTTGAAGAGAATGGCGACGCTGACCCAGAAAAAGTCGATGGAGGCGGGATTACTGGCATAGATGGCGTTCAGACCGATGCCGGTCAGAAAGATGACGAACTGGACCGGTGCCAGCAGGATCTGGATCTCGGTCCATACGGATGCGTTGCGCTTGGCAAGCTGTTCAGGCGTGTAACGTGGCATGATGATCTTGTCTTACAACTTGAGTGAATAAGGAATATTTAATCTGCCAACCATTATCCCGCTTTTTATAATGAATTCGCTTGAACAGCTTTTGCGCATCACCCGGCCCTTTCGTTATGGCAAACCTTGCCTTTCTCGTTTACCTTACATTCTCAAGCGGGAATAAAATATTCTTCGTTATATCGCCAAATACTCAAAGAAAACAGCAATGGGTTTTCGTTTGAAACCCTCATGGCTTCTTGCTCCGAATGCTTTGTTTGTTCGCAATATTCCGGAAGAAAAAAACAATAAAAAATAAAGTAAATGAATTGATTTTCTTGCCGATAGATTCAGATTTTATGTTTCAACAGGTGCCGGTTTGCCAGCTCCTGTATCCGTTTTCTCCGGGCGTTGGTATTTAAAAATGCAGACCGGGCAGCCAAAGGCCTGACGGCAGAGGATTTCGCCTTTCATTTCGGGGAACGCCCTGTGGGAAGCCTCCATATCCATTTCGCAGATCACGTGGCAGGGGGTTTCGAATCCGTACTCCGTACATACCTCCAGATACGGGCAGAATCGCTGGATTTCAAGCACTGCATCCACGCCCCGGTTGGAAATGTCCACCACATCCATATCCATGCCGACCGCCTTGAAATACGGTACGGCTGCCCGGAACCCTTCGGCAAGAGTGTGCAAGGACAGTAACGGTCCCATGCGCTGCTTCTGAAGCTCGGGGAACCCTTCGAGCATGGTTTCCCATGCTTCTGCTTCGCTGTGTTCCCGGCTGAGTTTTCTGAATTGTGCGAACTTTTTTCCGGCGGCTTCGATCAGCTCCGAGTTTTTTTTCTGCATGGACTTATCTCCCGGTTACCTGTTTTTCTTCGGCGTATGACAAAGAACTTCATATTGCAAGATACGGGGATGTGAGCGTATGTTCAAACTTCCATGAAGTATTCTGAAGATTGGGTAATTTTGATGATCTTTAAGGAGGTGATTACAGAACAATCAAAAAAACAGAAGCGGAGCCGAGCATGAGCGAACAGGAGCAACCCGATGTACCTGAAATTTTTACGAAGCAAGTCGTCAGGCCGCTTCCGCCTGACGAGCTTGAAGCGCGCATTTTGTCGTTTCTTTCCTCGCGTCGCCTCTGCGTACTTTCGACCTGCCGGGAAAATGTACCGCGTTCTACGCCCATTCTGTTCCGATCGAAAGGGTTTACCCTCTATATGGCGGGTGAGCCGGGCAGGAAGCTCGGCAACATCAAATTGAATCCGAGGGTGAGCGTAGCCCTTTTCGACCCGAAATCCGAGTTCTCCGAAGAGATACACGATATAACCGGTTTGCAGATATCCGGTCATGCGAGGCTTATAGGAAAAGAGGAGTCAGGTTTTATGGATGTGTTTCGTCTGTTCGATCGTCCTGAAGCGTGGGCGGCGCACTGGTCCGGCATGATGATCGAAGTCGTTCCCGACATGATCGAGATGCTTTCGATGGGGCTCAAGAGGGAGAATTACGCGGCCCGGCAGATCTGGAGACGACAGGGTCTCTGATGTTTCATTGTTCAGTAGTTGTATGATATCGTTCCGGATAATGCCGAAACCGGGCATCCTGCATATGCCTTTCGCCGCAAGAAAACGCAAGCTGTTTTCTGTGGAGAGAGCTCCATCGGTAAACGGGTCAGGGTCGGAAGAACTCGGGAAGCAGGTTTCAGGGTTCGCCCAGGATGACGCGGTTGTAACCCTTGCGTATGAACGGTCAGAATTGACCGTTACTGCCGACTATCCGGCTTATATCCTGTTATTGCAGAACTTTCGATAACTTTCGGGTGTATATCTCCGGCAGTGCCATTTTAATTGTAATCTGTGCTGATGGGAAGAGTTGCAAGGAGGGTGTTCATTGGTATTCCGGCAGGGGAAGAGTTGCGTGAACATGTTCTGGAATTCCGTAAACGTCATGACTGGCTGCGTGTCAGATGGATACGTCCTGAAAATCTGCATCTGACCATTATTCCGCCCTGGTTGAGCGAAAATCCGGAGAATGTATGCGCGGCTCTTGGCGATGCAGCCCTTCATTTTCCTGCTGCCGATGTCGAGTTCACCACTCTGTCTTCCGGTCCGGATGCGGCGAAACCGCGACTCCTGTGGGCAACCGGAAAAGCATCTCAATTTTTCAGCACTCTGCGCGACGAACTGTATGCCCGTATACCGCTCGACCACGCCGATGAACGATCTTTGTTTCTTCACCTGACGATTGCGCGTTTCAGGCTCGATGAACAGGACGCCATTGTCCGTATGAACCTTCGGATTCCGGTGGACTGGAGTGCGTGCCTCAGGACGATATCGCTGTATGAATCCATCCTGAAACCAACCGGAGCCGAGTACAGGGTACTGTGCGAAGTACCCTTTGCAATCAAAAACCATAATGAGCCATGAAGAAGAAACAAGTTTACCGCATGCTCCTGTCTTCCACTCTTTTTCCCATGGAGAGTTCCAGTCGTCGATGATTGTTTTTTGCATTCTTGCCGGCGTTTTGTCCGTTTTTTAACCTGCCCAGAGGAGATGCATCATGGTATCCATCATCCGCATTCTCGTTTTCTTCATGTGTGTATTTCCTGCATTCATCTTTTCTACCCCTCTGTTCGGCTATATGTTTTCATCGCTCTCGAAGGAACAGAGTGAGAACCTTTTCATCGATGGCATCGATCAGCTCCATGCCTGTCCGGTTGATACCCTCAGGCCAGGAGTTATGGCGATGGACTACCGTTTGATTCCGCCGATGGTCGTTATGCTGATTGCTGCTTGAACAGCATCATCGCGGTTGTGTTGATTCGTGAAAATTTGATTTATTTCCGGGAAGTTAAAAGATCTTCAACGTCAGACTGATAGAGAAAATTTATGCTCGAAACGAATGCGCCTGAGTTGATGGAGAATACCTTGCAGAGAGGGTGCCCTGAATCATGAAAAACTTTTATACATGCCTCGTTGTGGGCGCAGGGCCGTCCGGATCGTCTGCTGCATATACGTTTGCAAAAAACGGCATAGACGCCTGCGTTATCGATAAGGCGATTTTTCCAAGAGACAAATTGTGCGGCGGGTTGCTGACCAGAAGGACAAAACAATGTTATTCGGATGTTTTCTGCTCAGGATGGGATGATGTCTATGAGTGCAAGTCGAATGGCGCACTCTTTTTTCATAAGGGGCAGATGATCAATGCGATTGAAAACTACGGGGAGTTGTATTTCTGTAATCGCCGCACATTCGATCATGCGCTTCTGGAAAAGGTGACGGCAACGGGTGCCGATGTTGTTCTGGGCGACAGGGTCGAGGTTGTCGATACGACATCCAGAACGTGTCTGCTGCATTCGGGAAGAAAGATTGGCTATCGCTACATGATCGGCGCTGACGGCGTAAACAGCGTTGTGGCCCGGGCGATCACATCAAAAGGTTTTGACAGAAGCCGATTCGCTTTTGCTGTTCAGGCCGAAACTCCGGATATTATTTGCAGAAAAGAGGATATGGTAATGCCTGAGATCTATTTCGGCGAAGTCGATTGGGGGTATGGATGGGTGTTTCCCAAAAAAAACAGCTGTTCTGTCGGTATTGGCGGTCTATGTGAAAAAAGCGGAGATGTTAAAAGAAGGTTCAGGGAATTCTATTTCGCCCGAACCAATCAGCTGTATTCAGCCCCATTGAAGGGACATTATATTCCGTTCGGCAATTTCTCCCGGAATGCCGTAGCGAAAGATATTATCATCGTTGGAGATGCAGCGGGATTAGTTGATCCGATAACAGGCGAGGGGATAGCTTATGCTATAGAGAGCGGCAAATATGCAGCTCAGGCTGTCATTTCGGCAATTTCAAATAAAAACATTACGCTTGCCGATGAATATGAGAGATACTACTCGAAAATAACCAGGGAAATGGTTCGCGCCAATATGTTACAATATTATCTCTTTTCAAGATGCACGCGAGGTCTGGTTATGGGGGCTCTTTCGAGGTCAAAAACAATGCCATATCATTATATGGATTTGTTGTCCGGCGATATCGATTACAAGGATCTTTTTTCGATCATACATAAAAAATCGGGAATTTTCGGGATGTTCTTCCGTAACCTGAAAACTCAGTGAGCTTTAATTGATCACTTTTTTTCTTCTGCGATGAAGAAATACCATCCAAGCTTGTCGGATTTCCGGAAAATAGCGGTGATGTTTTTTCCGTCGAGCGCGTAGTCGAAGAGGCCCTGATTCTTGTTCATGACTACGGTGAATTCGTTGCCCGGTTTTTCATCGCCAACATCTGTGACGTTTTTGAACATCCGATCTGCGTAACGATGCACGGCGATTTTCTTGTCAGGTGTCAGTGCGTAGAAATAGGCGTTTTCCGGAAGTCTCGTGCGTGCATCGACAAATTCGGACAGCAGACGGGCTCTCACGGATACGCCGATAGCTGCAACAACCTTGCCGTTTACCGTAACCGGAGTAGCGACGATGATCGAGCGATGGCCGGTCGATTTGCTGATAACCAGATATCCTTCGACATCTTTTCCGGCCATGAGCTCCGGAAAGTACGCCCGGTCTTTCAGATTCTGGTCGGTCAAGCCTCCGGTTTCCGTCGAGAAATAACTCCCGTCCGGCAGGACGAACCATACCGTGGCATCGGTGGTAAGGTCATTACTGAATCGTTCGAGCAGCGGTCTGAGGGTTTCCCATTCGATGGACCTTGCCTCTCTGGTAAGGGCGATCACCTTCGCCGTGCGCAATACCCCGTTTAAATGATCTTCAACCAGCCCCATGTAACTGTTGATGGCAACCTGCGGTTCAAGTACCATTGTTGATGATTTTGATTCGGCCTGGGCTGTAAAAGGGAGGAAAACAAGGATGGCCGCAAGAATCAGAGAATACATTTTTGCCACTTGAGACTCCGTTAAAGTTTTTTCGTTCGACATAGCAGATGCTGTGGAGACAGAAGAAAGAACCAGAGTTATTTTTTCGTATGAAACAATTTTAATTCACGTTTTATCCTGCTCAATTTGAGTCGTGTACATTCTCTTCCTTACTCTTTCTCTGCCACGGATTCCCAGTGCAGGCGGTGCATGATGCGGTGGACGACCGGAGCGAGCATGATGCTCATGACGGCGATGAAGACGAGGCCTGCATAGAGCGCATAGATTCCGGCAAAGAGCTTTCCCTCCGCACTCAGACCTTCGGTTTTTACCGGACCCATTCCGCCGAGCAGCATCGATGTGTTTAAAAATGCGTCGAGCATACTCATTTTTTCAGTCGTCATGTAACCGGTTATCCCCATGACGAGAGAGACGGATACCAGCGCAAGAGCTATAAGCCCATGTGAGAGGATGCGCAGGAAAAACCTTCCTGAAGGGATCGGCGGTATGTTGCGGGGTTCGTACATTGTTTTAAACCGTTTTCCGCATAACATTCCATTTATCAAATATAAACGGTTTTGTGTGAAAAGAGAACCTGCGGATTTCGGCAATTCCGTTTTCTGTCTGTCAGCACATCACCAATCGCGACAGCTTGCGAGCCGTTTTCTCTATGAAACCGGACGCGCTTGATTGCTATCCGAATGCGGGGCACTCGTAAATAATTTCGCTTGCTCTCCGGCGTTTCAAAGAGCATCCGTTCAGTCCATGGCATGGAGATAAGCTGTCACGATAGTTCTGCCGTTACTCCGTTTGCCTTTCAGGTGGCGGGTTTGTTACGGTTTCTTGCCGACTGGAGCAAGGTAGATGGTGAACTCTTCCTCTCCGTCGATTTTGAGCAGGTTGTCCATAGCGGTCTGATCGTAAGCCGCAATGGCGCAGGTGCCGGCCCCTATTGCTTCGCAGGCGAGGTAGAGGTTTTGGCAGACATGGCCGGCGTCGAGGGCGATGACTTTATGGGCAGCCGGACCATAGCGCCATTCCATGCGGTAGGGAATGACGGTCCAGACGAAAATGGCTGCGGCATCTCCGGCGAACGGCTGGCCGAGAGCCGCTCTCGTTATAGTGCGTTCCAGGTTTTCCACGCCGAATTCGAAGAGGAGCTGATGTTCGACAGGAAGGTATCGGTAGATGCCCTGGTCAAGCCCGGTGATGCGCAGTACCGGGATATAGGTTTCGAATGCGTGGCGGCATCCGGCCGAGGGAACCGTTCTCAGCGCATGCCCGGCATCGAGTTTGAATTTGATTCCCTGGGTGGCCCAGAGCAGGAGGGATAGCTCTTCGAGACGGAGCGGTGCATCGCTGTATGTCCGGCAACTTTCCCGTTTCGCTATGGCCGTCATGAGATCGATGCCTTTCATATCCTTCAGGGTTTCGAGGGGAGGCAGGTCTATACGTTTCGCGTCGGGCGAATAGGGCTTTTCTACCGGCGGCGGAGGAATCCGGAGGCTCTGGTCGGTTTTGGAGAAGTCGACGGTCTGGCGAATGGTATCTTTGAGGAAAGAGCGGCAGACCGGGAGGGATTTGCGATCCATGGGTCAAAGCTTTTATGTTTTCGGCCTTGTCGTGACTTTGTTTTGCTGAAGTGCGGTATAAAAGTCGCTGAGTACCAGATCGAAACCGTAAGCGAGCGGGAGGCCCTCCAGTTCGTGCAAAGAGAACCAGCGCAGGCGCTGACCTTCGTGAAGGGTTATTTCTTCTGCCGCCGTATCCAGATCCATCAGGAAAATGTGTTCGATCCGGTCGGGAAAGTCGTAGACGGCGTGCAGACGGCAGGAGGATACGTCGGTTTCTATTTCTTCCTGCATCTCTCGAGCGATACACGCTTCGGAAGTTTCGTTCTCTTCGACGTGGCCGCCGGGGAGATCCCACATGTTCGGATAAGGGATATCCGGCTTGTCGTCCCTGAGCAGCAGCAGCACTTCGTTACGGCTGTTGATGAAAATGATGCTTGCTCCGGACCGTTTCATGATATTCAGGTGTGATGGATGCCGCGGGCGGTGTCTGAAGTCTTTAGATGCGCCCGGTATATTTCTCATTATTTCATGATAGCGTTTTTCCGCCGTTTTTCATCTATCGGTTGTATATACCCGTATCCAGAGTCTCGTTCATCTGCCGGTTTCCGATGATATTGCTCATGCCGGAATCTCTTTTGCGATGCCTATCTTGAGAAAACAGTTTCGCCGGCTCTGCGGCTCATTCATCACGTCATCAACACTATTTATGGAAACCAGTGCATCGAGGGAGCTTCTTGCAGATCTTTTCGAGGAATATTCTCTGTGGTATTCGAGCCTTGCCGAGGAATACGGCACACTGCCTCGCTCGATTTCAGGCGTTGCCGAAGACGGTCGCCAGTTCATCTATCTGCTTGACGGTCTGGAGCTGCACCACATGGTGAGGAACAAGTTCATCCGATTCGTGCTTGACGAGTTGAAGTCTGTGGCATACGCTTACGGGTCTCTCGATATACGGGGAGAGAGCGATGAGGGAGAGTTGGTCGAACTGCTCGATCTCGTGGCCGCCGATACGGAGCGTTACATCACCGGAAGCTGGCAGGTGATACGCGGCAAGGATGGCAGGGTGTCCGATATGCTGCACAGGGGCACCCGCGAAGGTACCGATACGGAAAAACATCCGGGATCATGGTTTCTTACCGGTTCAGTTCGTTTTTCGGAGGCAGAAAAGGCCAGATACGGCGCTTTATGGGATGAGGCGAAGGCGGAAGTCATTTTTAAAGACCGGAATGCTGCCGACTGAGCTGTATGGAGGAGGATATACAGCGGACAACCGCCTTGCTCCCGATCGGGCCTGGCGGTTGCTGCATGCGTCGGAAGCGGTTACGGTTTCGGGGTGATTGCTGAGCTGATGCCGTTCGCAACGTCCTGAACGAGCCTGGAGGCCGTGTTGACCGAACTGGTGAGCAGGGTTGCGCAGAGATTTGTGCAGGACTCGACGAGCGAAACCGCAGAACTGACGCCGCTGCCGAGGGTGTCGGCCACGTTCTGTACCGGGTTGCCGACCGCATTGAAGAGGTCCGAAAAGACTCCGTTGCTGTTTGCCATGGATGTATGGGTTGTTATGAAATAAGATAAGTTGTGCCGGAAAAAATTCCATGTATGTTCCCGGACGGAATGCATCCCGAAACATGCCCTTTTGAAGGTAAATATAACATAATAAGATCCGATAGGAATACTGCGCGCCCCATTAAACCCAAGTTTTTCATAACAAAACCTGGGTTTAATGGGGTGATGGTTCAGGCTTTTTCGGGCAGCGCGTTTTTTACCCCTTCGATTAGCTTTTCGAGGTTTTCGATACGATCGATCTCCTCCTTTGTCATGATTACCCTCATGTCACCGTTTTTCATGAGGATTAGCGGATACTCGTAAGTACGGCCGTATTTTTTTTCGAACTCATCCCGGTGCAGGAACTCCATCGGCATTCCCACGCTCTTTCTGAACTGCTTCCATCCATCCTTTTCGGAAAAGGTGTCGTGCGTAAGGCTGCACAGGCTGCACTGATAGGTGTCCGGGCTGATAATCTTGTGTCCTATATCAAGCAGTCCGCTGATGGGTCCGCTTTCCGAGTTGTAAACGAAAATGAGTGTCATCGCAGTCAGGTGAAAATGTTAATGATAACCGGGAGCGCCTCAGGGCTGCTTTTTTAATAAACGCTGGCTAAGCCTCAAAAGATTCATCGATGAGCAGGAGAATGCAATTGTTGTCGCAGTCGGAAACCCGGAGCATTGTGCCGGAGGTTCCGGATTTTCCGGTTCATGCCGGATGTATAATACCTGCCTTCGGACTATATTGCAAACAAGGATGGATCACAAACATTTCATTCATTGGAGAGCGAGGATCATGAGTAAGGATATTCGCGAGCTGAACCCTCGGCAGGTGTGGCGGCATTTTCACAGCCTTACCCGGATTCCTCGTCCTTCGGGGCACGAGGAGAAAGTCAGGGAGTTCATCGAGGGTTTCGGACGGAGTCTCGGTCTGGATACAACGGTCGATGAAGCGGGAAACGTCATTATACGTAAACCTGCGACACCCGGCATGGAAAAGTGCCCGGGGGTCATTCTGCAGGCTCATCTCGACATGGTGCCGCAGAAAAACGGCGGTACGTCGCATGATTTTGAAAACGATCCGATCGAATCCGTAGTCGATGGCGCTTGGGTGCGTGCCCGAGGCACCACACTCGGCGCTGATAACGGTATCGGCGTGGCGGCAGCCATGGCTGTTATTGAATCGGGCTCATTGCGGCACGGCCCTCTGGAAGCGCTTTTCACATGCGAAGAGGAGACCGGTATGGCAGGAGCCCTGGGACTGAAACCCGGCCTGCTCAAAGGCGGAATTCTTCTTAACCTTGATTCTGAGGACGAGGGGGAGCTGTTCATCGGCTGTGCGGGCGGCCTTGATGCAACGATGACTTTCAGTTATGACGAACAGCCCGTTCCTCCCGGATACGAGGGGTTCATGCTCAGGGTGAGCGGGTTGCGTGGCGGCCACAGCGGTATGGATATTCATCTCGGCCGAGGTAACGCCAACAAGATCATGAATCGGCTGCTGCATGAGGGGAGCCTGCGTTACGGAGTGCTGATAGGTTCGATCGAGGGAGGAAGCCTTCGTAACGCCATTCCTCGTGAATCCACGGCTCTGGTGGCAGTGCCTGCAGTGCGGAGAGAGGGGTTTCTCGATGGACTTGGACGTCTTGGTGCGGCCATAAAAAACGAGCTTGCCTCCGCCGATCCCGAAGTACGGATCGAAGCGGTTAGTGCTGCATCGCCGGAGCTGGTTATCGGGGAGCCTGTTGCGGAGAGGATGCTCAGGGCGATCCACGCATGTCCGAACGGCGTAATGCGAATGAGCTGCGAGATGCCCGGTCTGGTCGAAACTTCCAGTAACCTTGCCATAGTCACCTCAAATGACGGAGCGGTTACCGTTCAGTGCCTGCTTCGCAGTTCGGTGGATTCCGCACGCGCGGAGCTTGCGATGATGATCGGCAGCGTGTTCGAGCTGGCCGGAGCGGTAGCTGTATTCGATGGAGGCTATCCCGGCTGGAAACCCGATTGCGGTTCGCCGGTTCTGAAGAGTATGCGGAGGATCTATCGGGAAAAATTCGGTAAAGCTGCGGAGGTTAAGGCTGTGCATGCCGGTCTGGAATGCGGAATCATCGGAAGCATCTACAGCGACCTCGATATGATTTCCTTCGGTCCCACCATCCGTTATCCGCACTCGCCTGATGAGAAAGTGGAAATCGCATCGGTCGGCAGATTCTGGGATTTTCTTGTTGAGACGATCGGCAAGGTCTCAGCAGGGTAAGGTATATGTGGTTTCATTCCGGCAGCACGAACCCGTCGGTGAGGGAGTCGAAATCAACCGGGAACGACGGTTCAGTCCTGTCGAAGCGGTCGCGGCCTTCCGGCATGGGGTGCACTCCCTGCGGCAGGGAGTTGTTTAGCAAAAGATATTCGAGCAGCCAGGCGGTAAGTCGGAAGTAGCCATTGGCTTTGCCTGAGTCGGTATTGAGTGGTTTCCCTTCGGCCCAGCGGTCGACCATTTCGGTGACGACCTGCATGTAACGTGCTCTAAGCTCTTCACTTCCGGTTTTGGTGTCGTTCATGGATTGCGTCATTACGGTTGCTGGAAGCGGTTGGTATAGAAGTCGTAATCCGGAACCTGCCGGTTATAATCCCTGTCCATCAGGGGAGAAGAGATCATGAAGTCGGCCGTCGCGCGGTTGCAGGCTGTGGGGATGTTCCAGACAACAGCCATGCGGAGAAGAGCCTTCACGTCGGGGTCGTGGGGCTGCGGTTCCAGCGGATCCCAGAAAAAGATCAGAAAATCAATTTCACTTCCGGCAATTCTTGCGCCGATCTGCTGGTCGCCTCCAAGAGGCCCGCTCATAAGCTTGTGCACCGTGAGGCCCAGTTCGTTTTCGAACACGCTTCCGGTGGTTCCGGTCGCAAAGAGCGTATGATGCTCGAGCAGATCGCGGTTGAATTTTGCCCAGGCAAGAAGATCCGCCTTTTTGTTGTCATGAGCAACAAGAGCGATCCGTTTTGCCGCCTCCATGTTCACGTCTTTATACTGCATAGTCGTTCGTTTGTCATTTTCAGCTTTTCAAGGCATTATTTGCGAGAAAAAACTTTCATCGCATTAATTTTTCAGAAATAATAACAAGATAATCTTCAATAGGGTTCCTGTAACGCTTTCACTCGGACTGAAGGTATGCGTCATGCCGGTTTATTCCATTTCCAATACAAATATGCAGTTATAGAGCCCGTGACAATTCTGAAATTTCTCGCCATATTCACCTGAATTCCCGGAGAATTATAACGATGCCGGGTCAAGGACGGGAGTATCGTGCCTCGGGAAGGTTGATCCGTAGCAGAAAATACTCTGATGAAGAGGTGGAGTTGCCCACGAATTACACGAATTTGCACGAAAGGAAATTGGCAGTTGGTTTTCTCTGGCTTCGCCGATAAAAACAACTGCCGGGGTTTCGATCAAGAGACAAATTGGTATGTCCTGCTATAGAAAAGCCATACTCACCTCCTTTAGTTATCGTTACTGATGTGACTATGTTTAAGGCAAAAAAAGAGGGTTATTTGCACATAACCCTCTTTTTTTCATTGATTTGTGGCGACCGTGGTTACATTTTCTCCGGGAATTCAGGCTATTCAATTTTTTTTTCGCCTTTTCGACATTCAGAACCCAGCACTCCTCTTCTCCCCAAACTTAACACGTAACACCTCGCACGTAACACAATCTCGCTGGCTGTCGTCCAGCCGCCAATCAGGCTTGATAGCTGGTTAGCAAGAAAAGAGAGGAGTTTATCTTCGCCATCAAGCTATTTCGCTATCTGGCAATTTTTTACTGCCAACCGTCCACAATTTTCCTGGGCCACAATCTCCTCCTCTTCTCCCGCGAAGCGATACTCCCGGACGCAATGCGAAGCGAGCATACTCCGGTTCGCCCTGCGAATGATACTCCTCATCCCCGGCTACAGAATACTGACTGCCGGAATCAGGAAAAAAGATACCGGACGCATCAGGGGCTGGAAAAAATAAACCACAGAAACTCTTGACTGGAGTTGTTTTTTGTTGTATGTTATTGGCATATGCTAATAACTGAAGAGAAGAACAGGGTATTCGAAATTATTGATAACAGGTATGACAAGACCAGTAAAGTGCAGAAAAGTGAGCTGTGAGGCTCCCTACCGGGTGTTCAGGCCTGCTGGATCTTCTGCAGATGCGTTTGAAGAGGTGGTACTTTCTTTTGATGAGCTTGAAGCTATACGGCTTGCCGATGTGGAGGGGCTTTATCAGGAGGAGGCGGCCCGGCAGATGAATGTATCGCGTCAGACCTTCGGCAATATTCTTGCTTCGGCTCGGCATAAGGTTGGAGAGATGTTGATTTATGGAAGACAGTTAACCGTAACAGGAGGAAATATAATGGTTACCAGTGAAGAAAGAGTGTTCAGATGTGCCGCTTGCGGACATGAGTGGAGTTTGGCTCACGGCTTGCCGAGGCCGGACGTCTGCCCTTCGTGCGCAAACGAAAACATTCACCGCCGTTCTCCGGGCGGAGGGTTCGGAGGCGGTCGAATGGGAGGCGGAAGATGCCGGGGTTTGAAAACCGGCCAGAACCGCGAGGGCCGGGGTCACGGAGAAGGCCGGGGTCAGGGTTGCGGGAGCGGAGCAGGTGTTCATGGCGAGAATAATCAGAACGATCATGCTCATGGCGAGCAGTTCGTTCAACAATAACGTTAAGGAGAACAGGTAATGAAAGTTGTTATCCCTTTGGATGAGAGTGCCGGTCTGGCCTCGAAAGTGTGTGAGCATTTCGGCAGCGCTCCGTTTTTTGCCGTTTCGGATACGGAAACCGGTGCTTTCCAGATTACCGCTAATGGCGATAGCCAGCACGACCACGGTCAGTGCACTCCTGCGGATGTATTTACCGGAATGGGTGTCGATGCCGTTATCTGCAACGGTATCGGCGCACGTGCCGCTTCAAGGCTGCAGATGTCAGGCGTAGCAGTCTATATTGCAAATCATGCCCGTACGGCAGAAGAGGCCCTTAAGAGGTTCAACAGCGGATCGTTGACTCAAGTAACTGGGCAGCAGGCCTGTCAGGGTCACGATTGCCACTGATGACGATGCCTCCTCCCGGTGAGCGGTTCAGAGTATTGTCGGTTTTGAGGAAAAACGGCGGATCAACATGTGACCGCCGTTTTTTTGTTTGTAGAGGACATTCAGTTGTATGAACGTTCATTTTTTTTGGTAATGAGCCAGACTGAATAGCTCATTTTCGTCGGAATAAATATTTTTTATTGCAAGTCCTGCATGTTGTCCCATACGCAGTATATCCGCCTTTTCGAATTTGTGTGAGTTTTCTGTATGAATGGTTTCGCCTTTTTTTATCCGGATCAGTTCCGGAATAAAGGCGCTTTTTACCGATATGTTATCGGTCGCTTCCAGATGCATTTCAATTCGGTTGAATGCGGCGTTATAAAAAGCCCGATGTTCGAAATTATCAGGGTTGAAATCTGACTTGATCAAGCCGTTGATTACCCGCAGGATGTTTTTATTGAACATGGCCGTAATGAGCTGGTCGTCGTTATATGCTTTTTCCAGAAGAGCGATATTCTTCACTCTATCCATGCCAACGAACAACATGTCGCCGGTATTCATTATGGCACCCATATTCTGCATAAAGTCCAGGGTTTCTTCACGGCTGAGATTGCCGATGGTGCTTCCGAAAAAACAGAATAGTCGTTTTCGCTTTTCGGGAAACAGATGCATCTGATGAACATAATCGGCAAGAATACCTTTGACTTTCAGGGCCGGAAATAAATCCCTCAAATCCTCAATTGATTGCTCAAGCGCCGTTCGGCTGATATCTATAGGGAAATATCGAAGTCCCGGAACGGTTTCGGCGGGAATCCGCCTCATGAGCAGACTGATTTTGCTGTGGTCGCCGCAGCCGAGTTCAATAATGTCGATATCGACAAGATCCTCTATCAACTCGGGCGGTAATTGACTGATGATGGCTTTTTCCGTTCGGGAAGGGTAATACTCGTTCAATGACGTGATTTTTTCGAACAGAGCAGAGCCTATTTTATCGTAAAAGTATTTGCTCTGTATGTATTTCGCATTGGCGGTCAGACCGGCGATGATTTCAGAAACCGTCGTATCGAACCCGATTTCGGTCAGATGGTTATCGATGTCGTCTATAGGGAGTTCCAAGAGGGTTGTTTTTGAATACGCCATTATTCGAGGGTTATGTATGTGAGATAAACGACCGGCAGACGCAATTCTTCGCACGAGACGAGCAAATAAATGGCCGACAAAAAAGAAAGATTCGGCCATATCGTGACGGTTTGACAGGTAAGGCAGAGAGAATAGCAAGCGTGAATCGCGGCTAAGTGTCGCGAAGACTTTCCGTCAGTTTTTTGTTTCGGGTCATTCCGGTATGCCTGTTTCATAAGGATTTTCCGGGTCATTGCTCCATTCGAACCATCCTCCATCGTAAACCGATACTCGCGGCCACCCCATCAGCCAGGCGTTAAACCAGGCTTCACTTCCTCGCCAGCCGGTTCCACAATAAAAGGCAAGGTGTTTTTGCGGGATAATTCCTGATTTCGCCCAGATATCTGCAATTTCATGATACTCTCGGGTGGTATGATCATGATTTCTGTAGTTTTCCATGTGGTAGGCATCGCTTCCGCATTCGGCAAAAATTGCTCCGGGTATGCTTCCTTTTTTTTTGATGTAGTTATATCCGCTTACTTCACCGATATATTCCGGATAGCTTCTGACGCATACGAGATCCGAGTCGTCTGATTGAAGCATCTCTTTCGCTTCGTCGATGTCGACAGCGAATTCCGGCCTCGAGGGGATCGGGGCGCCGAATTCAGGAACAGGAGTTTTTGGCACATCTTCCGTACTGATGGCAAAACCGGCATCTTTCCAGGACTGATATCCGCCATTGAGTACCCGTACGTCTTCGACACCGGCGTACATCATGATGAAGGCAAGTCGAATGGCCCCGATATGCCCGGCGGCGCTTCCTGGAAATTCATCGGCATTGTCGGGGTGCATGAATTTTCCATAAAGGACGACGGTGGTACTGGAAGTTATTCCATGTTTTTCAAGAGCCTTTTTCAGTTCTTCGGGAGTGCGCCGGTTCCATGTTTCAGGCGATTCAAGGGCAAGGGTATCCATGTCTGTTGCACCCGGGATATGTCCGCACAGATAAGCGTCACGATTGCGGTAATGCGCATGACAGATCATGAAGGTGTCGTTGTCGTATTCCGGGATTTTTTCTCCCGAAATCAATCCCTTGACCCATTCCGCAGGGACCAGACGGCTGTAATGTTCCAATCTTTCCATCGGAAATGCGTCGTTGCCTGACCAATCGGGAATAAATCGATGGTAAACCGATATGTTGTTGTATCCGTTTTCTCTGAATTTGAGGGCTGTTTGTTCGCATTCTTCCGGGGTATAGCCGTAAAGCACGATGGCATCCTGAGGTCTGATCTGCTTGTATCGAACGATATTGATCCATTCAGGGTCGGTCAGCCATTTTGCAGGCAGGGATTTTGCTCTTTTGATGTGCCCGCCCCGAACTTCGTCGCGCATTCTCCAGCCGTTGTAGGCATCTGCAGGGCGGACGTCAATGATTTTCACCTTTTCTGCGCTGAGCAGCGCCAGTAGGGATGCCGTCGTTATCTCTGTATGTTCGGACATGTTATTTTGTTTTGAACCGGTCTCTATTAATTTGAACAGAATGTCGATTACTTCGCTCCGAGATGTCCGGAAGTTTTTATTCCGCATTACTTTGATTCATGTAACTGTTCTGAACCGGTTTTGCTGGAGACAAGGTTCCCGGCCGAGAGTAAAAAAATCTTAAGGGAAATACCCCGTAACGAAAATGATGACACATCCTGTTTTCGGCTCTGCGAATATTTCCGGTATTATTTTCAGAAATCGTCTGTTGCGGTCGGCTACGCACGAAAGCCTGGCAGACAGCAACGGGGCGCCTACGCCTGCTCACGAAAAGCTTTATACGGCACTCGCAAAAGGGGGCGCCGGAGCTATCGTTACAGGTTATGCCGGGGTGCAGCAGGATGGACGAACCAACCTGCCGGGTATGCTTATGATGCACGATGATTCGCTCATTCCGGCATATCGTAAACTTACCGATGCCGTTCACCGTCAAGGGACTCCGATAATTCTGCAGCTTGCTCATTGCGGCCGCCAGACTCGTCAGGCCGTAACGGGAATGAAGACGGTTGCGCCATCCCCGCTGAAAGACAGCGTTTTTAACGAGGAGTGCCCCCGGGAACTCGATGAACGGGAGATTGAAACCATAATCAGGAACTTCGCCGCCGCCGCCGGGCGCGCTGTACTTGCCGGATTCGACGGAGTACAGCTTCACATGGCGCATGGGTACCTGCTTGCCCAGTTCCTTTCGGACTATACCAACCGTCGAAGTGATCGATGGGGAGGATCAACTGCAGACAAGTTTCGTATCGTTTCGGAAATACTTCATCGCATCAGGGAGGAACAGGGGGATTTTCCCGTACTGGCAAAAATCAACGCTTACGACCGAAGACGCGGAGGAATGAGGGTGGCTGAAGCCATAGAGATTTCCAGGCTGCTTGATATTTCCGGTTGCTCGGCCATAGAAGTCTCGTCGGGTACGGTAGAAGAAGGGTTGTCGATCATGAGAGGACCCAGGTTTCCGGCCGAAGCTCTGCTTGCCTGTAATTTCAGGTTCAAAGCTTTGCCGCAACCGTTAAAAAAAGTTATGGCACCATTGCTGCGTTTTGCTATACCCCTTCCAAAACCCCTGCGGAACTATAATCTTGAGGCGGCAAAAGCTATTAAACGGGCGGTTTCGATCCCGGTCATTGCCGTCGGTGGGCTGCATACCATGGAGGATATTTCAGCGGCGCTCGGCAACGGAGAGGTTGATTGTATCTCGATGTCGCGTCCTTTCATAATTGAGCCGAATATCGTCCGGAAAATGCAGGAGGGCCGACAGGATGCATCCCGCTGTATCAAGTGCAACTATTGCGCAATCATGATCGAAGAGGGCCCGCTCAGATGCTGGCATGGAAAACTTCCCGCGAAGTAATCGATACCGGCATCGTTGGGTCAGGGTGTAATGTTTACAAGTAACGTATTACTGTTCTTCTGATCCGATGAATCGGTAAATGACAGCTCCGATCAGGGCGCCGGCAATCGGTGCCGCCCAGAAGACCCAGAGCTGTGAAATTGCCCATTCGCCTGCGAACAGCGCAACGCCTGTGCTGCGTGCCGGATTGACCGAGGTGTTGGTAACCGGAATGCTGATCAGGTGTATGAGGGTAAGGCAGAGGCCTATAGCAGCCGGAGCGAACCCTTTCGGGGCGCGATCGTCGGTAGCGCCAAGAATGACTATGAGAAACATCATGGTCATGACGATCTCGGTTACAAGCGCAGAAACAAGCGAGTAGCCTCCGGGAGAATGGGAGCCATAGCCATTGGATGCGAATCCTGCCGAAACGTCGAAACCGGCCTTGCCGCTTGCGATAAGAAAGAGTACACCGCCGGCAGCTATCGCGCCGATAACCTGGGCGGCTATATAGGGCAGCAACTGGTTTGCGGGAAAACGACCTCCGGCCCAGAGGCCTATGGAGACAGCGGGATTTAAATGGCAGCCCGAGATGTGACCGATGGCATAGGCCATTGTCAGAACGGTCAGTCCAAATGCAAGCGAAACGCCGAGCAGTCCGATGCCGACATCGGGAAATGCAGCTGCAAGTACGGCACTTCCGCATCCTCCAAGCACAAGCCAGAACGTTCCAATAAATTCTGCCGCATATTTGTTCATGGGGTTTCCTTTTTATAGTAAGTAGTTAGAGATGTGATGCCGATGCAACTGTATAATCTGTGAAATTTAGAAAGCATACGTTAATATTCCAAAATGGTATGCAAAATTGATTTCTGCCGGTTTTTTATTGCAGAAAGTCTCGGAGTTTTCTGACGTGCGGTTGAACGGGTAATGAACTGCGATTTTTTTCTCTATGCTTCGCGCGGCGCGGATGAGCTGTTCAACCAAGCATGAGCAGGCTTACGGCCATGACTCCCATTCCCAGAATCAGTCCTGATATGGCTATGTGGTGTTCGCCGTACTCTTCGGCTGCGGGCAGCAGTTCGTCAAGGGAGATATAGACCATGATGCCGGCAACACCTCCAAGCACGCTGGCGAATACGAGCGGGGAGAGAAAGGGCTTGAGCAGGGCATAGCCGATAATGGCGCCAAGGGGTTCGGCAAGACCGGAAAGAAACGAATAGCCGAAAGCTTTCATGCGGCTTTTTGTCGCAAAATAGATCGGAACGGCAACCGCCATGCCCTCGGGGATGTTGTGCAGGGCTATGGTTGCGGCAATTACTACGCCAAGATCCGGATTGGAGAGGGCGCTGAAAAATACGGCCAGTCCTTCAGGAAAATTGTGTATGGCTATGGCCGCGGCAGTAAAAATGCCCATCCTGTGCAGTCGGGCTTCTTCGGATGGTGCGGCGTTCATTGTGCCGATCATCGACATTTCGTGAGGGTTTTCGAAATCCGGCACCAGCTGGTCGATCAGCCATATGAAGAGCATGCCACCGAAAAATGCGGCGGTGGTGATCCATCCTGCGGCATTTTTCGGCATTTCCTCCGCTAAGGCTTGGCCTGACTGGGGCATGATTTCCACAAAGGAGACGTAGAGCATGATGCCCGCTGAAAATCCCAGGGCAAAGGTGAGAAACTTTTTGTTGGTATGGTTCACCATCAGGGCGAGCAGACTGCCGATTCCCGTCGATATTCCGGCAAGCAGGGTCAGGGCAAGAGCGGCATGGTAGTTGCTCATAAAGGGGAGATTATACCAGGTATTTTATGGATTGAGAGCATCGTATACGCTATGGTAAACGGAAAATGTATAAAGAGCAACAAGCCTGACGCCTTTGCTGTTCCTCTCTTTTCCTGCAACATTTTTTCCATTGGTGCAGATCGGGAGGGTCATGGTATTGGTTCTCCTTTTTCGAGAATTTCGAATACCTCTTCGGTAGTGCTGCACACCGAGTAGTAGCTTGTGTACTCATTTCCGACCATGCGTTCTTCGGCGATGCGGTCGAAAAACGAGAGCAGCGGGTTCCAGAAGCCGTTGCAGTTAAGCAGAATAATGGGTTTCAGGTGGTGCCCAAGGTGTTTCCAGGTAATGATTTCCATCAGTTCGTCGAGGGTCCCGAATCCGCCAGGCAGAATGACGAAGGCGTCTCCCCACTCGGTGAGTTTCATTTTTCGTTCGTGCATGGTTGTAACGACATGCAGTTCGCTTATACCGTAATGCGCGACCTCTTTCTCTTGAAGAAAACGAGGTATTATCCCCCTTACCGTGCCTCCGTGATGCATAACGGCATCGGCCACGCATCCCATAAGCCCGACATCTCCTCCTCCGAACACCATACCGATGCCGCGCTCGGCAAGTCTTTTGCCAAGCAGGGCCGCACAGTCGAAGTAGGCTTGCGGCGCATGGTTGCTGGAGCTGCAGTAAACGGTTATATTTTTGATCATCCGGGTTGAAAATCAGGGGGTGAAGTTTTTCGTGATGCTGTCGTCCGCTCGGGTGTATATATAGGTTTTGGGTTCTTCGATTTTACGCACCCTGAACATGTATTCGGCTCTCGACCAGAGTTCGGTCTCGCCTGCATATGCGAGGGGTTTGAATCCGTCAAGCGAGAGAAAAACATCACGTTTTCCGAAAAGGGTAGGTCCGACGATGCAATCCCGGATATTAATCATGTTTTCGGGATGAAAGCAGTCCTTGACGAAAATGTCGCCTTCTGTGCTGAACCCGCCCACAATCAGGTCTATTTCAGGGTTTTTCCTCATGAATTCTATCCGGCTTTCCAGATGAAGGGGCGCATAGCTGTCGTCGCTGTCAAGAAAGGTTATCCAGGTGCCGAAAGCCGCCTGAATGCCTGCATTTCGCGTCATGTTGAGCTTCCTGTTGCTGTGCCTCAGATAACGGATGGCGCCATTCTTTTCGAGGTAGGGATACACGACGCCGAAGGTGTTGTCGGAGCTTCCGTCGTCCACGACAATGAGTTCCCAGTCGCGAAAGGTCTGCGCCAATACGCTTTCTATGGCTTTTTGCAGCAGATATGCACGGTTGAAGGTGGGCAGTATGACGGATATTTCCGGCCGGTTGGTGAAGCGTATCATGGTCGGGAAGCTTTGATGGCAAGGGCGCAGACCAGCATGCCTGCGACGAGGAAGTTCTGGGCAATGGCGTTGTAGCGCACATCCATGGTTCGAGGGGAGCGGACAAGGCTGAACTGCAGGAGAAACTGCGGAACGATCAAAGCTGCGGTAAACCATCCGAACCAGGCCTTTCCTGAAAGGAGAAGCCAGGCTGCGGCAAGGAGCTGGCCAAGATTGATCAGCAGCGAGGCAATAAGAGCTGCGTTGGTTTCGCCGAATACGGCCGGCAAGGTTCGGATGCCGGCCTGACGGTCACCCTCAATGGATTTAAAGTCGTTGATCGTCATCGTACCGGTACTGGCAATGGTGTACATGGAGGCGATGATCAGGGAGGGCTGCAGCGAGTCAAGGCTCAGTTCAGGGTTATAAGCGATTTCACCGGCAACCCAGGGGATGATCAGGTAGGATACGGCGACTATGATATTTCCGGCCCATAAGCGCTTCTTGAGCTTGATGGGGTTTGCGCTGTAAAGGTGAGCATTGATGATGCCGATGACGACATAAAAGCCGATCAGAGGATTGATCAGATAACCGGTGATAACCGAGAGTACCGACCAGATCGCGATCAGGATAGTCGCATTCTGCAGAGATATCGCTCCGCCGGGAATGGGGCGGTCAGGTTCGTTGATTTCGTCGAGGTCGCGGTCGAAATAGTCGTTCAGCATCTGGCACGTTCCTGTTGCCAGCGGTCCGGTAAGCAGCATGGCAAGAAGGAATTTTGTTTCGATAAGGTCGTGCCATCCGAATTTGCCGCTTGCTACGGCTCCGCAGAGAAAGCTCCACATTACCGGAATCCAGGTGACCGGTTTGAGGAAGCGGAGAAAAAGCGCAAGCCTGGAGCCGACTTCGGTTGAGCGATTCAGGGGCGCAACGAACTTGCGGACATTGAGCGGTTTCTGCAAACCGTTTGCTGGTTTTCCCGATGTTTTCGTACGCTGTTTTGAATATCCTCTGGCCACGCTCATTGTCCTTAATAAGTGAAAAATTGCTGCCGGCCTCAAAAATAACACGATAAAATGAAAGAACAGCACGCCTTGCATGGAAAAATCGGGCCTGATGAGGCTTTTTCTTTCAGCTGTTCTTACCGTGCTGCAAGATGGCACCAAATAATGGAACCTCAAGGTTTCTTCCGGGGATATCCATATATATAAAAACGAAGCCAGTCCCTTCCATAACGACTGGTTTGATGAAGCCTCGGATCGTTATTGCCTGAACCTGGATTACCGCTTCGGCGGAGGGGCAAGTTTTTCTGAAGATAATTGTTGCAGTAATAAGGAGCGTCCCCTTTAATTTGAGTGCGGGTTCGGTACGGTTAAGGCGTATACGTATCGCGAGGATTGCATGTAAGCTTCGAAAAGCCTTACTTTCAGGTATGACTGAACGCAATCCAAAACGAATCAAAGGAGAAGTTGCCTATGCCGAAGCCGAGTTTGTGGAAGGATATGAAGAAGACTTTTATGCTTCATGCCATTGCCGCGCATTTCAGTAACGGTCTTATTCCAGTTGCCGTGCTGTATCTGTTGCTGACGTTGCCGACGGGGAATACTTTTTTCGAGCATACGGCTCAGCATCTGCTCTGGATTACCTTTCTTGCCATTCCTGTTTCGTTTTTTTCCGGCATTCATGACTGGCGCACGAAGTATCGGGCTGCGAAGGCTCCGGTTTTCATAAAGAAGATCAGGTTGTCGTTCGTGCTGTTTGCGCTTTGTATCGTAGCCGTGTCTTTGCGACTTTCGGTGCCTGATGTTATGGCTCGCCAGGATCTGCTGCACTGGTTCTATGTCGCCGATTTGTTCGCCATGCTGCCGGTGGTGACCCTGCTGGGCCATTACGGCGGCAAGCTTTCGCAGCAGAGCCGTCAGCAGCCGCAGCGGCCTTCTAACCCCTGACCCGGAGGGATCATGCATATCGTGCTCGAACCGCTGGCCGTGAGCGACGGCCCTGAAGTGCTGGATATTTTCAATTTTTATGCCGATCGCAGTTTTGCGGCTTACTCTCTGACGCCGTTACCCGATGAGATGGCGTCCATGTTTCTGGAGCTTTCGAACGGATATCCGGCGTTTGTTGCCCGAGACGAGAACGGCAAGGCCGTCGGGTTCGGCATGTTGCGTCCTTACAGCCCGATGCCTGCTTTTGCCGGCACCGCCGAGATAACGCTTTTTCTGAGAGACGGTTATACCGGGCAGGGGATCGGGAAGGTGATTCTGGACCATCTTGTGGAGCAGGCTGCCGAAATGGGGCTTGTTTCGATTCTTGCGAGCATCAGTTCGCTGAACGAGGGGAGCATACGGTTTCATCTTCGGAACGGGTTTCAGGAGTGCGGGCGGTTCAGGGATGCGGGCGAGAAGCTCGGGAGGAAGTTCGATGTGGTTTATTGTCAGAGGATGGTTTAAGAATGAGGTCGGTTATCGGATGGACTCTGAGCGGTTGGCTGTGGGCCGTAAAAATGGACAGAAAGCGAAATGGCCTGATAGCGAGTCACCGGGACAGCTTGATGGCTGGATCGCGGGATGGCGAAGATGAACTCCTCTCTTTTCTTGCTAATCAGCTATCAAGCCGGATGGGTCGGCAGTCGGAAGCTCTGTGACGGGAGACGAATGTGGTCGGGGAAAAACGTTTTTTCCTGAAGTCCCTGTTCTTCCTGTCCGGACGATTTGGTTTGTGAAAGTCTCTTTTCGTCCTATTGGGCTGTGTGTTGCTGTGAGAGGGTAGCTGGTGGTTTAATGCGATTTTGTTGATTCGATAATTGGTGGCTTGTATGCCTGAACTGAATAATATCCTCCTTTTTTTTGCCGCGTCGGCGCTTCTTGCGCTTTCTCCGGGTCCGGACAATCTTTTTGTGATGGCGCAGTCGGCGCAGTACGGTCGTGTAGCGGGTCTGCTTGTAACGCTTGGACTCTCTACAGGTCTTGTTGTGCATACGATTGCCGTTGTTTTCGGATTGGCCGCCCTTGTGAAGGCTTCGGCGATTGCGTTTACGGTATTGAAGTTTATCGGTGCGGCTTATCTGCTCTATCTTGCCTGGAAGGCTTTTCGTTCAGGCGCTTCGGTACGATCAGGAAGTTCCGCTCCGGTTGATTGCGTGAGGCTCTACCGGAGGGGAATTATCATGAACCTTTCCAATCCGAAGGTGTCGCTTTTCTTTCTTGCTTTTCTTCCCCAGTTCGCTGATCCTGCCCGTGGGCCTGTTGTTCCTCAGCTGATGCTGCTTGGCCTGGTGTTCATTGCCGCAACCATGCTGGTATTCGGCATGCTCAGCATTCTTGCCGCCGGAGCGGGTGATCGATTGCGTCGTTCGGAAACCGCACAAAATGTTATTAACCGGATTGCCGGAGCGGTTTTTGCCGCGCTTGCCGTAAAGCTGATACTGACTGAACGATAAAGCTGCCGGGAGCATTGATAGGACAAGGCAGGCAATTGTTGTCGTTCAATGCTTTACCGGTTTTGTTCATGAAATTTCTTCCCGTACTTCCTTTTTCGGAACTTCCATCCGGCAGCCACCGCACAATGATGGCCGGGCAAAGAAGAGTCTCGCTGTTCCATTACAACGGCAGGGTGACCGCTCTCGAGCATGCCTGCCTGCACAAGGGAGGCGATCTCGGGGAGGGAATAGTGCAGAAGCTCGATGACGGGGAGCTTTATGTGGCCTGTCCGTGGCACGGCTGGCAGTATAATATCCGGACAGGTCAGGCGCCTCCGGGCTATTTTGACCGTCAGGCGGTTTTCGAGGTCAGGATAGAGAATTGCATGATACTGGTTTCTGAAAACCCCGTAATCACGGCATTCCGGGCGGAACATGCGCATGACGGGTTACAGGATCTGCGGCAGCTCGAATATCGCACTACTCCGGATTCGGTGCATGTGCTGGGTATTTCGGCTACAAATATGAATCAGGCGCTTCCCCGTCCCTCCACTTCAGAGACAGCCCTGCAGGTAGCACTGGATTTTGCGGTTTCGGAGTATGGAGCCGAGACCAGAATGATCCGCCTGCGGGAGTTGCAGTTCAGGCATTGCGAGGGCTATTACAGCCGTCATGAAGAGGCCTGCACCTGGCCATGCTCTATTACCGAAATGAATTCCGAGGACGGCATGACGGAGATCTACCGAGCTATGGTGCTCTGGGCCGATGTGGTTCTGCTGGCGACGCCAATCAGGTGGGGCAACGCTTCGTCGCTTTACTACAAGATGGCTGAACGGCTCAATACGGTTCAGAACCAGATTACCCTGCACGACAGGGTTCTGATCCGCAACAAGGTGGTTTCGTTCATCATCACCGGGGGCCAGGACAATGTTCAGGGGGTTGCAGGGCAGCTCAACGCTTTTTTTGCCGATCTTGGTTTTATCTTTCCGCCTTTTAACTATATGGGCTGGAGCAGAGGATGGATCGCCGAAGATATGCAGCATAACGTGAGCAGCTTCATGAAAAGCCGCTATGTCAGGCGTTCCGTAAAAGAGCTTGTCGCAAATGCGGTGCAGCTTCTTCGGCAGGTCAAGCGAATCGACAGCAGCCATATGCAGACACCCAAACCGAAAATTTCAGAGGCAGGCGGAGTGACTGCGCACGAAACGGAGTGAACCCGCAATCTCTTTCCTGAAAAAGCAGTAAAAAGATGCTATATGGCTTTGAAAAGCCGTTCTTTTTTTCTTAATAGTACAATAGGTGTTTTTAAATCTGCCGGTCTGCATATGTTTCTTTACGATTTGGTTTTACCGGTTACTGAGCATAAATAAAGAGGAGAGGGTACGATCATGAAACAATGTGCTTCGGTTCTTATATCTTTTATCATGCTTGCGTGCTTGTCGCGACCGGCTTTTGCCGTTGCGGGCATTGATTCAAGCATGTATTACCCCGATATCGCATCCTATATCGTCAAGGAGACCCGCGGTTCTAAAGTTTTTATGGCCAAGGATACCGAGAGGATCATTCAGCCGGCAAGTCTCACGAAAATTCTTACCGCGTTGATCGCTATCGAGAGCGGTAAACTCGATCAGGAGGTGCTGATCACAAAAGAGGCTACTCTTGTCGAGCCCACGAAAGCCGGCCTCAAACCGGGCGACAGGGTAAGGCTTCTGGATCTGGTCAAGGCGGCCATGGTAAGTTCGAGCAATGATGCGGCGTTTGCCATTGCGATCCATTTGAGCGGCAGTGTCGAAAAGTTCGTGACAGCCATGAATTTCAGGGCAAAAAAAATCGGCATGAAAAATTCTGCTTTTACCAATCCTGCAGGTTTTGACAAAGGACGATACGCCGGCAATATTTCAACAGCTGCCGATCTGCTGGCGCTTACCGAGTATGCGATAAAAAACAGAACCTTCAACGATATTGCTCAAATGGAGTCGGTATTGTTGACGGAGTTGAACGGCAACCGGCTTATACTGCTGAAAACCCACAACAAACTGCTTTCCAGATATCCCTATACGGTGGGAATCAAAACCGGTTTTACCCGTCGTGCGGGGAAATGTCTTATCGCTCGGGCTCAGAAAGACAATCGTGACGTGCTGCTGGTGATGCTGAATGCTCAGGGTGATCGCTGGTTGCTTGCCGAAGATATGTTCGAAAAAGCGTTTGCCCTTCAGACAGGAAAAATGCGTGATTATGCGGCCAAGGATGATGATGATTTCAATTATCTCCCTTGGAGACGGTAGCAGGACTATCGTAAATCATTTAATGAAATATGGTTAAACATGTGGTTATGTGGCGCTTGAAAGATCTGGCGCATGGCAACGAAAAAGCCGTTAACGCTTTGCTTATCAAAGAGAAGCTCGAGGCGCTCGACGGAAGGATTCCCGGGCTTGTCAGGATTGAGGCAGGAATTGATTTTGCAGGCAGCGCGGCCTCATTCGATGTGGTATTGTATTCGGAATTTATCGACAGAGAGGCATTGGTCGTTTATCAGACGCATCCCGAGCATGAGGCAGTCAAGTCGTTTATCGTGGAAGCTACGGAAGAGCGGGTCGTGGTGGATTACGAAGATCGGTAAGGGAGAGTGTCCCGGATCGCTGCCGGTTATGGGGGGGGAAGGAAAAACAGCAATAAAAAAAGCGGTATGAATAAATCATGCCGCTTTTTTATTCAGAAAGCTGTTATCGGATCATCCCTGAACGATGCATTCTGAAGGACAGACGGCGGAACATGCAGGTGAATCTGCATATCCTGCACATTCGGTGCAGGAGCCTGCATCGATAACATAAACGTCATCACCAGCGGAAATGGCGTTCACCGGGCATTCCGGCTCGCAAGCGCCGCAGTAGGTGCATTCTTCAGTAATGTACAGTGCCATATCAAATTCCTTTCTTAAGGTTGGTTGTGAATTAGAAGGAAAGAACAATTCATAAGAACCGGAAAATATAAGCTTTTTTTCGAGCTGACAAAAAAAAGCTCAATCGTTCAGCCGTTATTTGGGCAGGAACGGGAAGGGCAGCGAAAAGGGAAAGGTTTTTTCGACCATTTTTTTAAGGTACTCCAGACGGACCGCTACGGAGGTGACGATATAGGGCATCACTTCAATACTGAACGAGGCTTCTCCCATGAGATGCGCTGGAATGCCGCTGATCGGGTAAAGTTTGATGAAGTTGTCGTGCATGGCTTTCTGGAACTCTTCGGCCGATATGCCGTTCGACGGTTTGAGCAGGATGTTGAATGTATTGTATCGACTCCAGTCATATGAGAGGATATTGCCTTTTCTTTTCTGTTCCTGGAAAAATTTCGTGCCGGGCAAAGGTACGGCAAAATTCAGAGAAGAAAGTACGGCTCCGCTGCGTTTCGAAAATTCCACGATTTTCTCCATATCCTCGATGCTGTTTCTGACCGGGTTGATAAGCCAGAAGAGCATGAACGGAAGTTTGGCTTCCTGACATTTTCTGATTGCCGCTGTATAGGATGCTTCGATGTTCTTATCGTTCAGTTCCATTCCCGGCTGGATGCTGGGTTCAGCTTTTCCGAAATCGTCATCGAGTACTTCGCTGTTGAGCGACTCGAGGCCGATGCTTGCAACTACGCACCCGGTATCGGCGAGTTCCCGGGCCAGATTCCCTTCGCAGAGCAGGTTAGGTGTAACCTGTACGCCATATTTGACGCCGGCGTTTTTGAACTTCTGCAAACAAGCCGATGTATGTTCGGGATCGTGACCGAAATACTCGTCGATAAACATGTACATGAACGGCTTGAAAAGTTTCTCGGCTATTGCAAGCTGTTCTTCAAGCTGATCGGGGTCGACGGCGAAATATTTTTTATGGTAGATTTCAGGCGTGACGCACATTTTACAAGTGTGGGGGCATCCGCGACTGGTAAGGATAGGAAAGGGGCGCATATTGCGTGATAAACCATTGACCATGTCAATATGTGCGTGTGTGTTGTCAATGGCTTTTTTGATTTTGCGGTAGTCGAACCAGGCGCATGCGGTAACATCAGGAAAATCTTCTGCGATGTAAACCGGACGCAGAGTGCGACGTTCGGAATCGGCCAGAATCTGCTCCCACATATTTTCAGCCATACCGGATGCGACGCTGGCATAGCGTGACGCTTCTTCGACGCAGAGCGATGCGTGATTGCCGCCTATGATACAGGGGACTCCGTGTTTTGCGAAGCCGTCGGCTATCTGATATGCCCGTTGAGCCTGAATCGTCCACGTGGTGGTAATGGCGACCAGATCATAACGGCGATTGAAGTCGATCTGTTCTCCTATTATTTCGTCGATGTACTCTACATTATGGTTTTCGGGTGTCATGGAAATCAGCATGCCGAGAGCGGGAGAGAAATAGGGACGTATATAACCGCCCATAGCATAATCGGAGTATTCGATATGCTTGATTTCATCGGGATTGACAAAAAGAATACGCATAACGGCGGGAATGGAAAGAGATTGTTGGCAAAACAGGCAACCAGTCCGAATCCTGCAGCTGTGGAACTGTGGCGACGGCTCATTTTTCCGATGCCAAAAGGAGAAAAAGCGGTTCCCTCAGCCCTCAGCTCCCTTATATTCTGCTGCGGTTTCTCCTGGACCGGTTCCTGGGAGATAATGCTTTTCAATATAATGAAAGAGACGCACAAGTTTAAATCTTGTGTCGGGAGAACGGAGGGCTGACGGATTTCGAGGTAAAAGTCAGACCTTGATGATGCAGTCCACGGGACATACAGCTACGCATGCGGCTTCATCGTGGTAGCCGATACAGTCGATGCAGACGCTTTCGTCGATAATATAGATGTCGTCGCCCTGAGTGATGGCCGCTACCGGGCATTCAGGTTCACATGCACCGCAGTAGGTGCATTCTTCGGTGATACGATGTGCCATGATTTTTTTTCCTGTTTTGAGCAGTTCAGAGAGTCGTGTACGGTTAACATCCGTCAGTGATTAAGAACCCGGCGGCATAGAACAAAGTTCCGCCGGTCTCATATAATGGGGTATCATTTGTTTTCATGGATCTCGTAGGCATTGATGATGTCCCTGACCAGTTTGTGCCGGACTACGTCCGATTTGTCGAGATAGACGAAGCCGATGCCTTTGATGTTTTTCAAAATCTGTTCGGCATTGGAGAGCCCTGATACCATTGATGTTGGAAGATCGATCTGTGTGACGTCTCCCGTTATGATGGCTTTCGAGTTTATGCCGAGCCGGGTCAGGCACATTTTCATCTGTTTACCTGACGCATTCTGTGCTTCGTCGAGAATGATGAAAGAGTTGTTGAGTGTGCGTCCCCGCATGTAAGCAAGCGGTACAATCTCGATAACGCGTCGTTCAGTAAGGAATTTCAGCTTTTCTGCTGTCAGCATATCCTGAAGAGCGTCGTAAAGCGGTCTGAGGTAGGGGTCTATTTTCTGGGCAAGGTCACCCGGCAGAAATCCGAGGCTTTCGCCCGCTTCGACAGCCGGTCGGGCAAGGACGATCCGTTTGACGGATTTGGCTTTCCATGCGGCAACGGCAATCGCGACAGCGGTATAGGTTTTTCCTGTGCCGGCCGGTCCGATAGCGAAAAGAATATCATTGGTTTTCGCTTCGTTTACCATGCGACGCTGACCGTCGGTTTTTGCCCGTACGGCATAATCCGGTGTCGAGACAATGATATCTTTATCATCAGGCAGCGGAGGTTTCAGGCGGGGAGCAGGAGCAAGCGCGAGATTGATCAGCGCATTCAGATCATTTTCAAGCACTTCGCCATGCTTGTCGGCAAGAAAGATCATCTCCCGGAAAATCTGTTCAAGTACAGTAACTTCCGGAGCGTCGCCGTTCAGGATGATTATGGAGCCTCTTGCTGTGATTTTGGTGTCGGGGAAAGAATTCCTGATTTTTTTCAGGTAGGAGTCGAATGGGCCGAGAAGGATGACCGGCTCAATACCCTGGATTTCGATTTTTTTTTCTGTGGTCAAAAGTCCTTGTGATTAATCTTTTTATGTATGCTCTGCAGATCGAAATAAGGCGTTTCGGCGTCAAGATAGTTGCGTACATAGTCACCCACTCCTTCTTCGAGAGGGGTCATCGGCTTTTTAAATCCTGCAGTACGCAGTTTTGCCATTTCAGCACGGGTGTGATACTGGTAACGTCCCTGAAGATGCTCGGGCATCGGTACATAATTGATCTCGGGTTTCAGATCCAGAGCGGCAAATGTTGCTTTGACAAGATCATTGAAACTTCTTGCCTCACCGCTTCCGATATTGAAAATGCCGGATATTTCCGGATGATCGAGCAGCCAGATCATGATTGCGGTACAGTCCCGTATGTAAACGAAATCGCGCATCTGTTCGCCGTCATGATAATCGGGCCGGTGTGACTTGAAAAGATTAACCTGTCCATTTTCCCTTATCTGATTGAAGGCTTTATAGACGACGCTGGTCATATCGCTTTTGTGATATTCGTTCGGTCCGTAGACATTGAAGAATTTCAGACCTGCGGCATGTTCGAGAATGCCTTGTTTCAGCGCCCATCGGTCGAACAGTTGCTTTGAATAGCCGTACATGTTAAGCGGACGAAGGGCGTCGATTCCGGTTTCATCGTCTTCGTAGCCGGCAGTCCCGTCGCCATAAGTGGCGGCGCTTGAAGCATAGATCAGCCGAATGCTTTTTTTTAAGCAGTATGCCGCTATGCTTTTTGAGTAGGCGAAATTTCGCTCGATGAGCAGATCTGCGTCGGTTTCTGTCGTGGCGCTGATAGCGCCCATATGTATGATTGCGGTTATGTCGGGAAATGCTCCGTTTTCGAGAAGCGGAAGAAATTTATCTCTGGGAATGAAGTCCGCAAAGCTGAGGCCGGTGAGATTTCGCCACTGTCCGGTAGTTGTAGAGCCAAGCGTGTCTACGACGACGATATCCTGGCGACCCTGCATATTGAGTTCCCAGAGCATGGCGCTGCCGATGAATCCGGCTCCTCCGGTTATAATGATCATAATGCGCAGGTCTTGTTAGAGCGTTAAGGTTAGCAAAATATGAAGGCCTGCGCAGAAAACAAAGGGCCGTTTCTCAGGAAAGAAACGGCCCTTTGCAAAGGAGAACATTCTTCAGGCGGAGACTTTCAGAATGTCATCGTAAACGAGCAGTTTACGGCCCCAGAAAAGCCATGTGCGTATGGTGTCAACCGGTTTTTCAAGAATTTCGGATATCTCCCGGTGCTTCAGGCCGGATATTTCACTTATGAGAACCGAAAGTTTGATGTCTGCGGCCCGGTTTTTAATTGTTCTTGACAGTCTTCCTGCCGATTTGCAGGATTTTTCATTGAGACATAATTCCGTCTGCTGTCCGAACCGGTCCACATAACAACTTCTGAAGGTTTTGAGAAGATCATGTTCAGGCGTTTCTATATCGGCATTCAGGTACGTGCAGTTGATAAGTTCACGTGACTGAGACTCACTTCCTGTCATCCAGTAAGCGATGCTGTAGAGGTCGTCCAGCAGATCGAGCGGTGTTTTTGTTGACGATTTCATTTCAGCTCCTTCTGTAAATATATCGGATAAAATTGATCCTGTTTTAAGTTATAAAAAAAATGAGGAATGTCCAGTTTTTTTTATAAAAAATCTTAAAAAGATGCTTTTTTTAGTGAAGTCGTACGGCTGGATGCTGACCGGCCATATGCCTTCATAGCGGAGGAAACGGTAACGATAAAAAATGAAAAGAGATATAAAGGATCTCCTTAATCCTGCGCTGCGAAATATTGCAGTATATAAGGTGGACGGGGGGCAGGAAGCTGCCGTCAAGCTGAATCAGAATGAAAGCCCGTTCGATCTGCCGTTCTGGATGAAAGAGCAGATTCTCGAAGAGTTTCGTCTGGAACCATGGAATCGCTATCCGGACATTCTGCCTTTCAGGGGGATGGATGCTTACGCGGATTTTCTCGGCGTTTCGCGTGATTCGGTTATTATGAGCAATGGTTCCAATGAAATGCTTTATACGATATTTCTGGCTTGCCTGTCGCCGGGAAAGAAGATTCTTATTCCCGAGCCTTCTTTTTCGCTCTATGAAAAAATAGCTCTGCTGTTGCAGGCGGATATTGTTTCTGTGCCCATGCTCTCCTCACTCGAATTCGATGCCGATTCTCTTATCGGGAGGGCAAAGCAGGAGAAGGTTGATTTTATAGTGCTTTCGACACCGAATAATCCAACGGGGAAGTCGCTTTCCGGTCAGGATATTGCCCGTATTGTCAGGGAGTGTGATGCCATTGTTCTTGTCGATGAAGCGTATATCGAATTTTCAAGGGAATGCTCCGCACTTGCTCTTATCGAGGAGTGTCCCAACCTGATTGTGCTGCGAACCATGTCCAAAGCGCTGGCGCTTGCCGGTATGAGGATTGGTTTTGCCATCGCGAATCCTTTGCTGATGGCCGAAATAGCCAAACCGAAAATACCGTTTGCGTCGAGTCGTTTTGCCGAAATCACTCTGCAGCATGTATTGAGATATTATTATCTGGTAACTGATGCCGTTTCGTATATTCTTGGCGAACGCGAACGGATTTATGCTGAACTGGAGGGGATCACTTCTCTGGATGTGTTTCAGAGTGACACCAATTTTCTCATCATCAGAGTGCCTGATGCACAAAAGGTGTTTCATGCTCTTGTCAGTTCAGGTATTCTTGTCCGTAATGTTTCAGGTTATCTGCTTATGGAGAATTGCCTGCGATTTAATATAGGACTGCGTGAGGAGAACGATCAGTTGCTTGAAAAACTCAAAAGCCTGTAGTATGGGCTTCAGGAAACTGACGGGAGCCGAAATGAAACGGCTGAGCCCCGATGAACTTCATGGTTCGCCGAAATATCCGGTTTATCTTATGCTGCATAACATCCGGAGCATGTGGAATGTGGGTTCCATGTTTCGTACAGCTGATGCTGCCGGTATTGAAAAGATGATTCTTACCGGTTACACGGCAACTCCGCCGCGCAAGGAGATTGACAAAACTGCGCTTGGAGCACAGGATACAGTGAAATGGGAGTACTGTGCCGATCCCCTCGATGCCATTGTTAGGCTGAAAGCCGAAGGTATAAGGGTTTGCGGTCTTGAGATTGCTGAAAACAGCCGTTTGTACACAGCAACGGAAAAAAAGGAGTTTCCGATCTGTCTGGTTGTCGGGAACGAGGTTGACGGCATCGATGACGAGGTGCTGTCGTGTTGCGATGCCGTACTTGAAATTCCTCAATACGGGGCCAAGCACTCGCTTAACGTTGCCGTTGCCGCAGGTGTTGCGCTTTTTGAGCTTGTCAGGGTAGTTCGGGACGGATTGTAACTTTTTACCCCGTTCGTTTGTTTTTCAGTTATATAGTTTAAATGTTATTAAACGTGTTCTTCAATGCTTCATTACAAGACATATGAACTTCCCGACACCGATGCTCCATGGGTTGTGTTTGTTCACGGTGCAGGCGGCAGTTCTTCTATCTGGTTTCTGCAGATCAAGGAGTTTATCAAGCATTTCAATGTTCTGCTTGTCGATCTGAGAGGACATGGCAAATCAAAGCATATTGTAACCTTCAAAGAGGATCGGCATTATAATTTTGAGGATATCACCCGTGATATTATCGAGGTTCTCGATGAGTTGCATATTGATAAAGCTCATTTTATAGGGATTTCTCTCGGCACCATCCTGATCCGCAACATGAGCGAAATCGCTCCGGATCGCGTCAGTTCAATGATTATGGGCGGAGCGATCATCAGGCTGAATGTAAGGGCAAAAGTGCTTGTGACCCTTGGAAACATGTTTAAGCGGGTTGTTCCCTATATGTGGCTCTACAGTTTTTTCGCCTGGATTATCATGCCTCGCGAGCGGCATAAGAAGTCGCGTCTGCTTTTTGTGAACGAGGCGAAAAAAGTCGCTCAGAAAGAGTTCATGCGCTGGTTCAGGCTGACCTACGAGCTCACTCCTCTCCTTAAATATTTTGAAGAGAAGGATACCGGTATTCCCACGCTTTATCTGATGGGTGAGGAAGATCACATGTTTCTGCCGGCAGTTCGTATTATCATTACCCGCCATTCCAACTCATGGCTTGAGGTTATCAGTGATTCCGGACATGTTTGCAATGTCGATCAACCGAGGGAGTTCAACTCTCGTGCCATAGCTTTTGTCAAAAAGATGGATACCGTTTCGGCAAGAGAGTGCGAAGCTGGATTACCGCAACTTGCGGCCTGTTAGGCGGCAGGTTTGTTGTAGTGGTTCATGGCATGCTCGATACCGTTGACGGCAAAATCGAGAGCTGCATCGGCGCACACTGGCAACACTTTTTCCATGGTTATTTTTTCGTCTTCACTGAATTTTCCCAGAACAAACGATGAGAAGGAGGCGAGCGGCTGATCTTCCAGCCGGATACCTACTCTCATGCGGGCAAATTCATCGCTTCCCAGACATTCTATAATATGCTTCAGACCGTTCTGTCCTCCTGCCGATCCTTTGGCTCTGAGCCTCAGCGTGCCTGACGGCAGATTTAGGTCATCGCAGATAACAAGAATATCCTGGCGCTGAATTTTGTAAAAGTTCATGGCGGCAACCACGGCATGACCGGACAGGTTCATGTAGGTCATCGGTTTGAGCAGAACGATCGCGTTGTTGCGCCAGCTGACTTTCGCGAAATGGTATTTACCTTTTCCTGAGGCGAACGGGATGTGAAAAGATTCGGAAAGTCTGTCGAGCACATCGAATCCTACATTGTGTCTGGTTCCCGAATACTTCGATTCCGGATTTCCGAGTCCGATGACAAGTTTCATGATCTTCTGTATTCACAGACTGAAAAGAGATTGAAAAAAAAGCGGCCTTCTTTGCAGAAGGCCGCTGGAATGGTACGAAATGTTATCGATTTATCAAAGCAGCGGGGCGATGACCAGGGCAACCACGGCAATGAGTTTCATGAGGATGTTGAGGCTCGGTCCGCTGGTATCCTTGAGCGGATCGCCCACTGTATCGCCGACGACTGCGGCCTTGTGAGCATCGGAGCCCTTTCCGTAAACTACGCCGTTGAATTCGATTTTGCCTTCGATCCGCTTTTTGGCGTTATCCCAGGCGCCGCCTGCGTTCGACTGGAAGATAGCCATCAGCACACCCGAAGAGGTCACTCCGGCAAGCAGGCCGCCGAGCATGTCCTTTGAAATGAAGCCTACGACAACCGGTACCAGTACGCCCATGAGGCCGGGAAGGATCATCTCCCTGATGGCCGCTTTGGTGGAGATATCGACGCAGTGCGCGAACTCGGCCTCGGCGGTGCCTTCCCTCAGGCCGGGAATTTCCCTGAACTGACGCCCTACCTCGTTGATCATGTCGGAAGCCGCACGGCCTACGGCGCCCATGGCCATGGCGCTGAAGACGAAGGGCAGCATGGCTCCGATGAGCAGGCCTGCCATGATGATTGGTTCGGAGATGTCAAGAGAGGTGACATGCGCCTGCTGACGGTATGCGGCAAAGAGGGCAAGAGCAGTCAGCGCTGCGCTGCCGATGGCAAAGCCTTTACCGATAGCAGCCGTGGTGTTGCCGACGGCATCGAGCTTGTCGGTTCTTTCGCGGACTTCCGGTGGCAGGCCGGCCATTTCGGCAATACCGCCGGCATTGTCTGAAATCGGTCCGTACGCATCGACGGCAAGCTGGATGCCGGTTACGGAAAGCATGCCGAGCGCGGCAATGGCGATACCGTAGAGTCCTGCATAGTAGTGAGATGCGACGATAGCAGCGGAGAGTACGAGTACCGGCAGTCCGGTGGACATCATACCGATTCCAAGTCCGGAAATGATGGTTGTCGCCGCGCCGGTGATGCTCTGACGGGCAATCTCGATAACAGGTTTGTTGTCAGTCGAACAGTAGTACTCGGTAATCATGCCGATCAGCACGCCGGCAACAAGTCCGATGATGACCGCAAAGAAGATGTTGAGCGAGGTGTAGGTGAAGCCGTCAACAGTCCAGCTGGCGGGAAGGAAGTAATCGATAATGAAGTAGCTGAGCACGGCCATGATGATGGATGCTCCGAACTCGCCCATGTTGAGGCCGGTCTGCGGATTGCCTCCCTCCTTGACCTTCACGAAGAACGAACCGACGATCGAGACGAGAATACCTACCGCGGCGATGATGAGCGGAAGGGTAACGCCGATAACCGGATTGACTCCCATGGTATTGAATACCGGGACGAACGCGGCTCCGAGCACCATGGTTCCGATGATTGCGCCTACATAGCTTTCGAAAAGGTCGGCGCCCATACCCGCCACGTCTCCGACGTTGTCGCCTACGTTATCGGCAATGGTCGCTGGGTTGCGCGGATCGTCTTCCGGAATGCCTTCGTAAACCTTGCCTGCAAGGTCGGCTCCGACGTCGGCGGCTTTGGTGTAGATGCCTCCGCCTACACGGGCAAAGAGCGCGATGGACGATGCGCCGAGCGAGAAGCCGGAGATAAGGTTGATGACTTCACTGACCTGGGTCAGGGCGGGGAACATCTGCGAATAGATGATAAAGAGCGACGAGAGGCCGAGAATGCCGAGGCCGACTACGGAAAGGCCCATTACCAGACCGCCTGAAAAGGCGATGTTGAGCGCCTGGCCGAGCCCGGTGCGCGCGGCATTTGTGGTGCGCACGTTGGCTTTTGTTGCTACCTTCATGCCGAAAAAACCGGCAAGCGCCGAACAGAAGGCTCCCACCACAAAGCTGAGTGCGATAATCGGGGATGTTCCTTCTCTTCCGCTGTTGGCGAAGCCGAGGAGGATGGCTACGGAGATGACGAAAATAACGAGGACCTTGTACTCCCTTTTCAGGAATGCGAGAGCGCCGTCGGCGATGTGCCCGGCGATTTTCGACATTTTTTCAGTGCCTTCGGGCTGTTTGGAAATCCAGGAGGCCTTGAAAAAGGCATAGATCAATGCAAGAACACCACTAACCGGAATCGCATAGAGAATGGTTTGATTTTCCATGTTTGTTTTTGGTTGAAAATTGCTTGAAACCTTGGAACCGAAAGAGGCAAGAATGTGACTTCAGGCTTCCGGGGAAGCCTTTTGGTGCAGTCACGTGAATCCGCGGAATGCGGCGACGCTGTGGGTATGTAATATGACATGATAAATCATAACAATCATTGAAATTACGATTTATTACGGGGAGTTCAAAACTCTACTTGTATGCCTTAAGCCTCATTTTTTTTACACTCCTCGGCAGGTACTCTATGAGCATATATCCCGGAGCAGGTGTCCCGGATAGTCTTTTAATTCCTCTAAATCCTGTTCGGATTATTGAGATTTACAAAAAAAATGACAACTTTGGGTTTCCTGTTTTCAACGGGATGTTCTTTCTCAGGTTACTTGCTGGTAAAACATTTCTTCTTAAAGAATAACAGTACAACAACGCACAATGAAAAAACCTTTCAATGTCGTAAGGAAGGCTGGAGCCGCATCGGTTTCGGCTTTTCTGGGGGTCTTGCTGCATGCGCCAAAAGCGATGGCAAGCGAGGCCGATCTTGTATTGCCGGATTTACACTCGGTACCTTTTTTGGGTGGTATTCCCGGTGACACTCTCCTTTTGTGGGGCCTTGCTATCTGTCTGTTCGGTATGGTTTTCGGAGCCATTCAGTACATGGGCATCAGAAAGCTGCCTGTTCACAGCGCCATGCGCGAGATCAGCGAACTGATCTATGCCACCTGCAAAACCTACCTCATCACTCAGGGCAAGTTCATTCTCATTCTCTGGGTGCTTATCGGCGCCATCATTGTCGCTTACTTCGGCTGGCTGCGCCAGATGGAGACCGTAAAGGTGCTTTCCATTCTTCTTGCAAGTCTTATCGGTATTCTCGGAAGCTACACGGTCGCCTGGTTCGGCATGAGGATCAACACCTTCGCCAACTCGAGAACCGCGTTTGCAAGTCTCGGCGGTAAACCATTTCCTACCTATGCCATACCGCTCAGGGCCGGCATGAGCATCGGCATGCTGCTTATCAGCATCGAGCTTTTCGTCATGCTTGTCATTCTTCTCTTTGTGCCTGCCGACTTTGCCGGACCATGCTTTATCGGGTTCGCCATCGGTGAGTCTCTCGGTGCTTCGGTGCTCCGCATTGCCGGCGGCATCTTTACCAAGATTGCCGACATCGGTTCCGATCTCATGAAAATCGTCTTCAAGATCAAGGAAGATGACGCCCGTAACCCCGGCGTCATTGCCGACTGTGCCGGCGACAATGCCGGCGACTCTGTCGGTCCAACGGCTGACGGTTTCGAAACCTACGGCGTAACCGGCGTAGCGCTCATCTCCTTTATCCTGCTGGCCATCAAGGCTCCTGAAGTCCAGATCATGCTGCTTGTCTGGATCTTCGCCATGCGCCTGGTAATGATTCTTGCCAGTGCATTCTCCTACTGGACCAATGACGCCATCGCCAAGATGAAATACAGCAATGCCGACGAGATGAACTTTGAAAAGCCGCTGATCACCCTGGTCTGGCTTACCTCCATTGTCTCGATCATTCTTACCTACATCGCATCCTACTACCTGATCAGTACTCTCGGCGACGGCACCATGTGGTGGAAGCTCGCTTCGATCATCACCTGCGGCACTATTGCCGGCGCACTTATTCCTGAACTGGTGAACCGTTTTACCTCCACAGAGTGCGCTCATGTCCGTAACGTTGTACAGTGCTCCAAAGAGGGCGGTGCGGCACTGAACATCCTCTCAGGTCTTGTCGCCGGAAACTTCAGCGCCTACTGGATGGGTCTTGCCATTGTTGTTCTGATGGCCGGTGCCTATGGGCTCAGCACTCTCGGACTCAGTACTCTGGGTCTGACTCCCGAGCTGATTGCCACACAGGGGATCCTTACCGTCGGACTTGAAAAGGTGATCATGCTGGCTCCTTCCGTTTTCGCTTTCGGTCTTGTGGCTTTCGGTTTCCTCAGCATGGGACCGGTCACCATCGCGGTCGACTCCTATGGCCCGGTTACCGATAACGCACAGTCGGTCTATGAGCTTTCGCTCATCGAAACGCTCCCGAACATCAAACAGAGCATCCAGAGCGAATTCGGATTTCAGCCTGATTTCACCAATGCGAAAAGATACCTTGAAGCCAACGACGGCGCAGGCAACACCTTCAAGGCGACCGCCAAGCCGGTGCTGATTGGTACCGCCGTGGTGGGTTCGACGACCATGATCTTCTCGATCATCATGATTCTGACCAGCGGCCTTGCCGATTCGGCGGCCATTGCAAAGCTGTCGATTCTTTCACCGCCGTTCCTGCTCGGTCTCATGATGGGCGGTGCAGTGATCTACTGGTTCACCGGTGCATCGATAAATGCCGTTACCACAGGCGCTTACTACGCCGTTGAGTTCATCAAGAAGAACATCAGGCTTGACAGCGGAGCAGAAAAAGCATCCGTAGAGGACAGCAAGAAGGTTGTGGAAATCTGCACGAAGTTTGCTCAGAAAGGTATGGTCAATCTCTTTCTGACCGTATTTTTCACTACGCTTGCTTTCGCCTGTCTCGATTCATTCTTTTTTATCGGCTACCTGATCTCGATCGCGCTGTTCGGTCTCTACCAGGCGATCTTCATGGCCAATGCCGGCGGCGCGTGGGACAATGCGAAGAAACTTGTTGAAACCGAACTCAACGCCAAAGGCACCGAGTTGCATGATGCATCCATTGTTGGTGATACGGTCGGCGATCCCTTCAAGGACACCTCTTCGGTTGCCCTCAATCCGATCATCAAGTTCACCACGCTCTTCGGCCTGCTTGCCATCGAGCTTGCCATCGAGCTTGCTCCCCAGCTCGCGCTCTCCCTGGCAGCAGTATTCTTTGCGCTTTCTCTGGTTTTCGTGCACCGCTCCTTCTTTTCCATGAGAATCAAGGTGGACGAACACTGAAGAACAGATATTTCCGGCAGTATCGAAGCTGGAGAGATGCCATTACTTGTAAAGTGAGCCGCCACCATGCGGCTCACTTTTTTAACCGGAAAACCTTAATTTCGTGAACCCGTCAAAAGTAATACGAAACCAGGTCAGGAAGCTGACCGATCTGCCGAATATCGGCAAAGCCGTCGCCAGGGATCTGAATCTGATCGGTATTTCCATGCCGGAACAGCTTGTCGGGCGTTGTCCTCTGGAGATGTACCGGGATCTCTGCGAGATGACGGATTCTCTCCAGGATCCGTGCGTGATCGATATATTCATGTCCGTGACGAGCTTTATGGCCGGTAACGATGCGCAGCCGTGGTGGAACTTTACCTCGGAACGCAAGCGCCTGCTCGCCGGAGAGTCCCGGCACAGAAGCGATCGAAGGGAAGAAGCATGATCGTCAGCGCAAGCCGGAGAACGGATATTTCGGCCTTTTACGGTCAGTGGCTGCTGAATCGGCTGAAAGCCGGCGAAGTGCTGGTGCGCAATCCCATGCAGTCGAAACAGGTGAGCCGTATTATCCTTGCGCCGGAACATATCGATGCTCTGGTGTTCTGGACCAAAAATCCGGAACCGTTTCTGGCCCTGCTTCCGGAAATCGACTCCATGGGGTATTTTTTTTATTTTCTCTTTACCCTCACGCCCTATGACTTCCGGCTGGAACCGGCCGTGCCCCGGAGAGAGGAGCGTATCGAAGTTTTTCGAAAACTCTCTTCTCTTGTCGGCAGGGAACGGGTTGTCTGGCGTTATGATCCGGTGATTCTGACCGAAACCATGGACGCTGCATGGCACGCCTCTTCATTTGCGCTTCTTGCCGAGGCACTTGACGGTTATACGGAACGCTGCATAATCAGTTTTCTGGACGATTATCGCAAAATCAGAAACCGTATGCGGGATGTCGGCTATTTTATTCCCGGTGTCGAGGAAATGGAGGGGCTTGCCGTAAGGTTTTCAGGAACGGCAGGCAAGCATGGTATCGACCTCTATACCTGCGGACACGATATTGATCTCTCGCATTGCGGCATCATGCACAGCCGCTGCGTCGATAATGAACTGATCGGGCGTATAAGCGGTCGCAGACTGATCGGAATAAGGAAAGATCGGGGACAGCGAAGAGCGTGCGGCTGTGCCGAAAGCCGGGATATCGGCAGCTATGACACCTGCATGCACGGCTGTCGTTACTGTTATGCGGTATCGAATCGTGCCGCGTCAGGAACTGCTGCGCTCTATGATCCATCTTCTCCGATGCTTTGCGATTCGATTCGGGACGACGATCCTGTCGCATCCCCTCAGGTTCGCAAACGGATGGCAGCGGATCTTTTACTGCTGTAATTTATTTTTGAACCGGATCTTTTCGATCGGTTTTCGTGATATGTATCCGTTTTTTTTATTTTGCCTGCTAATGTAAGATTAGTACTGAAAAAAGGAGAAAATATGCAACTGTTCTTGAGTATTCTGTTTGTAATAATTGACGCTTATGCGTATATATAGCGTATGAGTGTGTAGCGATACCGGTTTTGCATTCCGGAATAGAGGCGTCTTTTTCAGACGCAACGATTTGGACATGATAACGATATATCACGAATGTGTCGATAATCCCCCTATGATTATGAAAATAAAACAGGATAGAACGGTCTATTTCCGCGAGGACGGCTTATGGGTAAATCAGTTGAACATGGATCCGTGGACGGCAACGCATCACGCAACAAAAGATGATGCGCTGCTTGCCGCAAGAGAGATGCTCAAAACCGAGGGAGGTGGAGAACTGACGCAGCTTTCCGTCGATGGAGTTTTAGAGTTTAAGGAATCGGTTCGTGCATGAAAAGAACGTTATTCCTTACGTTTTTGCGTGTTACCTTAGATACGAACGAATTACTGTAACGACCTGCTCCACATCCTTATTCCTCTGTGCTTCACTAAGTTCTCCCGAAACGAGGTGATCCCGTATGTGACCTTCAAGCACCTCGGTCATCAGACCTGAAACCGCTCCTCTGATTGCGGCGATCTGTTGCAGGATGCCGGAGCAATCAGCTCCAGCGTCCAGCGCTTTTTCGAGAGCTTCGGTCTGACCCTTGATCCTGCGGATTCTGGTAAGCAGTTTTTTTTTGTCCTTTTTGGTATGCGGCATTGTTTTCGTCTGTTGAATAAACTATACTGGAGTATAGTATAATAAATATATTTCTTTTGAAAGCTATTTTGCCGTGATATGCAGCATAATCATCTTTTTCATGAAGGAAATCCGGGCGGAGAGAGAAATACCCGTCTTGCCGTTCTTCTGACGTTTGCCGCAATGGTCGCAGAGATTGGCGGAGGCTGGGTGTTCAATTCTATGGCCCTGCTTGCCGACGGCTGGCACATGAGTTCCCATGTGCTCGCACTCGGCCTGTCTATAGCTGCGTACAGGGCGGCAAGATACTTTGCCCGGGATGTACGGTTTGCGTTTGGTACCTGGAAAATCGAGGTGCTGGCCGGCTATACCAGTGCCATTTTTCTGGTATTTATTGCCGTTCTTATGTTTTATGAGTCTTTCCAGCGCCTTTTTGCACCTGTGCCGGTGCAGTACGAGCAGGCCATTTTCGTAGCGGTAGCCGGTCTTGCCGTCAATCTTGCATGCGCATGGCTGTTGCGGGGTGGCCACTCGCACTCGCACCATACCGGGTATCATCATATGCATGAGCCTCACCATCCTGATATGAACCTGCGTTCTGCCTATATTCATGTGCTTACCGATGCGGTTACCTCGGTGTTTGCTCTAATCGCTTTGTTCGGCGGGAAATACTGGCAGCTGAAGCAGCTCGATCCGTTGATGGGCATTGCCGGTTCGGCAGTTGTGGCTGTCTGGGCTTATGGTCTTTTGCGCGACAGCGCCAGAGTGCTGCTCGACGCAGAGATGGATGCTCCGGTAGTGGAGGAAGTCCGGGCGTTGATTGCCGCAGATTACACTGGCGCGGAAATAACCGATCTGCACGTCTGGCGTGTGGGGGGCGGTAACTATGCCTGTATTCTCTCTCTTGCCGTTGATTGTGAGGTCGGCCCCGAATATTACAAACGGATTCTTGCGGTTCATGAGGAGCTGGTTCATATTACCGTTGAATTGAACAGAAAATCGAAACTGGAGTAGGTGAACCGATTTTTTCAAAGGTGTTGTCAATACCGGAATGGAGTCCTTGCAAAGAGTTCTTTTACGGTATTGCTTCCTGCTGACGAGATATGAATTCGCAACCGTCTTTATCCCGATGATAACGTTCAGTTTTTCTGAAAAGAGTGATGGGAGCTTTTATCGTTTTTTGGCATGTTCAACATCGATTTTGAGCAGCAGCGGGAGATGATCGGAGTATCCGCCTTTGTATTTTCCCTTATGGTAGGTTGAATACGGCCTGTTGGCTGATCGGGCGAGCATGTTCGGAAAATAATAACATCTGAAAGCATTATGGGGTATAGAGAGTCCTTTCTGATTAAACATGCCGCACGAGAGCAGAATCTGATCGATCCGTTCCCAGTTATTGCGATAAGAGTAGCTGCCGATACCAGAGTAGCCGCTCCAGCAGTTATAGAGCAGGTCGGAACAGGCTCTTCTGACCCTCGCCGCATCTCCCGATGAGCCGAGTACCTGTTTGATCGAACGGTTTTCGGGTTCATCGTTGAAATCGCCCATAATGATAAGGTCGATTGTCGCATCAGTGCGGCGAAGGCTGTCGGCGATATGACGCGCGGTTTTCGCTGCCGTTATACGTTTCTGTTCGGTCCACTCCTTGTCGAACGCTCTGGATGGCCAGTGGTTGAGCATGACGCGGAACGGGTGTCCACCTGCAGAAAAACCTGCAATGATAATGTGTCGGGTCGGTTTGTCGTTTCCGACAGGCACCAGATAGGATTTCGATGAGGTCAACTTTACGGTTTGAGGGTTATAGGCCAGGCCTATATCGATGCCTCGTTTGTCGGGCGATTCGACATATAGGGTTTTATAGGGGAAGTTCCCGATTTCCTTGAGCACGCCTGCAAAAACAGCGCGGTTTTCTGTCTCTGCAAAGGCAAGGATATCGGGGTAGCGTTTATATTCCGGCGAAGTATCGATGCTGTCGAGCACCTGTTTTATGCGGAGGCGTTTGAGCGCGAGTTTTTTTTGCGTCCAATGGTTTCTGCCTTCCGGAGTGAACTCCTCATCATCGACGTCAGGGTCGTTATGGGTATCGAAAAGATTTTCAACGTTCCACCACATCAGAAGCAGGGAGTCGTTTTTTTGTTCTCCGGCATGGATTTTTATGGAATGAAGACCTAAAACGGTGCAGATGAGGAGGATGCAGGTTATGGATTTCTTCATAATCGCTTATCTTTGCAATTTTTTTTCTTTACTATTGTAGAATGTATAGTTATTCCGGATTTTTCAGCTTTATCGCTCCGGTTTTCTTTACCCACTGATCCAGAGAAAAGCATGACTTATATGTCTGATGTCAAGAAGCAGGCGAAGGATATTCTTGAAGAGACTCTTGACAGGGAAGCAGTTATTGTCCTGGCAAGAATTTCTGAAGAAATGCAGCTGCTTTTCAATGCTCATCCGGAACCGGATCACGGCGAGGTATCGCGAATCGTGACTGGTTATTTTCTGGAAAAGGGCAAGTCCGAGGCGTTCATAGAGGATTGGATCAATACCTCTCTTGAATACGGACGAACAAGAGGGTTGAGCGGCAGTGACCTTCCCAGAGCGATGCTTTCGGATCTTGGCGTGTTCAGGTTCATGAGTTTTCTCAAGGACAAGGGACTGACCGATGAACAGATTACCATTGTATTGACCGGAGCCATTCAGCAGGCGGCTTCCGGTCAGGCAGAGCCCGGTGACGGAAACGGGCAGAGTTCCTGCTGAACGGAAATATTTTTATTATTTATTCAGACAAAACATATGCAAAAGACAACATTGCTTCACGAAGGCAAAGCGAAAAAAGTATTTTTGACAGGAGACAGCGATCTTGTCATACAGGAGTTCAAGGACGACGCAACAGCTTTCAACAATAAAAAGAAGGGCACTATAGCCGATAAGGGCGTTGTCAATAATGCCATATCCTGCAAGCTGTTTACCATGCTTGAATCGCACGGCGTAAAGACCCATCTTGTCGAGAAGCTTTCCGAACGCGATATGTTGTGCCGGCGTCTCGACATTATCAAGGTTGAAGTTGTCGTTCGTAATATTGCCGCCGGTTCTCTGGTGAAACGATATGGTTTTACAGAGGGAACGGTTCTCGACAAGCCGATTGTAGAGTTTTATCTTAAGGATGACGATCTTGACGATCCGCTGATGAACGAGTCGCATGCGGTCGCTCTCGGCGTAGCGACTCTCGAAGAGCTTTCTGTGCTCGGGGACAGGGCCAAAGCGATAAATGCAGTGCTGAGAGAGTTTTTCGCCCAGCGGAAACTGAAGCTGGTTGATTTTAAACTGGAATTCGGACGGTACCATAACGAAATTCTGCTTGGTGACGAAATAAGCCCGGATACATGCCGGTTCTGGGATCTCGACACCAACGAGAAAATGGACAAGGATCGCTTTCGCTTCGATCTTGGGGGCGTCGAGGATGCATACGGCGAAGTGCAGAGAAGAGTTCTCGAACAAGGCTGAGTATTGTTTTCACGGTGGGGGCCGGTCAGATCATGCTTGATTCCATAACCGTTTATCTGCAGCACGCTGATCCTGCTGCGATCTATGTTTTTCTTTTCTGCATAGCATTTCTTGAAAACGTAGTGCCCCCGATTCCCGGGGATGTTCCCGTAGCGTTCATCGGCTATCTGATCCATCACAGTAAAATTTCTTTTTTTATTTCGGTTTTGTGGGCTTCGGCGGGTTCGACGGCAGGATTTATGCTGGTATATCTTCTGAGTCGCCATCTTGGGATGAAACTCTATGCCGAAGATGGTTCGCCCATGCAGCATAGCTTGTCCAGAAGCGTTCACCGCTTTTTTCCTCCTGCCGATATGGAGTTGCTGCGAGACCGTTTTTCCGCTCACGGCTATCTTGCCGTACTTGCCAACCGATTTCTTTTCGGTTCAAGGGCGGTTATTTCGGTTATGGCAGGTTTAATGCATCTGAAACCGCATCTTGTTCTGCTCGCTGCTGCAACAAGCGCAACGGTATGGAATGTGCTTCTGCTTTACGGAGGGCTTCTGCTTGGCCGGAACTGGCAGGAGATCGGCAGATATGCCGCAGTGTACAGTCTTCCTGTTTCTCTTCTTTTTCTTGCTCTTCTTATTTTTTCCGTCCTGCGTTTTTTTCAGGAAAGAAAACGGAGGCATGAGTGATTTTTTTTTCTTATTTATAGCATCCGGAACCGATTGCTCAAACGTTTCGGATTAATTAATTCTCAAGAATGTTGCTGAAATAACAATGGCAAAAGATTTAGCACTGTATCCGGCAGACAGAAAAGGCGAGCTGCTTGAACTCGCCACGATTGACGATTTGAAAACAATGGCCAGGCAGGTTCGCAGGGACATCGTCAGAATGCTTGCAATGGCCAATTCCGGTCATACAGGCGGATCGCTCGGTATGGCTGATATTTTCACCGCGTTGTATTTCAGGCTCATCAGTCACAATCCGCACGGCTTCTGGGAAGATGACGACGAAGATATGGTTTTTCTTTCCAACGGGCATATCGCCCCTGTATGGTACAGCGTGCTTGCCCGTTCAGGGTATTTTCCTCTCAGCGAACTGGGCTCGCTTCGTCAGATCAATTCCTATCTGCAGGGACATCCTGCCTCCGAGGCAAAGCTTCCCGGTATCAGGATTGCTTCGGGTTCGCTGGGTCAGGGACTTTCTGCCGCTGTCGGAGCGGCTCTTGGTCTTCGTATAGACGGTCGTACGAACCGGGTGTTCTGTCTTATGGGCGATGGAGAATGTCAGGAGGGGCAGATATGGGAAGGGGCTATGAGCGCCGCGCATTATGGCCTTGGGAATCTGATCGGTATCGTCGATTATAATAATCAGCAGATCGACGGTGAGGTTGACAAGGTTATGAATATCGAACCGTTTGCCGATAAATGGAGGGCTTTCGGATGGGAAGTTTTCAGTTGTGACGGCAATGATATTGTGGATGTCATTGCGACGATCGACGGTATCCTTTCAATGACAGACCGGAAAAAGCCTTCGGTTGTGCTCGCCTCGACCATAATGGGCAAAGGAGTTTCTTTCTTCGAGGGATCTATGGCCGATGGTTCTAACTGGCATGGAAAACCTCCATCGAAGGGCGATGCGGAGAAGGCTCTCTCCCTGCTTGGCGAAACCGAGTTCGGTGATTTTCCGGTCTGAGGAGTTTCGTGCAGATTCTTGCCGGAAAATACAGAGGGCAGAAAATAAAGAGCTCACCATCAAACGATATTCGACCTTGCAGCAGCAGGGTAAAAAAATCGTTGTTCGACACTCTTGTTGCCCGAATTGATTTTGAGGAGATGGTGGTGCTCGATCTCTTTGCCGGTTTCGGCAATATGGGATTTGAATCGTTAAGCCGAGGCGCGGGATTCGTCTATTTTGTCGATCGTCATGCCGAAGCCCTGAAATGCATGCAGGCAACAGCAACGCATCTCGGCGTGTCCGAACAGGTCTCTGTCGTCCGGTCAGATGTATCGGTATTTCTTCAGCGGACAGCTGAGCGTTTCGATCTCGTGTTCTGTGATCCGCCCTACAGCTGGCCTGATTACAAGACGCTTATCGATAGGATTGCCGGATCGGATATTCTTTCAGACGGCGGAATGATGCTTGTAGAGCACAGCGCTAATCTTGATTTTCAAGCCTCTCCGTACTACCTGATGCACAAGGATTACGGGATGACGAGGGTTTCATTTTTTCAGCATCAGGAGCGCAGCTTATGACACAGAAAGCCATATATCCGGGGACATTCGATCCCTTTACCAACGGGCATCTCGATGTTCTCGAACGGGCTCTGAATATTTTTCAGGAGGTAGTGGTAGTCATTGCCGACAACAGCCAGAAGCAAACCCTTTTCAGCGTCGAAGAGCGGCTCTCGATGATCCGGGAGATCATCGAGGATTATCCTGCCGTAAGCGTGGAGGTTCTGCATGACGGCCTGCTTGCCGATTATGCCCGCCAGAAAGGCGCCAGGGCAATTGTTCGCGGAGTGCGGCAGGTCAAGGATTTCGAGTACGAATTTCAGATATCGCTTCTGAACCGTCATCTCTATCCGGAGGTGACCACGGTGTTTCTGATGCCTAACGTCAAGTACACCTATGTGGCCTCTTCGATTATCAAGGAGGTCGCCATGCTCGGTGGAGATGTTTCGAAATTTGTGCATCCTTCAGTTCTAAAGAGCCTTCATGGAAAACTTGAAGAATCAAAACAGCATAAACCAAACTAATATATAGAATATGTCTACGACGAACGTTCCCGGTCAAGAGTATCTTACCCGCCGGGTGCTCAGTATGCAGGAGTCCCAGACCATGCGAATTACCGGTCTGGCGAATAAAATGAAAGCCGAGGGAAAAAATATAGTCAGCCTTTCGGCAGGCGAACCGGATTTCCCTACGCCCGATCATGTCAATCAGGCGGGTATTGATGCCATAATGGCAGGTTTTACCCGTTATACAGCAAATTCAGGTATTCCCGAACTGAAAAAAGCCATCCAGGAAAAATTCCGCAGGGATAACGGTATTGAATTTCAGGAAAACCAGATTATCGTAAGCAACGGAGGCAAGCAAACCCTGGCCAACACCTTTCTTGCACTCTGTCAGGAGGGCGATGAGGTTATAGTACCGGCTCCTTACTGGGTCAGTTTTCCCGAAATGGTCAGGCTTGCCGGTGCCGAACCGGTTATTCTGAACACGACTCTTGAGAGCGACTATAAAATCACTCCGCTTCAGCTCGAAGCGGCCATTACGCCGAGAACAAAAATTCTGGTACTGAATTCTCCGTCCAACCCGACCGGTACCGTTTACAGCGAAACAGAGGTTCGGGCACTCATGAAAGTTCTCGAAGGCCGGAATGTTTTTGTGCTCTCCGATGAGATGTATGATATGATCGTTTACGGCGGAGTTCGCGCTTTCTCGCCAGCCCGTATTCCGGAGATGAAGGATTGGGTTATCGTGAGCAACGGCGTATCGAAGACCTATGCCATGACGGGTTGGAGAATAGGTTTTCTTGCCGGACCGAAATGGCTTATCGACGCATGCGACAAGATCCAGTCGCAGACCACTTCGAATCCCAATGCCATTGCACAGAAAGCTGCGGTGGCCGCATTGATTGGCGATCAGCAGATTGTTGAAGACCGTCGTCTCGAATTCGAAAAGAGGCGCGACTATATGTATGAAGCCCTGAACGGCATTCCCGGATTCAGAACAGCTCTGCCTCAGGGAGCCTTTTATATTTTCCCGTCGATCAGCGGGGTACTCGGCAAAACCTTTAACGGCGTTGTGATGAAGGATTCTGCCGACGTTGCCGAATATCTGCTGAAGGAACACTATGTGGCAACGGTTCCCGGAGATGCTTTCGGGGCTCCGGAAAACCTTCGTCTTTCCTATGCGGCATCGATTTCGGAGCTTGAAGAGGCGATAAAACGTATCAGAAAAGCCTTCCAATAAGGCTGCTCTATGCTGAAAGTTCGTCGAAGCCGGCTCTATACGTTATGGTTCGGGTGGTATTCGCGCCGGCAGTTCCGGCGGTATTTCAATACACTCCGGGTTTTTATGGAACCCGGAGTTCCGGAAATGGAAACAGGCATTCCGGTGATTTTTTATGGCAATCACGCCTGCTGGTGGGATGGATTCTGGTCGCAACTCTGTACCGAAGAGTTTTTTCGGCAGAATCTTCATATCATCATTGAATATGAGCAGCTTAGCCGGCACCGTTTTTTTACCCGTCTCGGCGCATTTTCCCTTGACCGTACCAATGCGCGCAGTGCGCTGCAAACACTTGACTATGCAGCAGAATGCCTGACTTCCCCTTCGGAACGGCAGAATGCGCTCTGGATCTTTCCGCAGGGTCGTATCGAACATATCGATAAACGGCCTCTTTTTTTCTTTAATGGAACCGCCGGCATCGTTTCCCGTGTTCTTCAGAAAAGTAAAGCGATTTACCTTGTTTCAGTTGTCAGCAGGATTGAATATCTTGAAGAACAAAAACCTGAATTGCTTCTTTCGTTCAGGGCTCCGCTACTCGTGACAGGGCAGGACTTTACCTCTTCCCGTGATCTTACTTCCAGGATGCAGCAGGCAACGGAATGTCACCTGGATGAATTGAGGGTAAAGGTTATGAGCCGTTCGCTGGATGGCGGATCCGTTGTGATTCAAGGGAGAGAGTCAGTCAACAGAAAGGTTGAGCGCTTCAGAAAACTGCTTGGTATGGCCGGATAGCAGGGTTGCACAAAGAAAGGAAAAGAGGGCAGTATCGCTCTGCCTTGATCTTGAATTTAATTCATCTGTTGTTATGAGTAATGTTATCTGCAGCTGCCTGCTTGGTGACAATGCAAAAGTAAGGCTCAGGTTGTCTCAGCTGCTGCACAGTGAAATTGAAGATATTTACGGTAAAATTTCGGATGACGAAGATAATCGACCCATTTGCGAGATCGAGCTTCAGGGTTGCCGTAGGGAGTTCTTTGACAATCCGGATTCATTGCCTCTTGGGGTAGGCCAACAGGTTATCGTTGCTACCGATGGCGGTTATGATTACGGCGTTGTCTATTCGACCGGTCGTATTGCCTTGAAAAAGCTGAAACTTAAAGGGCTCGATAAACCGGGTTCGGAGCGTCTTGAAATACTCCGCCTTGCCGATGAACAGGATATGCTGGTTATATCGGAACTCAAGCGTCGCAAGGAGGAAATTCGTGAAACATGCCTCGGCAAGGTAAAAAAGCATGATCTCGATCTGAAGCTTGTCGATGTTGAACTCCGTATGGATCAGCAGAAACTCTCCGTCTACTATACGTCTTCGCACCGGGTCGACTTTCGTTCGCTGGTACGCGACCTGGCAGGGGAGTTCAAGGCCAGAATTCAGATGGTACAGATTACGACACGTGAGGAGGCCCGTCGGGCAAATTCCTTCGGGCCCTGCGGATGTCTGTTGTGCTGTTCAAGCTGGCTGCCGAAAATCCATGCCAATCCTTTCGCTGAAAAGTCGCCGTTTGTCGAGGGAGCGAACAGCGACAGTCATGCTTTCAATATCACCGGAATCTGTAACCGTCAGAAATGTTGTCTTGGCTATTCCAAACATGAACGTTCCCACTCGGGCGGGTTAGCTCTTCCGGCTTCTGTTCCTCCGGCAGGAAGCAAGGTTACCACTCCTTTCGGAGAAGCGGTGGTCGAAAGCATAGATCCTCAGAAAAAGCTCGTTTGGTTGCGTTATGTTCGGAACGATCAGAAGCGAAAAATTCCGTTCGAGAAATGCAATATTCTTGTTGTAAAAAAATAATGCAATCGACCGGTTGTATTTCGTTGTACCGGAAACCGGTCGCAACGATTCGACCGGTTGTTTTTTTTGTACTTTCCTGAGTATCATTCATGCAGCACGTTAAAAGAACTCTTGTTACAACGGCGCTTCCATACGCCAACGGTCCGGTGCATCTGGGCCATCTTGCCGGCGTTTATCTGCCGGCTGACATTTATGTCCGATACAAAAGGATGAAAGGGGAGGATGTCATACACATCGGAGGTTCCGATGAACACGGCGTTCCGATTACCATTACAGCTGAAAAAGAGGGTATTTCTCCCCAGGATGTCGTTGACCGCTATCATCGGATGAATAGCGAAGCATTTCGTAAATGCGGCATCTCGTTTGATTACTACGGAAGAACCTCCTCGCAAGAGCATCACGACACGGCAAAGGAGTTTTTTCTCGAAATCGAAAGAAAGGGGATTTTCAGGAGAAAGACCGAAAAGCAGTTTTTCGACGCGACAGCTGGACGCTTTCTTTCCGACCGCTACGTAACAGGAACATGCCCCATCTGCAGCAATCCCGAGGCCAATGGCGACCAGTGCGAACAATGCGGCACACATCTGAGTCCGACGGAGCTTTTGAACCCTAAGAGCAAGCTTTCCGATGCCACTCCCGAGTTGCGCGAAACCATGCACTGGTATTTTCCTCTCGGACGGTTCCAAAAAGCTCTTGAAGAATATGTGGATTTGCATGACTTGCAAAAAATCTCTCCCGAGAACTTCCAAAAAAAGCCGTATAGCGTTTGGCGACCTAACGTTGTGAATTATACCCGCACCTGGCTTAAACAAGGATTGAATGATCGAGCCATCACCCGCGACCTCAGCTGGGGTATCGAACTACCGATATCAGATCCCGAAGCCTGCGGCAAGGTGCTCTATGTATGGTTCGATGCTGTACTCGGTTATATCTCTTTTACCCGTCAGTGGGCGGTCGAGACAGGCGATGAAAGCCTCTGGAGAGCGTATTGGCAGGATCCGGAGTCGAGGGTCGTTAATTTTATCGGAAAGGACAACGTCGTGTTTCATACCCTTATGTTTCCGGCTATTCTGATGGCCTGGAACGAGGGGGGACAGTCGGGCATCTACAATCTTGCCGATAATGTGCCTGCTTCCGAATTCATGAATTTCGAAGGCCGGAAATTTTCGAAATCGCGGAACTATGCGGTCTATCTCGGTGAGTTCCTTGAAAAATTCCCGGCCGATACCCTGCGTTACAGCATTGCCATGAACTATCCCGAAAACAAGGATACCGATTTCAGCTGGCAGGATTTTCAGAACAGAACCAACGGCGAACTTGCAGATACTCTCGGTAATTTTATAAAGCGCTCCATAGACTTTACAAATGCACGCTTTGATGGCGTTGTGCCTTTTGATTGTCCTCGTGATGTTATGAGAGATTTTACTGTTTTATTATCTTATGACACAGGGGCCGAAATCGACGAGCTTGGCGATAGGGTGACTCTTGATGATTTGATTGATGAAATTGGACAAGCCTATGATAGCTTCCATTTTCGTGAAGCGGTATCAAAAACCATGGACATCGCTCGCAGAGCGAACAGGTTTCTTACACAAAATGAACCATGGAAGCAAATAAAGACTGATCGTGATACTGCAGCGAAAATTATGTCTGTGTCACTCAATCTATGCAATTCTCTTTCGCTTCTTTTCTATCCGATTATTCCTGAGACGTGTAATAAAATTAGGAGTATGTTGGGTTGTCAGACAATTGAGCAGTTGCGTGAAGAGCTTAAGTCAGGCGAGTCAATCTGGGAGATGGCAAAAAACCCTTCCTTGTCCAAAGGACATAAACTTAAAGGTACTTCCGAAATTCTTTTCACAAAAATCGAGGACAAGGATATCGAGCCGGAACTGAAAAAAATTGAGCAGCTGCTTGCCGAAGCCGAAAAACGGGAAGCCGGAGCTGCTGTGGAACGCACCATATTCAAACCTGTCATCGGTTTCGACGAGTTTCAGAAAGTGGACCTTCGCGCAGCCACCGTAATCAGCGCAGAAAAAGTACAAAAGGCGGCCAAGTTGCTGAAACTGCTGCTCAAGGTCGGCACTGAAACTCGCCAGGTGCTTGCAGGCATAGCACAGCACTATTCACCCGAGGAAATGGTCGGAAAAAAGGTCGTGCTTGTTGCCAATCTTGCCGAACGGACCATCAGGGGGGAGATTTCTCAGGGAATGATTCTTGCCGTAGAGGGAGCGGATGGCCGCCTTTGCGTCATTGAGCCGGCGGGCGATGAAATAAACGGTCGGCAGATACAATAATAATTTGCAATAGTGATTTATTTGCTTACATTGTGAGTACAAACATCGTGGGGTGGAGCAATTGGTAGCTCGTCGGGCTCATAACCCGAAGGTTGCAGGTTCAAGTCCTGTCCCCACCACTAAAAAAAGCCGCACTGACAAAGTGCGGTTTTTTTATTTATGCCTTTTTTGCTCTTTTTATTCCGATACCGTCATATTTTTTCAACTCCTGGCTGGATGGCTGGATGGCAGCTGACAAGCCATCCAGCCTCTTCAACCCAACCCGTAACACTCAGCACGTTCTTCCGATCTCCACTCAGAACTCAGAACTCAGAACTCAGAACTCAGAACTCAGAACTCAGAACTCAGAACTCAGAACTCAGAACTCAGCCCCTCCCATATTCTGCCGCGAAGAGATACTCCTCATCTCCCGCCATCAAAGCCAGCCAGCTCACCGCCAACTGCCCACAATCTTCCCGCCCTGGATTATAATCGTATTCTTGAAACAGAATAGGAATTATGCCTTTGGCTGTAATGACAGGGCGACATTTTCTTTGATCATTTCCTCGATGTTGTTGGCCGGTATGAAGAACCTGTTGAGCGGACTATTTTCCGTTGCATTATGCAGAATGCCTCTTGCCGTGCTTGCCGTAAGGGTTGCAAGATGTCCGGCAAAATTTTTCGGCAGTATAAAAAGGCCTTTATCTTCATGTACAAACAAGCGCCATGAATCAGGATCAAAAGCATAGATACAGCTGATTTCGATCGTGATAAACGGGGTTTCTTCCTGCAGAAATACGTTTTTAAAGAGTACCTTAAGCAGTTTTTTTCCGGTATCGATACCGAAGTTCAAGCCCGCATTGATTTTAACAGGCCGATTTTCTTCGATGACGTCAGGTACCAGATCAATCTTCTCCGTGGATATTTTTACAAGCGCAAAATTGACTCTGCGGGTGGAATTTTCTGACATAAATATTTGTGCGAATGGTTATGAATTACAAGAACGTGATCAAGATAGAGAATTAAAAAGAAAAAATTACCCTTGAATCAGATGCGGATTATCCTTGTGGTGAAGTGTTTTGTTGTATTTTATCATTTCCCGATGATACCGTTTTTTTTTGTCTCGTTGCACTCAAGTTGCGGTATCTGGGTATAGCGCCCGTTTTTCAGGCCGACCTTGATATTTTGCAGCAGCTTTTCTCTTGTAAGGGAGTTGTTCGATGAGCGGATTTCCCGGCAGAGAAAGTAGGTGAATGCTCCATGCCAGTTCCCTTCAATATAGGCATCGGCACTGGTTTGATCGGCTTTGCACCCTGACCAGAGGATGTGTCGTATAGATTCATCGCTGCGCTGCAGGTCGCCAAGGCTTCTGGTTCTGAGCTTCTCGACCTGCAGGAAGGCGTTTAGCGATGGCGGGGGCATATACCGGGGTTTGCGGTCGAGCAGCAGATCTATAGCTCTCAGACCGGTTCCGCTGTGGCAGGTATCGAGGTATACTTCCAGTGTGACATGAGCGGGTAGCGATGCAAAAAGGGTGTTGAGCTCATCATCGGTGATGATATGATCGGCGTGCCATCTGTCGCCATCCTGCGCAAGATCGTATGGGCAGAAAGCTTCATCGGCATTATCGGTTTCATCGCCTCCTGTATCGGGCACCTGAGTCCCGTGACTGGAAAAACTGAAAACAAGGTAATCATACTTTCCGGCAACGGCACCATCCACCATGGTCTGCAATTTTTCCATGATTCTTTTTTTTGTAGCGTTTGCATTTGTCAGCGTAGCTACGCCGTTCTTGCTGAAGCCGAAATAGGTCGTCAACAGATTTTTCATCTCTTTCGCATCGTTGACACAGCCGTTCAGTGCGGCAGAGGGATAATGACGGAATCGGTTTATGCCGACACATAATGCTTTTTTTGCCATGGGATTACACCTGTTTCGTTATCGAAAGGATTATTGCGTAATGAGGGCATATTCGTGAGTTATGAATTCTTCAGGATAATTTAAGCTACTTCTGCCGCATCATCAAAAGTCGTAGCGATGTATTTCTATGGCAGGGATACGTATTGTCGGCGGATGCAGGCAATCCTGAAGGCTCAGTTGGGAAACCGTGACTGGATCGTTATGTTGCGATTGTTTCATGTGCGTGCAATTTTAGATTTCATCAGCAAATGCAGGAGTTATCCCTTTCTTGTCCTTTCGAGCGGGGTGTCGATCTTCGGGAAAAGAGTTATTACCGTATTGGCGGCAGAACGCAGTTCTTTGCAATGCCTCGGACCCTTCAACATCTTGGTGATCTTTTGCTCTGGAACGATGATCAGGAGCTTCCTCTGGCTGTAATGGGCAGCGGAAGCAATATGCTTTTTTCGGACGAACCGTTTTCGGGGATCGTCGTTGCAATGGAAATGATGAACCGGATGTTCTGGGTTTCTCCGGGAGAGCTGTTCTGCGAAGCCGGGGTTGAAAATACGGATATAGCGGCTGAACTGCTTCGATGCGGCAGAGGCGGCGGGGAGTGGCTGCATATGCTGCCGGGTAGAATCGGAGGCACGATCCGCATGAATGCCCGCTGCTTTGGGGGAGAAATATCCGGAGTGACCGCTTATGTGGTGGCTATGGATATGCGAGGAAGATTACGATGGTTGACCGGGAACGAGGTCTTTCTTGGATATAAACAGACCTCGCTGATGACAAGCAGGGAGATTGTTGTTGCGGCACTTCTTCGTTTTCCCGTTTCAAAAGCACCCGAAGAGATTCGTACCGAAATGAGTCGATATGAAGAGGAGCGGCAGAGAAAACATCATTTCGATTTTCCGAGCTGCGGATCAACATTCAAAAATAACTATGAAGCCGGACGGCCCAGCGGTCAGATTTTTGAAGAGTTGGGATTCAAAGGGCAACAGGAAGGAGGTGCAGCGGTCAGCGGCTATCATGCAAATTTTATTTACAATACAGGCAAGGCATCATCATCCGATGTGCTTGCCCTCGCAGGCCGGATGAGAAGAGCTGCCAGAGAAAAGTCCGGCGTGGAACTGGAGCTTGAAGTCGAGTGTACAGGCATTTTCGAACGTGACCACCTGAATGCCTGCGGCGTGCCTTTTGTTCCCGCAGATACAGATAATTGCAAAGGATGGGCCGGTCTGCTCAGGAATCCGGGTCAGGACAGTTCAGTTTCAGGTTCGGGCGACCTGTTTCCCCAAACGCTCCTGAAGGGATATCTGACCGGATATTTCGGGGATAACGGTTCTTTTCCCCGCGATATAGCGGTTCATGTAGAACAGTTGGCGCCGATAGCGTATGCGGCCGGCAATCCGCTCATGCCGTTTCTGCGATGGACTACCCGCGCCGATTCCGGAGTTTTTTCCGCTGATCGGGGGACGCTTGTCGGGGGGCCGACCTCGGGAACCTTTGTCGATGAGCTATGGAGATTTCCTGTCTCGGAGTTGTTTATCGGTCATGGCGGAAGGGGAGCGCGATATCTTGAGTTTGAAATGCGCCCTTCCGGCGACTGGGTGGCATTGCGGTTCAGCGAACGTCGGGTGCGCGAAGCGGGTTTTGCCGTTCTTTCATGTGAATCATGGAGTGAAGATGTCGATTGTTTTGCCGACAGAGATGGTTTTGGTATGACGTTTTCGTTTCGGCTGCTCTACCCTTTTCTTGAAAAGAACATTCTCGCTTTGCAGTGTTGCGCCTCTCTTGGAGATCAACGTTACGGACTTTTTCCCTGGTGGAAGACGGATTCGGAAACACCTGATTTTCATCAACCCGATCGTTTTCTTCGGGTAAGGCTCACGTCATAAACCGGAGTCAGCTGTGTGAATTCAGGATGTTTCGTACATTAACCGATACAAATGTTATTTGTTTGATTGCGTTATCTTTATTCAGTACCAAATTATGCTGAAACGTTCCGGTTTGCTGTTTTCACTCTTTTTTCTGGTTTTCCAGCTTCAGGCATGCGAACTTTTCTTCGGAAAAACCATTGAAGGCCGACTCGATATGGAGGTTGCGCTCAGGGGCTTTTCGCTCGAGAGCGGTCTGGATATGGATAACCGGAATTTTATTATTCATGACGGTGTTGCCTATGAACTGGTTTTTCTGCCCGATACAAAGCTGAAAAATATTACACCATCAAAAAACGGAGTCGCTGTTCCGGTACCTGCCGAGCTGGGCAAAGTGAGGCTTGAACCGGGAGGATTATACAGAGTTAAAGGCAAGGTCGAAACGACCGGCGACCGGTTCGATACGTTTCCGGTCGAGATGATGCGTCTTCGTTCGATTGAATACCTTGGTTCAGGAGATGGCGGATTGCATATCAGGTTTTAGAGGTCTGCCGCGCGACAGAAAAAAAGGCGCCTGAAGAAAGCGCCTTTTTTTTTCTCAACAGAACGGCAAGTGCTTGCGGTTACAGATCTCCGGCTGGCATGCGCGATACCTCTGCAGCGGTAAAGACCGGACCTTCCTTGCAGATGTAAACCGAACCCACATTGCATCTGCCGCATTTGCCGACGCCGCATTTCATGCGGTTTTCAAGAGTTGTATAAACATTCTCTTCATTGAACCCGAGCTTGCCCAGCGAGATCAGGGTGAACTTGATCATGATCGGTGGTCCGCACAGCACTGCGATGCAGTTTTCCGCTGAAGGTGCCGCCTGTTCGAGAATGGAGGGCACAAATCCTATCCGGTGCTGCCAGTCAGGGGATTCTCCTCCCGGATCGACGGTCAGAACCAGTTCGATATCACTGCGGTTCTGCCACTCTTCAAGCTCATGTTTATAAACGAGATCTGCAACGGTTCTCGCTCCGTAAACAATGGTTATCTTGCCGAATTTATCTCTCTGGTCCAAACACGACCAGATCACGCTTCGGGTAGGCGGAAGCGCTATTCCTCCGGCTATGAACAGCAGGTTTTTACCGTAGAAATCTTCGATAGGGAAGCGATTTCCGTATGGGCCGCGATAGGTAACAAGATCACCGATTTCAGCGCTTGCAAGTGCAGCAGTAACCCTTCCTGACTGGCGAAAGGTGCACTCGATGTACTCGTTACGGGTTTCAGGACTGGCAACGCAGAAGGTGCTTTCACCTTCGCCATAGATACCGTAAAGCCCGAACATTCCGGTACGGTAGCGTTGTTTGAACTGTTCGTGGTCGGTCGGGTTCTGAAACTCGAGCCTCAATGTTTTAACGCCGGGCGCTTCGTCGCGTTTTGCGACGACTTTCATGATTGCCGGCTTGTAGATGTTCTGCTGGCCGTTCTGTGTGTTGTCTGTCACTGCGATAATTTTGTTATCTCTTGTAAGGTTTCTGTAATGCCCATGTCGACCGGACACTCGCGGGTACATCGTCCGCATCCGCTGCAGCTGTTCATGTTGAACTTTCCGGGAAAATAGTTGAATTTGTGCATAATCCTCTGACGCCATCTTGCCGACTGTGTCGAGCGGGGATTATGGCCCGAAGTGTGCATGGTGAAGAGGGCGAAGGAGCAGCTGTCCCAGTTTTTTCTGCGGATTCCCGTGTAGGTATCTCCCTCATCCTGAAAATCGAAACAGTGGCAGGTCGGGCAGAGGAAAGTACAGGTGCCGCATCCGATGCAGCGCATCGAAATCTCTTTCCAGAAATGGCTTTCAAAGTTTTCAGGGTTCTGCAGCCATTCGCGGCAGATATCCAGATCGAATTTTACCGGAACATCCGCCAGCGCAGCCGTTTGTGCCGGAGATTCTTCGAGCAGCCCCTCGATGCGGCTGAACGCTTCACGCCCCCGATCGGTCAGCTCCTCAACCTGCCATCCTCTATTGTCGCCGAGCGGACGGAGCAGAATGTCGGAACCCTGTGTGCTGTCCGGAGCAAGTTTCAGGGAGGTGCACATGCAGAATTCATCAGCAGCCGTACAGGCTATCGTGACGATGACAGTTTCATTTCTGCGTTTGAACCAGTAGGTATCCTGGTAATCCCAGCCGAAAAGGGGATCGTCGATGGCCATTGCGGATGCATCGCACGGTCTGGCGCCAAAAATAATTCGCTGCCGTCCGGGCGGAAGATACTCTTCAGTATCGATCTTCTGTTTACTGATACGGTAGCTGAACATCGGTTCAGTCTGCGGAAAGAAGAGGTCTTTGAGCGTTCTGTCCGGAAGAATGGTTCCCAGATCGAGTTCGTCGGCTTTTTCGACCGTGGCGTACTGCGAAATGTTGTTTTTTCTGACAGGGCCGACTACATCGAAACCTGCGGCATGCCATCTGGTCAGGCAGTCGTCGAGTTTATCGCGTAAGAGAATTTTTGTCATACGGGTTGCTTAGAGGATAAAGGTCTCTGGATCGTCCTTTTTAAAACTTGCCAGCACTGGTTCCTGGTTCTGGTCCATGCCTGAGAAATGGTCGAATGCATCGAGTACCTCGTTTGCCATTCTCCGGTTTATGAGACGGAGAGGAATATTGACCGGACAGGCCCGGTCGCATCCGCCGCATTCGACACAGCGGCCTGAAAGATGGAAGGCTCTGACCAGGTTCCATTCGAAATTTCCAAGGGTGTGGGAGGATGTATGAACCCATTGCGGCTGATTGTTATCGACGATGCATCTCTTGCAGTAACACATCGGGCAGACCTGACGGCATGCATAACATTTGATGCATTTGGCGAATTCCGCCTGCCAGAAGGCAAAGCGTTCCTGCGGGGTCATGGCTTCGATTTTTTCGACCAGCGCCTGTTCTTTTTCGGACGGAGTTCTGTTTTCCTTCAGGGCTGTCATCAGAGCGGCAAAATCACTTGCATGAGTGCCTTGCAGAGCGCTTATGGTACCGTTTTCTTCAGTAAAACCGAGAATGACGATCTGATCGGGATCGAGCTGGGATTCGGCTGCAAGGATATTGACGCTTCTGATTCCCTCGGGCCTAAGAAAAATTCCGATTTTCTTTTTGTCGCTCAGAAGGCCTTCGGTTACAAGATATCCCGACAGGTTTGCGTCGCATGACGCGTCTACATGGAGCAGGGCGGCATCGTCGGCCGTACGGGCAAACAGAGCCCTTCTTCTTTCGGGCGTCGAGCCCGCTCCGTAGCCGATCACAAGCTTCACTTCGCCTGATGAAAGCAGTTCCGCGGCTTTTTTTCTGTACTGTTCCTGTATACTCATTGCTGTAGATAAAAATTAAAGCGAAACCGGAGCTTCGGTCTCATGGATCATAGCCTTGTATTGTTCGAACGGGCCGAGTTTGCGGATGTCTTCGGTCAGGCTGCTGATGAGTTCGGCGAATTTTACCCCTTCGGCGGCGCTGATCCATGAGAACCTGATCCGTTCGAGAGGAATGCCGGTAAAGTTCAGAAGGGCCCGGAATACCGTCCATCGGCGACGTGCGTGGTAGTTGCCGTGGGTGAAGTGGCAGTCGCCCGGATGACAGCCGCTTACAAGCACGCCGTCCGCACCTTTCTGCAGAGCTTTGAGAATGAACATCGGGCTGATTCTTCCCGTGCAGGGTAGCCGCACCATGCGGATGTTCGGAGGATATTTCAGGCGGCTGGTGCCGGCAAGATCTGCTCCGGCATAGGTGCAGTAGGTGCAGACAAAGGCTACGATTTTCGGTTCGAATGGTTTACTCATACGTTCGGTTTATTGATTCTTTTGTCTCCGCCTCTACAGCCCCATGACTTCGGCGAATATCTGTTTTTCGGTAAATCCTGCCAGGTCGATGCTGTTCGATCGGCAGAAGGTTACGCAGGTGCCGCATCCCTGGCAGAGTCCGGGATTGATAAAGGCGACCTGTTTGATGAGTTCTCCTGAACGGCTGAGAATGTCTTTTTTCTCGATGGCATTGTACGGACAGGCCAGAGCGCAACCCCAGCAGCCGGAACAGGTAGATTCGTTGTTGATCGCGATAACCGGTTCGCGTTCGAGCTGATCGCGGCTGAACAGGCCGATTACCTTGCTGGCGCAGGCCGATGCCTGGGAAACCGAATCGGGAATATCTTTCGGCGACTGGCATGCACCGGCCAGAAAAATTCCGGCAGTTGCGGTTTCAACCGGACGGAGTTTTAGGTGGGCTTCATTATAAAAACCGTACTCATCGCATCCGATACCGACAACCTTAGCGAACTCCCTTGCGTCCGGCTGAGGGGTTATGGCCGTAGCGAGCACAACCATATCGGCGGCAATTTCAACGGGTTTGCCGAGCAGGGTATCGACGCCGCGCACCATCAGCTTTCCGTTCTCCTGCCAGACTTTGCTGACGCGACCCCTCAAATAGGCGGCTTCATCTTCTTCAATCGCCCTGCGGGTAAACTCGTCGTACCCTTTCCCGGCCGCCCTTATATCCATATAGAAAACATGTGCTTTACCGCCGTGGACCTTGTGTGCATAGAGCATGGCGTGCTTGGCCGTGTACATACAGCAGATTTTCGAGCAGTATTTTACTCCTTTCGAGGGGTCCCGAGACCCGGCGCACTGGATAAAAACAATGGTTTGAGGTTCCTTGCCGTCGGATGGCCGCAGAATTTTCCCTGCGGTAGGACCGCTGGCAGAGGCAAGGCGTTCAAACTGCAGGCCGGTGATCACATCGGCATATTTCCCGTAACCGTACTCGCCGTACATGGCAGTATTCTGAATCTGAAAACCGGTCGCAACGACAATGGCTCCTATTTCCAGGTCGAGAAATTCGTCCTGCATTTCGAAATTTATGGCGTTTGTCTCGCAGACCTTCTGGCACACCTTGCACTTGCCGTTTTTGAAAAAGGTGCAGTGTTCCTTGTCGATAACCGGTATGTTCGGTACCGCCTGGGCAAAAGGCGTATAGATCGCCGGTCGTTTGCCAAGAGCGCAGTCGAATTCATCGCTGATTTTCTTCTGCGGGCATTTCTGGATGCAGTCTCCGCATCCGGTGCAGGCTTTCATATCCACATATCTGGATTTCTGGCGGATTCTGACCTTGAAATTGCCTATGAACCCTTCGACCTGTTCGATTTCCGAATAGGTCAGCAGGCGGATTTTGGGATGCTGGGCAGCCTCAACCATTCGCGGCGTCATGATGCACTGCGAGCAGTCAAGCGTAGGGAAGGTCTCGGAAAGCTGTGCCATATGGCCGCCAAGCGATGGCTCCCGTTCTACAAGCACCACCTCCTGACCGGCATTGGCGATGTCGAGCGCGGCCTGAATACCGGCGATACCGCCTCCAATAACGAGTGCCCGCTTCGTTACCGGGACTTCTATAGGCTGCAGTTCGTTGTTCAGCTTGACCTTTTCGATAAGCGAACGGGTGATTTCGATAGCTTTTTCGGTAGCCATATCCTGATCGGTGTGTACCCATGAGCACTGTTCCCGGATATTGGCGATTTCGCACAGGTAGGGATTCAGTCCGGCTTCGGCGCAGGCTTTGCGGAATGTGGCTTCGTGCATTCTCGGCGAACATGCGGCAACCACAACTCCCGTAAGATTGTGTTCCCTGATGGCTTTTTTCACGTTCTCCTGACCGGGATCGGAACAGAAATACTTGTACTCGACCGAAACCGATACGCCGGGATGGTCGTTCATGGCCGAAGTGAGTCGGGTACAATCGATTTTTGCGCCGATGTTTTCGCCGCAATGACAGATAAAAACGCCTATTTTTGCCATTCTTTCATGATTTGGTAGATCGTCGGGCCAGGCAGCAACGCCGCTTGGTTGTTTCAACAAGGCAAGACTGTGCCTCTGAAAACCGCAACGGTTTTTTCCGTTTGCCGGTTCAGTGTTTCACTGAAAAAAAAACCGTTCTGTTCCCAGGAACAGACTGAAGACAAAGAGAGACGACAGGCGTTCTTTCTCTGTATGGTCGGAGATCTCTGATACAGGCGAGAATGCCCTCAAGAGCGTCCGGACAGAACGGGAGAGCGGAATCGGTCCCTTACTGCAGAAATGTATTGCATAGGTATCTCCGGTTACCGGTTATTGAGCAGGTCGAGCGCCGGAACGAAATGTTTTCCTACAGCAACCTCTGCAGGATCGGCGCCGCAAGCTACAGCAACAAGTTCCGAAATATAATAAACCGGCATGGCTTCTATATCATTATACCGTTTTCTCATACCCTCCTGCCGCATATCAAGATTCGCATGGCAGAGCGGGCAGGCCACCACAAATGCCTTTGCGCCGTTTACCGATGCATTTCTCGCTATGCTGTGCGTAAGATCCTCGACCATCTCCTGCTGGGCGAGCGTCAATCCTGCTCCGCAGCATTCGATTTTGAATGCCCAGTCAACAGGGTTGCCTCCCAGCGTGGTGACGACCTGTTCCATTTTAACCGGATTCTCGGGATCGTCAAAACTCATGGCATCCATCGGCCTGACGAGCAGGCATCCGTAATAACAGGCAAGGCTGAGATTCCTGAGCGGGCGTTTCACCCGTTTAGCAAGTTCGTCATCGCCGTAACCCTCGAGGAGTTGAGTGACTCCGATGAACTCTGCTCTGCCGGTTGGCTCGATGCCGGTTGTGCTTTTCACCTCATTGCGGAGCTCTTCCGATTCGATGAGTGCCTTGCGGGTGGTAACCTGCCTGTTCTGGCATGCGGCGCACGGCGCAAGTACGTAGTCCATCCCGGCAGCGTCGGCAAGAGCCTGATTGCGTGCCGGAAGCAGGAGCGCGAGCCGGTGACTTGTCGCGTGAGCAGACGTAGCACCGCAGCAGTTCCAGTCGGGAATTTCCTGCAGGCGAATATCGAGGAGTTCACACATTTTCCGCACTGAAATATCATACTCTTTGGCCGTACCGTTCAGTGAGCATCCGGGGTAATATCCGATGGTCTGTCCCGGTTTTATGGCTGGAGGGAGTTGGGGGGAAAAACTGATCTTTTTCGGCTTTCTTGCCGCAACCCTGGTATGCGCGTCCTTTTCGGCGAGTTCAAAGATTTTCTCGATCTGATTCTTCGCGTTGACGCCTTCTTTTCCGCTGAATGAAGTGAGCGGATTGATTTTCCCCTCACGTATCATTTTAATGCCGGATGAGGCATCCTGAAGAAAGGTGCGCGTCCTCAACTTGTAGCTATTGACCAGCGAAAGCTCCTGCAACCGCCCGTGTTTACGGATGTTGTTCAGAAACGAGGTATGAAAGGCTGTAACCAGTTTTTTCGAGCGGTCTTCGGAAACAATGCCGGTTTTGATGGCAAGCTCCCTGAGCGCATCCATTGTTGCGGCAATATCCATGTTCTGGGGGCATCTGGACGTACAGGTCTGGCATCCGACGCAATACCACAGAGCATTGCTTCGCATAGCCTCCTCGAGGTATCCGGCCTGGACAAGACGCATGATCTTCGTGGGAGGGTTATCCATAAAGGCTCCAGCCGGACATCCTGCCGTGCACTTACCGCACTGATAACAGCAGTTGTAGTCATTTCCCGTATGCTGACTTATCTGCAGTTTAAATGCATCATTGGAGGAGATATTGAGTTTTGACACCGGGTTACTGATTAGCATGTTGAGGAGCGGAATTCAAAACGACACAAACGTAACATTGTAAGGAAAAAAAAAATAAAGTCCAATTTGTAGAATAAGCTGATTTTGATAATAGCCGGCTTTTCTAACGCGGGGGAGATTGCAGCAGTGACTTTCGTGTTCTATATTTCCCGACAAAACAGTCTTGTCCAAATATTGTCATTTTTTAAACAATTACAATCATATTTATGCTTAAAGAGTTCAGAGAATTTGTTCTTCGCGGCAATGTGGCCGATATGGCAGTAGGTATAATTATCGGTGGCGCTTTCGGAGCAATCGTCAATACCCTCGTTTCAGACGTGCTCATGCCGCCGCTTGGCCTCCTGATCGGGGGGATCGATTTTTCGAATTTCTATCTGGTGCTCAAGGATGGCTCAGCTCCGGGTCCATATGCGGCTCTTGCCGACGCAAAAGCCGCCGGGGCGGTCACCGTAAACTACGGCATTTTCCTTAACGCCCTTATCAGCTTTCTGATCATGGCGTTTGCGGTATTCATGCTTATCAAGTCCCTCACCTCGTTACGCGGCAAGCCTGAACCTTCCGCACCGGCGCCGGCCGTGAAAGAGTGTCCGTATTGCTGCAGCGCCATTCCTGTCAAGGCATCCCGTTGTCCTGACTGTACATCCCGGCTTGAAAAATAAAATAGCCGCAGTATGGATATAAGTCTCTTTTTGCTTATGATATTGCAACGCATGCAGTTTTTTTGCAGATGAATTATTTCAGAACCTGATTATGTTTGATGAAATCCAGTTTGACAAGATAAAGAGGCTTCCAAAGTATGTTTTCGCTGCCGTCAATGAGCTGAAAATGGCTGAACGGAGGGCCGGAGAGGACGTTATCGATTTTTCGATGGGCAATCCTGACGGCCCTACACCCCAGCATATCGTTGACAAGCTGGTGGAGAGCATAAATAAACCGAGAACCCACGGTTATTCCGTGTCGAAGGGGATTTACAAGCTGAGGGGGGCCGTCGGCAGCTGGTATCGGCGGAAGTACAATGTCGATCTCGATCTTGACCGCGAGGTGGTTGTCACGATGGGATCAAAGGAGGGATATGTCCATCTTGTGCAGGCGATCACCAACCCCGGCGATCTTGCTATGGTGCCCGATCCCTGTTACCCGATTCACTCCCAGGCGTTCATTCTTGCCGGCGGCAATGTTCACCGGTTGAAACTGGAGATGCTCGAAGACTACCGTCTCGATGAAGATGCGTTTTTCAACAATATCGAAACCGCTCTCAGGGAGTCCTCTCCGAAGCCGAAATACCTTGTGGTGAACTTTCCCAACAATCCCACCACGGCCACGGTAGATATCTCCTTTTATGAACGTCTGGTCGAGCTTGCCAGGAAAGAGCGTTTCTACATCATCAGCGACATTGCCTATGCCGAGATAACCTTTGACGGCTATGTCACGCCCTCCGTTCTTCAGGTTCCGGGAGCGAAGGACGTTGCCGTTGAAAGTTACACCCTTTCGAAAACCTACAACATGGCCGGCTGGAGAGTCGGGTTTATGGTCGGCAACGCCAAACTCATAGGGGCCCTTGAAAAGATCAAGAGTTGGCTCGATTATGGCACGTTTACGCCTATCCAGGTGGCTTCAACCATTGCGCTTACCGACGACCAGAGCTGTGTGGCGGAGATATGCGACGTTTATCGCCGTCGTCGCGACGTGATGATCAAAAGCTTCGATAATGCCGGATGGCCGATACTGCCGCCGAGGGCAAGTATGTTCGTCTGGGCACGCATTCCCGAACACCTCAGGAGCATGGGCAGTCTGGAATTCAGCAAGAAACTGCTTACGGAAGGCAAGGTCGCGGTCAGTCCCGGCATCGGTTTTGGAGCCTATGGCGATGAATATGTCCGCGTCGCCATGATTGAAAACGAAGAGCGTATCCGTCAGGCCGCCAGAAATATCAGGAAGTTCCTGAAAAACAGCGAATCCTGATTTCTGCACAACGTTTTCCCTGGACCTGCTCCTCTGCCTGGATGGGCAGGTCGAAGGGCTTATTCCTCCAGAGAAAAAATTTCCTGCACAGCGGCAGGTATGGCATCGAGGATGTCGTTTGCCGATACCAGGCTGGATATGTCATTTGCCAGATCTCCGGCTCTGCCGTGAAACCATGCTGCCGCCGCTGCCGCGTCGAGAATGGCAGCCCCTTTTGCAGCAATCGCAGCAATCATGCCGGCGAGGATATCTCCTGAACCTGCGGTAGAAAGCGCTTCAGTGCCAGAGTCGTTGAGCATAAGCCCCTCATCGCCGCCCACAATCAGCGTAGGATGACCCTTGAGCAGAAGATTGACCCTGTTTTGCCGTGCAAAATCAGTGGCAAGCACAAGCGCGTTTCGAGCGATATCGTCAGCCGGAATGCCGCAAAGCCGGCTGAATTCTCCGTAATGCGGCGTCAGTATGGTATTGGCGAAATCGATTCCGGATGCAGGCAGGGCGGTGCCGGAAAGGGCAAAGAGCGCATCGGCGTCGAGCACGAGTTTACACCCTGTTATCTCGGGTTTACGGAGCAGCTCCCTTATAAAATCTACGGTTTCCGGATTCCTGCCAAGTCCGCATCCGATCAGCACGGCATCCGCCCATCCGGCTTTTTCGAGGATGGCATCCATCTCCTGGCCGATGACGACCGCTTCCGGCGCATAGGCGTGCAGCACGCCAGCACCGGCAATGGGGATGGCTGCACAGACATACCCGGCTCCTGTTTTTAGTGCGGCTTTAACGGCAAGCATTGCCGCGCCAAGCATCGAGGCGTTATCGGTTTGCGATCCGGCGATAATGAGTACCTTTCCGCTCTGGTGCTTGGCGCCCTCAGGCTCTCTCAGAGTAAAATGTTCCGCGGCAAACTCTTTATCTGTCAATCGGCAGGCTGAGGGATCGATCAGAAATTCCGGGATCGAAATTTCTGCAATACGGACCTCTCCGCAGTGACGGGGACCGTCATTGAAAAAAAATCCCGTTTTCAGAAAAGCCATGGAAACCGTCATATCGGCAAGAACGCACCTTTCGGAGGTAACGCCGGATGTAGCATCGAGACCTGATGGAATATCGAGCGCTATGAGTGGCGATCCGGTACGCTCATGGATGCCGTTCAGCAGATCGATACCTTCGCGAAGCGGAGAGGAGAGCTGTCGGCGGAGTTTCAGTCCGGTTCCGAGTATCGCATCGATAAGAGCGTCATAGTGTGTCTCCCGGACGAAAGGCAGAGCCTCGGCGTGACCATGAAAGATACGCAGTTGGCCGTTCAGGGCTTTGTAGCCATCGAGTATGTCAAGTGCGTTGCGATTGATCGGGGATAAATCCGTTTCGGGGTAGAGCAGAAGAATATCGACCTGTGCGCCATGGTTCAGCAGATGACGGGCAAGTACCAGTCCGTCGCCGCCGTTGTTGCCCTTGCCGCAGACCAAAAGAAAAACGATGCCGTCGATACCTTCATTTTCGAAAAGTTCCCTGACGAGATCCGATGTACGGGCTCCGGCAAGCTCCATAATCCGTATCGCTCCGATATGGAGATCGTCTATAGCGGCACTGTCTGCTCTCGCCATTTCTGCCGCAGTAACTACTGGAAGCATGATCTTTTCTCCTCCGCAGAAAAAAAGTTATCGGCAATCGCCCGTCATTGCCGCAACAACCGGTAAACCGGTTGTTGCGGCATCGCGACTCGATGGCGTTGGATTTACAGTTCGTCGAGATGCAGCGCCTGTTCGAGCGCATTGAAATACGCCTCGACAAGTTCTTCGTTTGTAAAGGAGAGCGCGGTTCGTCCGTTGATGGCTATTGCCGCATTCTTTTCGGTTACTTTGCCGATAACCCGTACCGGTACATTGAAAAGCACGGCTTCTTCTATGACCTCTTTGGCTGATTCCGGCGCAATGCTCACCAGCACCCGTCCCTGAGCTTCGGAGAAGAGCTGCTGCTGGATATGGAAAGGATGGATCGCGGCATTTTCAATGTCGATATCAAAACCGAGCGGCTTGTCTGTATTCATAATGGCTTTCTCGGCAAGAGCCACCAGCAATCCGCCATCGGAAATGTCGTGAGCCGAATGAAGCAGTTTTTTCGACGCCAGAGCCACAAGCAGTTCCTGAAGGTTTTTTTCGTGCCGGAGATCGATATCCGGAGCATCCTGTCCCGGCGTATCGTACTGCATGACCAGATATTCCGAACCATCAAGGGAAAGTTCGGGATCGCCGAACAACAGAATCGCGTCGCCGACATGCTGATAGGTTGATCCCACAACCGTGTCGATATCGTCGAGCAGTCCGATCATACCGATGGTGGGGGTGGGGTAGATGGAGGTGCGTTCGCCTCCGATCGAAGTTTCATTATAAAAGCTTACATTTCCTCCGGTTACCGGAGTATTGAAGGCCCTGCAGGCTTCACCCATTCCCTCTACGGATGTTTTGAACTGAAAATAGACATCCGGTTTGTAGGGGTTGCCGAAGTTCAGGCAGTTCGTAATGGCCAGAGGTTTGGCCCCTGAGCAGGCAATGTTTCTCGCGCACTCGGCGACGGCGATTTTCCCCCCCTTCAGCGGGTTAAGGTAAACGTAACGGGCGTTGCAGTCGGTTTTCATGGCAAGGCCTTTCCTTGATCCTTTCACCCGTATCACGGCTGCGTCGGATGTCCCGGTCGGGGTAATGGTGTTGGTCTGAACCATGGAGTCGTACTGTCGGTAAACCCACTGCTTGCTGGCTATACTTGGCCGTGAAAGCAGGGCAAGCGAGAGCGCATGCAGGTCGAGACGTTCGTCGCCGATCAGTTCGGCAACCGGCGTTGCCGGTTTTTTTTCCACAGCATCCCTGATATAGACCGGAGCCCCGCCGCCAAGCACCAGCGATTCGGCCGGAATTTCGGCAACGACCCGGCCATGCTGCCTCACCCTGATCTGATTGTCGGAGGTAACGGTTCCGATTACGACGGCCTGTACATCCCATTTGCGGTACACCTCGATAATCCGTTCCTCGAAACCTTTTTCCGCTACGATAAGCATCCTTTCCTGTGATTCGGAAAGCATGATTTCATAAGCGCTCATACCTGCTTCGCGAGCCGGAACCAGATCCAGGTCGATGTCTATGCCTCCGCGGCCGGTTTTTTCAATTCCCCGTGCGCTCATCTCCGAAGTCGAACTGGTCAGGCCGGCTGCGCCCATATCCTGCAGTCCGACGACATAGCCGGTGGCGATAGCTTCGAGCGTAGCTTCAAGCAGCAGTTTTTCTGCAAAAGGATCGCCAACCTGCACGCTTGGCCGTTTGTCTTCGGAAGCTTCGCTGAGATCTTCTGAAGCGAATGTCGCTCCGTGAATGCCGTCCCGTCCGGTTGACGACCCAACGATCAGCACCGGATTGCCCTCGCCTTTTGCCGTCGCGCTGACGGTTTTATGGTGTTCGACAATTCCAACCGACATGGCGTTGACCAGTGGATTCCCTGTATAACACTCTTCGAAGTAGATTTCGCCTCCCACGGTCGGCACGCCGAACGAGTTCCCGTAATCGCCGATTCCCCGCACAACGCCGTCAACAAGGTAGCGGACTCTGGGGTCTTTGGGTGAGCCGAAACGCAGGGAGTTCAGGGATGCGACAGGTCTTGCTCCCATAGTGAAAATATCGCGATGGATGCCACCCACTCCGGTTGCCGCGCCCTGATAGGGCTCGACGGCGGACGGGTGGTTATGCGATTCTATCTTGAAGGCGACGGCAAGGTTGTCGCCAATATCCACAAGACCGGCATTCTCCTCGCCGGCTCCGGTCAGCAGCGCGCCGCCGTCTCTCGGCAGCGTTTTCAGAACGGCGATAGAGTTTTTGTAACTGCAGTGTTCCGACCACATGACCGAGAATATGCCAAGCTCGGTGAACGTCGGGGTTCTCTTGAGAATATCGAGGATTTTCTGATATTCTTCGGCATTCAGGCCATGCTCCTGGGCAAGCTGCAGGGTGACTTCTGGTTCAGTGAGTTTCATAGGGAACGATGAGCGTTACAGGATGGTCATGGCTGCTGGCCGTGACAGTTTTTATATTTTTTTCCGCTGCCGCAGGGGCACAGGTCGTTACGCCCTGGTTTTTTTTCGGCTATAACCGTTTGCGGTACATTTTCTCCCGCATTATCCGCATTCGACCCGGCTGATTCCTCGATATGCTGATAGATGCTTTCCGCTGCCTGATGCTGGGCAACAAGTTTTTCCTGTCGAAGCGCCTCCTTTTTCTGGCGTGCTTCTATTTCGCGGGCTTCGTCGGGATTGACCGGAAAAAGTTTGAAGGCCAACGAAAGAGTTTCGAGTTCGATCTCCTGCAAAAGAACGACGAACAACCGGAAAGCCTCCTGCTTGTATTCCAGCAGCGGATCTTTCTGGCCATAGGCCCGCAGGTTTATGCCTTCCCGCAGAGAGTCGATCTCTCTGAGATGTTCCCTCCATTTTTTATCGATGACGCTGAGCACGGCATATTTTTCAATCTGCCCCATGATCTCTTCGGGAATTTCCTTTTCCTTGCGCAAGTAAAAGGCAAGAGCCGTCTCATAGAGTTTGTCGGCAATGCCTTTTGTGCCTTCACGGTCAAACAGGCCGCTTTCAGGCCGGAATTCGACCGAAAGTTCCCTGAGCAGGCGTTCTTCAAGTTCTTCAGGGTCGAACGCCTTTTCATATTTTTTGACCACCATATCGCAGTAATCTCTGAGCAGATCGAAAATATCGCTGGTGAGGCGCTCTTTCTGAAGGCCGTTTTTTCTTCTTGTATAGATAACGTCGCGCTGCTGATTGAGCACATCGTCATATTCAAGAAGACGTTTCCGGATGGCAAAGTTCTGCTCCTCCACCTTTTTCTGGGCTCTTTCAATCGATTTGGTGATCATGGTGTGCTCGATGACGTCACCCTCTTCATGTCCAAGTCGGTCCATGACCGAAATAACCCGTTCTGAACCGAACAGACGCATCAGTTCATCTTCAAGCGAAACAAAAAAGACCGATTCTCCGGGATCGCCCTGACGTCCAGCGCGTCCGCGGAGCTGCCGGTCGATACGGCGTGATTCATGCCGTTCCGAACCGAGAATGAAGAGACCGCCAAGCTCCCGGACGCCGGAACCGAGCTTGATGTCGGTGCCTCTTCCGGCCATGTTCGTGGCAATGGTGACCGCTCCTTTCTGGCCGGCTGCGGCAACGATTTCAGCTTCCCGGTCATGCTGTTTTGCGTTCAGTACGCTGTGCGCTATGCGTTTGCCGCGCAGCATTCTCGAAAGGGTTTCCGATACCTCGACGCTTGCGGTTCCTACAAGTACCGGCTGCCCCTTTTTCTGCAGCTCTTCGACCTTCTCGACAACGGCATTGTACTTTTCCCTCCTGGTCTTGTAAACCAGATCGTCCATATCCTTGCGCACGATAGGTCTGTTGGTTGGAATAACCACTACATCGAGCTTGTAAATCTCGTAGAATTCCGAGGCTTCGGTTTCGGCAGTACCGGTCATGCCGGCAAGCTTTTTATAAAGACGGAAGAAATTCTGTATGGTGATGGTCGCCATGGTCTGCGTTTCGCCTTCGATCCTGACGTTTTCCTTGGCTTCGATAGCCTGATGCAGGCCGTCACTGTAGCGTCGTCCCGGCAGAATTCGTCCGGTAAATTCGTCGACAATCATAACCTTCCCCTCCTGTACCACATATTCGTCGTCGCGCTCGAAAAGCGAGAATGCCTTGAGCAGCTGGCTGATATTGTGCAGTCGTTCGGAGCGATCGGCAAAGAGCCGGTAAACCGCATCCTTCTGTTTGACTTTCTCGGCGGCGGAGAGCGAGGCATTGCTCTCTATAATGGCGATCTCCGATCCGACATCCGGAAGGAGAAAGATATCGCTGTCCTGATGGCTCAGGCGGCTGAGAAAATCCCGTCCCTTATCGGTCAGATCGATAGTGCCGGCTTTTTCATCAACGGCGTAAAAGAGCTCGTCATCGACCTCGTGCATGCGACTGGCGTTGTCCTTGAGAAACTCGTTTTCCGTGCCCTGCACCAGCTTTGCCAGACCCTGCTGCGAGAGCATCTTGATGAAGCGGCTGTTTTTCGGCTGGCCCCTTTTGACTCTCAGGAGTGCGAGCCCGGCATCGAAATCGCCCGGTTTCGTTTTAAGAATTTTTTCCGCATCGGTCAGATACGACGCCACGAGCTGCTGCTGGTTGCGGACAAGCTGATCGATCCATGGCTTGATTTCCTGAAACTTGCTGTTGTCGGCATTGGGTACCGGACCGGAAATAATCAGCGGGGTTCTGGCTTCATCGATCAGGACGCTGTCCACCTCATCGACAATGGCGAAATAGAAATCGCGCTGCACCATCTCTTCGACGCTGCCTGCCATGTTGTCGCGGAGGTAGTCAAAACCGAATTCGTTATTGGTGCCGTACGTAATATCGCACCGATACTGCTCTCGGCGTTCGAACGGGTGCATGGTGTTGAGAATGACGCCTACGCTCAGGCCGTGATACTCGAATACCGGAGTCATCCACTCTTTGTCGCGCTGTGCCAGATAGTCGTTCACCGTAACGACATGTACACCGCGGCCTGTCAACGCATTGAGAAATATCGGAAGGGTAGAGACAAGGGTTTTGCCTTCACCGGTAGCCATTTCGGATATGCGGCCTGAATGGAGGACCATGCCGCCGATAAGCTGCACGTCGTAAGGTACCATATCCCATGTCATATCATGCCCCATCACCGTGTAAACATGTCCTTTCAAACGACGGCAGGTGTCTTTTACCAGGGCGAATGTATCCGGAAGAATTTCCTCGAGCACCGATACGGTTGCTTTTTCATACTCCTCAGAAAGGGTATCGAGTTCGTCGTTGATCCTGTCGGCTTCTTCAAGGGGAATATCCGGGGTGCTCAGCTTTGAGAGCAGTTCCTGTTTTTTCTCCTCCAGAGGGCGTAACGCGCCGCGAACCGTACTGCGCAGCTGAAGCCCCTTTTCCTTTAATCCGTCGTCAGAAAGCGACTGAAAGGAGAGCTGCAGCTCGTTGATTCGCTGGATAACAGGCTGTATTTTCTTTATGTCCTTATCGTGCTTTGATCCGAATATCTTCTCAAAAATTTTCAGCATTCTTTTTAGTCGTTCGAGCTTGTGTTTGGACAGGTTAAAAACCGTATAGATAATTGTTTTCTAAGGTATTGAATTACCTACTGAGAAAAAAGATGTCATCGAGAAAAAAAGCAGGGGGTGGGCTTTCCGGTAATTGCTTTTTAAGCGATTATTCCTTTAGTTCAATTCAAATATACTGTTATTATCCGCCAATACTGAAATTCCTCCCCATTTAATAAAACCCGCCCGTTTTGAACGGTGAAACCGGATGACCAGGACGCCAATTCGTTAACAACCTCTTCCTCCCGTCCCTCAGCACTCGTCCCTCAGAACTCGTAGCACTCTAAAACATAGCACGTAATACGATTTTTAAACCAGGACGCCAATTCGTGCAAATCAGTGAAAATCCGCGGGCAGAAAAAGGAGTATCGCTTTGCGGGAGTATCGGTCGGGTACGCCCGGGAGTATCATTCGTTCCGCGAATGGGAGTGTCGCGGGTCGCGCGGCATAAAATTATGTTTTTTTTCAACTCCTGGCTGGATGGCTGGATAGCTGGATAGCGAGACAACAAAACAGCAAAAATCTTTTCCTGCTGATCAGCTGACAAGCCATCCAGCCTCTTCAACCTGACCCGTATCATTCAGCACTCAGAACTCAGCACTCGGTACTCAGAACTCAGAACTCAGCCCCTCCCATCTTCTACCGCGAAGCGATACTCCGCGATCCGACAGCGAGCATACTTCCGGGCGCGAAGTGCCGATACTCTCCCGTCCCCGTAACTCATAACAAGATCTTCCCATGTATCGTCGCATCGCAGTGGATCTCATGTGCTGCCTGAATGAATTGGAATTACGGGTAGCGGATCAGCCTGTTTTGCCGGCCGATCACCGTAATACGCCTTCGCCGTGATCTTCGTACGGAAAAGGGCGTCACGCCGTTTCGAGACGCTTGACTTTTCTGCGCCAGCAATGAAAGAGAAGATGGCCGGCATAACCGGCCAGTTCCGGCTTCAGGATGGTACGGACCTCATCCTGAAGCCGGAGATAGTTTTTTTCCGTCAACGACATGGAGGCTCTTCGGATGCCGAACCATTCTCCCAGATACTGACGTACATGGGTGTCGATAGGAAATGCGTCGAAACGACCGAGACTGAACAGCGCGATGCAATCGGCGATTTTCGGACCTATGCCGTCATATTCGCAGAGCGTAGCTCTTACCCTTTCAAGCGAGAGCGATTGTAACCCTTTGGTCGAAAAGTCAAGCGTTCCAGCTGCCGCCGCGGCTGCGACACGCCTGATGTTGAGGGCTCTCCGGTAATTGTTGTTGGTGCAGGCCTGCAGCGACAACACGGAAGCTTCGGCGAGAATCGCCGGTTCCGGGAAGCGGTAGAGACGGTGTTTCTGTTTCATGAATTCGATGGTACAGGGTGTGCCGAACTTCTCGCAAAGCATGGCGATCTGCCGGCGTATCAGCGCCATACCGATTCCCTGAGCACACATAAAGGTTATGGTTGTTTCAAACGGATCCTGACGGAGCAGCTTCAATCCCGAATACTCCCGTAACAGCTCTGCGATGATTGGAAACTGTTTTATAAAGTTATCATCAAACAGTTTTCGGTTATCGATATCCAGTGTAAAAAAATCCGACAAAGCCTCTGAAACAGGTATACCCCGTATATATTTATCCGATGTATAAATATATATACTTCCATTATTAAGCTGATTTACAACTACCGGAACTCCTTGAATTGCAGATGCAAAACAGTTCTCATGAAATGGGATACGGTTCCATAAAAAAGATTGACCGCTGTAAATAGAATCTTCAATAAGGACAGGGTTGATGATCTTTAATGACGATCGAAAAATCAGCGAAATGATGTCGTTATCATTCAATTTTATCACGATTGCGATTAATAAAAAACAATTTATATAATATAGTTTAAATACTTATAATATAATAAAATAAATGTTCTTATATAAAAATAATTTATATTTTTCTGTTTCGGTTATTGTGATTGATAAATTTATTTTTTATTTGGTAAAATAATTTTTTATACAAAATATATTTTTATATATCACTGTATTTATGTTCTGACATTTCCTGATATTTTTGTTTTGCATTCAACTGATAAATCATGATTTATTATGAAATAAATTCAGGTATAAAGATTTATGAATTCTTTTAGATGTTCATGTCATGATTTATGAATATCATTATAAACTGCTATATAACGCTTTATGATATAATGAATTATGGTCTTCAGTCTTGTTGATGATGTGTCTGTAACCTGATTATCAGTCTGGATAATCAAGAGTTTATCATGGCGATTGATGATGCTGAAATCGTTTTAAAACGATCGGTTGCAGAGGTTATATGTATGTTTGTATAACGGATGCACACGGCCGGTTTCGTGTATCGGAAATGAAAGGGTGCCTTTCGGAAATTCCGGAACAGTTTAAGTTGATGGCGAGTGGGTTTGCCGGTGAAAAAACCTGAATCAGGCAGAGAGATATGCGCCCGGATATTTTTCCCTGGAATGGTTGAATCCGGCTGCGGATATTTCAACCCCGCAAAACGGGCGACACAGCCCGCTCAGCTCTTTTAGCTCATTACGGCAGACCCGGGACGGGCAGCTTCACTGCATCATATGATTTGGAAACGCTCAATAATAAAGGTTTTTGCGTCATCAGGCGCGCTTGATGCGCTGCCAGGGCATGAATGCCTGTTCTTATTCCATTTCCAATACAGCTATGCAGTTATATTGTCCGCGACAATTTTGAAATTCCTTGCCATTAACCAATGAAAAAGGAGTATCGCTTCGCGGGAGTATCGGTCGGGTACGCCCGGGAGTATCATTCGCTCCGCGAATGGGAGTATCGCGCGCCGTGCGGCATAAAATTATGTTCTTTTTTCAACTCCTGGCAGGATGGCTGGATGGCTGGATGGCGAGACAACATAACAGCAAAAATCTTTTCCTGCTGATCAGCTGACAAGCCATCCAGCCTCTTCAACCTGACCCGTAACACTCAGCACTCCGAACTCAGAACTCGGTACTCAAAACTCATCCCCTCCCATCTTCTGCCGCGAAGCGATACTCCGGCAATTCGAAGCGAGCTATACTCCGCGATGCGACAGCGAGCATACTCCCGTTCGTCCTGCGAACGATACTCCTCATCTCCGCCAACCAATAGAATTGGAATTAAACGACCCTGAGCATAGTAAAGGCAAGGCGCTCAATTCAGCTGTCTGAAGCAGCTCAGCAGCGACTCCTGCGGGGCCTCTTCGGCACGGATCAGTTCGAAGGTGCGGTTTCGGGTTTCGGGAGCATCGATCGACAGTACGGCGATCTCGGCTACGTCGCTGCGATCGATCGAGCCGGTTATCCGGTCGCCGGTATCGAGTATCAGACGGTGCTGCAGGGGGGGACCGTCAAGCAGTCCTCCGGGCCGGATGACGGTATAGGCGAATCCCGGTTCTCCGAAAAGACGACGCACTTCGTTTTCGCCGGCCAGCTTCATGTCGAGCACCCGACCGTATTTATTCAGCGGGTGTTCGGGCCTGGTGACGGCAAGCGAGCTGATGAGAATGAATGTTTTCACTCCTTCTGCTTTCGCCAGCGTAGCGAGTCGGATAACCGCATCCCTGTCGATTGCCGAAGGGGGAGGCGCCTCCGGGTCCATGACGTTACTGCCCAGGGCGCATATGAGGGCGTCCGCATGACGGCACGCGGCAACAATCTCCAGCTCGTGCTCCGCGCTTCCGATGGTCAGCCTGTCGGTCACCTCCGGACCGAATTTTTCCAGGGCTTTTTCGCCGGAGCGCACAAAAAGGCGATAATCGAAGCCGTAGTGCTGCAGCCGCCTTACCACCCACTGGCCGGTTTTTCCGGTAGCGCCGACGACGAGCACAGTTCCAGAATAGCGTTTCATAGTTGTCAGCCGAATAACGAAAATTTCACATTCAGAATCATGGTCAGGTCAACCAGACTGTGCAGAAGGAAAACCGTAGGCAGGTCGCGATACCAGAAAAAGCTCAATGCCCAGCTTCCAGCGATCAGAAGCTGCGTCGGCATAAAGAGCGGCTTGAAGGGACTGGCCTGGTTGACGTGTTCCGGAAGGATATCGAGCCAGAACATGCCGTGGATCACGCCGCTGTACACCATGAAGAAAAGCATCCCCGAAGCGAAGAGCAGCCAGGGGTTTTTTGTGGCGAAAGCCGCAAGTTTTTCTCCCATCGTGAAAAAGGCGTAGAACATGAAGGTTTCGGCAATGCCGTTGCCAAAGGTAAAGAGCAGCACCGAAGCCCAGTCGAGCGTCCGGCCACCATCATAGGTTGAATTGGTGTAAACGAAGGCGTTGATGGCCACGATCGCCGCCGAGGCGACAATCAGCAGCTTTCTGCGGAGATCGAAATCGGTATTGTAGCTGAAGGTTTCCTTTCTGAAGAAGATCAATCCTGTCGCAATGGCTATGAACCAGTAAGTAAAGATTTTCATGGGTATTGACCATTCCATAATACTATTCGATTTAAGGGTTACTGATAGCTCTGTGATTTTTTCGATTTCAACGCCGCTCGACATGCCTTGCCGCAACGAACTCTTCGGCATGGTAGGAACTTCTCACGAACGGGCCGGACTGTACATGCCTGAAGCCGAGCGATTCGGCCATGTTTTTGTACTCCTCGAACTCTTCGGGCGAGACATAACGGTTCACCGGAAGATGTGCAGCCGTAGGTTGAAGATACTGGCCGATCGTTACGATATCGCAGAGGGAAGCCCTGAGGTCGCCGAGCGAAGCGGCAACTTCATAACCGGTTTCACCCATCCCTACCATCATTCCGGACTTTGTGGAAAGTCGGAAAACGGCTTTGGCCCGTTCGATCAGTTCCAGAGATCTCCGGTAATCCGCCTGTGGGCGAACAGCCGGGTAGAGAGATGGGACAGTTTCAATATTATGGTTCAGCACTTCAGGCGCTTCCTGCATGACGCGGTCGGCATTGGCCGTTATGCCGTCAAAATCGGGCACAAGGCATTCGATACTGACTTCAGGGTTCAGGGATCGGATGCTCCGGATGGCGGAAACCCAGTGCATGGAGCCTCCGTCGGGAAGATCGTCCCGGTTGACGCTGGTCAGCACCACATGCTTCAGGTTCATACTCTTTACCGCAAGGGCGATTTTTTGCGGTTCCTCGGGATCCGGAGGTACCGGAAGAACGGTTTTATCTACTGCGCAGAATCGGCAGGTTCGAGTGCAGACCGAGCCAAGCAGCATAAAGGTTGCCGTGCCTTTCGACCAGCACTCCTGCAGGTTGGGGCACATGGCCGACCGGCAGACCGTGTTCAGACGCAGCCCCGAGAGCAGTTGCCGCGTCGCGGCGAAATGCTCGCCGGTCGAGAGTTTCAGCTTCAGCCATTCGGGTTTTTTTTGTCGCTCACGGTTCATATTTTCCCGGTCTGGTCAATAAAATTATCAGGCAATATAGGAAAATGCCTTTTCAATGCATGGCCAAATGCTTTCGGGGACGGGAAGATGCAGGTGGAGCGGAGAACTGACCAATGAACAACGACAACATCACAGTCAGATCGCCGAGCGGATCAGGGTGGTCTGACGGACCCGCCTGGCAAACGGACTGCATCTGAATTATTTCATTATGTCGCAACAGGTTCAGAGCGCTCTGTCATGCTACAGAAATTCCGAAGAGCTTCGGGCAGATCTTTTGAGCGCATCTGTTCCGTTCAGCAGTTACTGCAGGTTTTTATACCCAGAATCTTGTACAGCGGGCAGAAACCGATGCCTGCGGTAATGAGCGGAATCAGTCCTATGGCGCCCAGCCAGTTCTGATTGATGACGCCCAGAACGATGATGATAATGCCGATTACAACCCGGATAATCCGGTCAACCTGACCCATGTTCGTGTCCATTTGATGCTCCCTGAATGTTCATGTGACTGTGCATGCCGCATATATATGCTTATGCATTATTATAATAACCCTTTAATTCAAAAGGCTTTTCTGCCCGAATCCGTTCCCTCATAAACTCTTCATCCAGCCGCATTCGGGGTATTTTATCAGTGCCCATGCGTTTTCGCATCGCAGGTTTGCCGTAGGCCGTAATGTTAAAAGCATGAAAATTTTGAAAAGAGTCAGGTAACCCTATTTTGTTCAGGGTATTATCTTATACGGGCAATGCCGCGAACGGCATGGTCCGGAAATTTCAACACACGATATGTTTCCTTCACCTGAAACAGGAATAGCGGTACAGACCGCTCTTGAGGCCGGAGAACTTATCCTTGAATGCTATGGCAGTGAGGAGATTCAGACGGAGTACAAGCCGGATAACTCGCCATTGACCACAGCTGACCGGAACAGCAATGAGATCATTCTGCAGAAACTCCTCGAAACCGGTTTTCCGGTTTTAAGCGAAGAGGGTGAGCCGATTCCCTACGAAGAGCGAAAGGAGTGGCCTGTTTTCTGGATGGTCGATCCCCTTGACGGGACAAGGGAGTTCCTTGCCGGAAACGGAGAGTTTACTGTCAACATAGCCCTGATCCGTGACGGACATCCGGTGCTTGGCGTTATCTATGCTCCCGCTAAAGAGCAGCTCTATTTTGCGTCGAAAGAAGAGGGTGCTTTTTTTATCGACGGAGCGCGCAGTTTGATCGCCTCTCCGGATCGGCTCGCGGAGGCCGCCCGAAAACTTCCGTTTTCGAGCAATCCCGACAGCTTCAGGATTGTCGCAAGCCGTTCCCACATGGACGAGAAAACCCTCTCCTATCTCGAACGCCTTCGGCAGAACAATCCCGATCTCGACGTGCTGCGTTGCGGAAGTTCCCTGAAGTTCTGCATGGTGGCATCCGGCGAGGTGCACAGTTATCCGCGTTTCTCTCCAACCATGGAATGGGACACCGCGGCAGGGCATGCCATTCTCAATGCTTCGGGAAGAACGCTGATCGATACACTTACCGGCAGGGAGCTGCTCTACAACAAGGAAGACCTTCAAAATCCGGGTTTTATTGCCCAGTAAAGGGCTGGAAGGGGAGATGGTTTGCCGTATAAACAGATTGAGCTGAAAATGGTTTCTTTGACAGAGAAATAACCTATATTACAGATCACGGTCGATAATTTTCGACAAGGAAATTATTTTTCGGAACAGTTGTGCGCTTTCGCTTTAATATTCAGACCTCTGAAGTGAGCTTTACCGTTTGTATGTCGGTGGATCTGAGTTTTTGGCGTATTTAACAATAAAACCAATCTCAGGTTCATGCGTATTTTAACGTTTACAGGAAAAGGCGGCGTCGGCAAAACCAGTGTATCTGCCGCAACTGCCGTGCGGTTGTCGGAGATCGGGTATCGCACCCTTGTGCTATCAACCGATCCCGCGCACAGTCTGTCGGATTCCTTCAACCTGCCTCTTGGTTCCGAACCCACAAAGATCAAGGAAAACCTGCATGCCATCGAGGTCAACCCTTACGTTGACCTGAAACAGAACTGGCACGCCGTGCAGAAATTTTACACAGGCATATTCAAGGCTCAGGGAGTATCGGGTGTCGTAGCCGACGAGATGACCATCCTGCCCGGCATGGAGGAGCTTTTTTCACTTCTGCGGATAAAACGCTATGATGCTTCCGGCCTTTACGATGTGCTTGTTCTCGATACCGCACCGACTGGCGAGACCCTGCGGCTGCTCTCTCTGCCGGATACGCTCGCATGGGGCATGAAAGCCGTCAAGAATGTCACCAAATACATTGTCCGGCCGCTCAGCAAGCCGCTTTCGAAGATGTCCGATAAAATTGCAAGTTACATTCCCTCTGAAGATGCGCTCGATTCGGTCGATCAGGTTTTTGACGAACTCGAGGATATTCGCGAGATTCTGACCAATAATCAGAAATCGACGGTACGGCTGGTGATGAATGCGGAAAAGATGTCCATCAAGGAGACCATGCGGGCGCTTACCTATCTGAACCTCTACGGATTCAAGGTCGATATGGTGCTGGTCAACCGGCTGCTCGATACCGAGGAGGACAGCGGATATCTCGAGAAATGGAAGACGATCCAGCAGAAATATCTCGGCGAAATCGTGGACGGTTTTTCACCGCTTCCGGTCAAGAAGCTCAGGATGTACGAGCAGGAGATCGTCGGGCTCAAGGCGCTCGAGCAGTTTGCCCGCGACATGTACGGCGACAGCGATCCATCGGCCATGATGTATGACGAGCCGCCTATCAAGTTCGTCCGAACAGGAGATATCTATGAGGTGCAGCTGAAGCTCATGTTCGCCAACCCTGTCGATATCGATGTATGGGTGACGGGCGATGAGCTCTATGTGCATATCGAAAACCAGCGTAAAATCATCACGCTTCCGATCAGCCTCACCGGACTTGAACCTGGAGAAGCATACTTCAACAACAAGTGGCTGCACATTCCCTTTGACCTCAATCATCACAAGCAGAACGGAAACAGAAGATAGGCGACGTTTTTCTTCCGGATTGCGTCGATATGACGCAGTGCCGGCGTATCCGGATTTTAACGGAGAGTGGAGCGGCAGGCCTTGAAACCGGTTTTATCCGGGTGAGGCCTGCCGCAGCCGTTTTCCATCCACCCCCCTTATCATCAATGTCGCAGCCAATCGATTTGATCGATCAGGAAGAGGGATTAACGACGGGCCGGACTTGTCGGCACAACGCAGCGATACGGTTTCGGAATAAAAATAGAGGTGCCCGGAAATTCGATCGCAAAAATAGTGTACGGAGCGCAAGTTCCGGCAGCAGAGCGGCGTCAAAACGAAAACGAGAAATCTTGCGCTTTTTCTGATGCGGGTCTTCATACAGCAAGGTAGCTATTCTTATTAACCTTTTCCTTTATTGTCATGCCTGGCAAAAGTCTGCTCTGCATCATTCTTGCATTTGCAACGCTCATTCCGGCAGCCGTCGGAGCGCCGTCAAAATCCGCTCCAGTTCGAATCGTAAAGCCGCTCGCACCAACGGTTGCCCAGGAGGAGGCCGGAGTACATATCAGAGAATTTCTTCTCGACAGGCACTATAGAAAGGTATCGCCGAACGACTCTCTTTCCGTGGAAATTTTCAATCGCTATATCGACATTCTTGATGGAAGACGCAGTTATTTCATCGCCGGAGAGGTCGATAGCCTCAGGCAGCTTTACGGAAACCGGCTCGATGACGAATTCCTTGCGGGCAAAGCCGACGCCGGATTTGCCATATATAACTTTTTTGTACGGCGGGCCGGCGAGAAGGTGCTCTTCATGAAAAATACCGCCAATACGGTAAAATTTAATTTTACCGTTCCCGATACCCTCGATCTCGATCGCAAAACCGATCCGTGGCCGGGAGACCGGAAGCAATTGACCGATTTGTGGACAAAAGAGTTGAAGTACCAGTGGCTCGACCTGAAATCGTCGGGAAAACGTGAGCGGAGCATACGCGCTGAGCTTGTAAAGAACCTGACCGGCAGACATAATCTCCTGAACCGCCAGAAACCCGAAGATGCGTTCCATGCCTATATGACGGCGGTGACCACATCGTTTGATCCGCATACCAGTTATTTCTCGCACGATGAGTTCGAAAACTTCCAGATAGGTCTCAGCCGTTCGCTCGAAGGCATAGGAGCCAGGCTGCAGAGCGAAAACGACTATATCGTCGTCAATGAGGTTATTCCCGGAGGCCCGGCATTTAAAAGCCGGATTCTGAAAAAAGGCGATAAAATTATTGGCGTCGGGCAGGGCAAGACATCGGAAATTATTGATATAACCGGCTGGAGGATCAACGATGCAGTTGGACTGATACGCGGCAAGAAAGGTTCGATCGTCCGCCTGAAGGTACTGCCGTCAAGTCAGGCAGGCAGAGGGGCGGCAAAAATCATTCAGCTCGTACGCGACAAAATCAACCTTGAAGAGGAAGCCGCGAGTAAAGAAGTTATCCGGATAAACGGACGCAAAATCGGTATTATCGCCATTCCGTCATTCTATCTTGATTTCACTGCCCAGAAAAACAAGGAAGGCAATTTTAACAGCACAAGCCGCGATGTCCTGAGAATTCTCGGGGAACTCAATGCGGAGGGCGTGGATGGCATTGTTCTCGATCTTCGGGATAACGGCGGCGGTTCACTTGAAGAGGCGGTGAACGTTACCGGCCTGTTCATTCCTCAGGGTCCGGTTGTGCAGATCAGCAGCGCATCGGGAAGAACGGTTGTTCTCGGCGACAAGGACGTTCGTGTGCTCTACGGCGGACCTCTTGCGGTGCTGGTCAACCGTTACAGCGCCTCGGCTTCGGAAATCGTGGCGGCGGCAATCCAGGATTACGGAAGAGGGGTTATCATCGGAGAGCGAACGTTCGGCAAAGGTACGGTTCAAAGCCTCGTCAATCTCCCGGATCCTTCCGTTTCGACTTCGGGCAGCTCCGGACTTGGAGAGATCAAGCTCACGATGGCTAAATTTTACCGGATTTCCGGGGGCAGCACGCAGCACAAGGGGGTTGAACCGGATATCTTCATGCCCTCGATGATCGATACCGCCACTATCGGCGAAGATACCTATACCAGCAGTCTGCCATGGACTACGATTTCACCTTCGATGTATCAGATAACCGGGGAGATAACGCCCGAAACAGTAGAGTTTCTCAGGCAAAAAGAGCGTGATCGTTCATCAGGGAATCTGCAGTACCAGGATTATCTGCGCGATCTTGCCACCCTTGACCGTATTCGGAAGAAAAAGGGCATCGTGCTGCAGGATGCGGCTTTCAAATCGGAAGCGGAAGAAATCAAGAAGATCGAAAAAAAGTGGGGCACCGACCGGGAGGCACCGAAGAGCTCCCTGAACGATGTGCTGCTCACCGAATCGGCGTCGGTTGTCGTCGATCTTGAAGAGCGTGCCCGCTGAGGCGCGCTCTTCGCTGTGTTCTTCAGCACAGCTAAAGCTCTTGCCGGCGGCAAACGTCGAAACATTCAGTCGGGTCGATTCCCGGGCATGAGGGGGAACGATATCTGCCGCTAAAACGGTTTTGAAGATTTTTCGGCAACAACGGTGGGGGGGGGCAGGTCTATGCCTGACTATTTCTTTCTGATTGCCGGTATCGGGTGTGCCGCGTTCGGCGGAGAACTCTTTCTTCGCGGGGCAGTCGGTACGGCATCGGCTCTCCGGATCGATCCGGCGATCATCGGGGTTACGGTAGCGGCGTTCGCCACTTCAAGCCCGGAACTTTCCGTCGCAATCGGTTCGGGACTTGCGGGCAGATCGCAGATATCCCTCGGCGATGCTCTCGGGAGCAATATCGTCAACATCGCACTCATTCTGGGTATCGCTCTGCTCATATCGGATATTCCCGTCTCATCGGGTACGATAAGGCGTGACGTATCGGCTGCCGTGCTCATTCCTCTGTTAACCGGTTTCTTTCTGCTCGACGGCACGCTTTCGAGGCTTGACGGATTGCTCATGCTCTGCATGTTTTTCGCCTGGCTCACGGCGGCGGTGCTCGAAGCCGCCCGCCAGAGGAATTCGTCCGAAAGCGTTGCCGGCGGTACAGGCGCCATGAACCCCGTGCTTTTCGCAATCGGGGGCCTCGTCCTGCTCGTCCTGTCAGGCCGGCTGATCGTTTCCGGAGCTACCGGCATTGCACGTGCGTTCGGGCTTGACGAGTTCATCATCGGCGCAACCGTTGTCGCTCTGGGTACCTCCATGCCGGAACTTGCCTCTCTTGTGATTGCCAGACTTCGGGGGCAGGATGAAATCGGCATCGGTACGATTCTCGGCAGCAATATCTTCAACGGATTGTTCATTGTTTCCGTAGCAGCGATTCTAAGCCCTGTGCGCCCCCCTCTGCCGGAAGTGCTTCCCGCGCTTGCTTTCGGACTTCTCTCGGTACTCATCGCACTTCCCTGGCCGAGCAGCGGCCGAATCAGAAGAGTACAGGGAGTGTTTCTGCTGCTTCTCTATGCCCTCTATATGGTAACGGCGTTTCTGCTGCGTCCGTAAAGTTTCCTCAAATATCAGGCGGCTTGGGATCCATTGTTTTTCTTCTTTTTGATCGTTGTGCACTAAGCTCTTTAATTAATAAAGTGTATAACGAAACAGGGAAAAAAGAATCTTCATTTGTATGCCTGCCGAATCTTCTGCCGAAAAGAGCGACCGGGATCATTATGTGAAGTTGCTGCGTGGCTTCGACAGGGGAGGGGCATACAGGCGGCTCCGGGTGAAACCCGACCAGCCTTGTGAATTCGAATATTTCGCCGATATGGTTTTTGTCGGCAGGGGAACCTGTTACGGCATGTTTGCATTATTCCTTACTGATACGACAGAAAAAAATAAGTAAGGAACAGCGATGCTCATTGCAACAATGACCCGAAAGGGCCAGGTGACGATTCCAAAAAAAGTTCGGGATGCTTTCGACCTGCATCCTGGCGACAAGATCGAGTTCGTGATTGAAAAAGAGGGGGTGATTACTGTCAGGCCGATCAAAAAAAACGTGGATGATGTTTTCGGCAAGCTTTTCAACGCCGCAAGAACGCCGTTATCGGTCAGAGCCATAAACGAGGCTATCAAAAGAAAAGTGAAAAACGAATCAGGCGGGCAAATCGACGAAAGCGCCTGATTCAGATATTCCGGTTAGTTGGATCTTCATGTTGAAATCAGACTCAGGAAAACCGCATCGAGAAAGCTGACGGTGCTTGGAACTGACCTGGATTGGGAAGGGGGAGGAGCCAAAGCTCGATCCGAGGATTATTGTCGAGCAGCCCGAATACTGCTCCAGACGCCCGATTCCTGAAACCCCGCAGGGGTGCGATGTCGGTAGATAACCGTCGCCCGCCTGTTGCTTTTTCTTTTTTGTTTGTCGCGGACAAAGAGCTTTAATAATCAAAGCATTTGCAGGCAAGGGAAAAGGGAAAAACAGTGGAGTTGGTATGCCTGCCGGATGTCTTGCCGGGAGGAGAGTTAAAAGGAAACGACATTTGTAGTCATGTGTAATATTGACCGGTTTCTGAATAATTTAGGATTCCGGATCAGCGATGAAGAAAAGAGGCAACTGGTCAGGTAAGCCGTTTTCCGGTAAACTTCTACAGGATAAAGTAAATTGTAGTTATTTTGTGTACATGACAACCAACAGCGGAGATTTACCATGACGGTGAAAGAGAAAATTATACAGGCAGTTGAAAAGCTTCCAGCTGACGCTACTATTGAGGAGGCTATGGAACGACTTCTTTTTCTGGCTAAAGTCGAACGGGGGCTCAATCAGGCGGAGGCCGGTGAAACCATCTCGCACATGGAGGTCAAGGAAAGGATGTCCAAATGGCTGAAATAAGATGGACTCATCAGGCCGCTGATGATCCGGAAGCGATTACCAGCTTTATTGCTGCGGATTCTTCGTCGTACGCCATGCTATTTGCAATAGATTTGCTGGCAGTCGTTGAAAGGTTATTGGATTTTCCTTTTTCTGGAAGGGTCTTGCCGGAATTCGATGATCCCGCCATCAGGGAAATTCTATTTGGAAACTATCGAATTATCTACAGGCTCAAAGGCGATATAGCAGAGATACTGACGGTATATCACGGAGCCCGACTGCTGGATCCGGCAAGATTAACCGGTAACGAGGGCTGAACGGTGGCTTTCGAATGGAACACGCTCTCGTAAGGATTTCCGATGTAAAGAATGGATACCTCCCCTGGAACCCCCGACCATTGATTCCTGAAGCCTCGTAGGGGTGCGATGTCGGTAGATAACCGTCGCCCGCCTGTCGCTTTTTCTTTTTTGTTTGTTGTGCGTAAAGAGCTTTAATAATCAAAGTTTTTGCAGGCAAGCGAAAAGGGGAGAACTGGATTTGGTATGTCTGCCGGAATATGATGTTTCTGCGTCGTGCCCGGTAAGCAAGTCGCAGTGCAAGTCGCAAAAATATTGATACTCAGAACTGAGCACTCGTCACTGAAAAAACTTGCCGTACTTTGGCTGTAATCGTATATTATCTAAATCTTTGCAAGCCCTCATTACTCACACTTGAAAAATTATGAATGAAGCTTGAGGATTTTAAACCTAATACCTCTGTTCGAGGTGTTATACCAGATGCCTCGGTTACCGTTGTCAGCGTTCAGTGGTTTGGTTCCGAAGCGCTGGAGCTTACCTACAAGACTCCAGATGGAAAAGTTGCCAATGAGTTGATCTATCGGGATGATGAGCCTCGTTTGGAGATCGTGGAAGCAGGGCGCCCGTGGAGTTTCGACGGCGACGGGCATTTGTTCCGGTTGGTGTCAGAAGCCCAGCGCATTCGTCTGGCCCATCTTTTTGATCCGGTACTGGCAGTACACACATCCAATGTTGAGCCGCTGCCGCACCAGATTACCGCTGTTTATGAATCCATGTTGCCGCGCCAGCCGTTACGCTTTCTTCTGGCAGACGATCCGGGGGCAGGTAAAACCATCATGGCGGGACTGCTCATCAAGGAACTGATGGCGAGAGGCGACTTGCAACGCTGTCTTATTGTTTGTCCCGGTGGTCTTGCCGAACAGTGGCAGGACGAACTGTACCGCAGGTTTAACCTTCCATTTGAAATTCTTACCAACGACAAGCTTGAAGCAGCTCGTACCGGCAATTGGTTTCTTGAGACCAATCTTGTAATTGCGCGTCTCGACAAGCTTTCGCGCAACGAAGATGTGCAGTTGAAGCTTCAGGCTCCTGATTGCAGGTGGGACCTTGTAGTATGTGACGAAGCTCACAAAATGTCAGCCACGGTTTTCGGTGGTGAGACCAAGTACACCAAACGCTATCGTCTGGGCCAACTGCTTTCTACTCTGACGCGCAATTTTCTTCTTATGTCGGCTACTCCGCATAATGGCAAGGAGGCCGATTTCCAGCTTTTCATGGCCCTGCTCGATGAAATCATCGAAGCCCGCCGCCGCAAGGCTATCGAGTACGAGGAGTACCTCAAACAGATAGCCGATCTGGCAAGGCGGGTGCAGAACGGCCAGGAGGATAACCTGTACGAAAAACTGCAGACTTCCGGACAGCGCGCCCTGTTCAACAACCTGAAGCTCGACAGGGAAGTGGAGGGGATGACGTTTGAATCCTCCGATGAACCTGCGACCTATTCCGGGTATCAGGACCGGAAACTGCAGTTGGCGCTCACCATTGACGAAACCGTCAAGCGGGTTAAGCTGGATGGATGGCGGGGACACAAGCCAAAAGAACAGCGCATAAAAGAGGCTCTGTTCACCTTGCTGCAGAACGACGAGGATGTCGAGCGCCTCTTCGATATCATCTATCGGCAACCGGAGTATTGAAGGTCATGAAAATAATGCTGGGCGACATACCCGTCGATGTCGTGAAAAAGGATATCAAGAACGTCCATCTGAGCGTTTACCCTCCATCGGGAAAGGTGCGCATATCGGCACCCCGGTTGATGAACGACGAATCGATCCGCTGTTTTGCCCTTTCACGGCTTGGCTGGATCCGCAAACAGCAGCAGAAATTCTCCGAACAGGATCGCGAAACACCGCGCGAGTATCTTGAACGCGAAAGCCACTATGTGTGGGGCGAACGGCGGCTGCTCAGGGTTGTCGAAAAGGATGCCGCACCTTCAGTGCAGTTGCAGCACAAGAGCCTCTGGATGCATGTGCGTCCTGAGGCAGGAACGGAGAAAAAGCAGCAGCTTCTCGACGACTGGTACCGGCAACAGTTGAAAGCCTTACTGCCTGACATTATCGCAACATGGGAAAAGAAAATCGGTGTTCAGGTCTCAGAGTTTGGCATCAAAAAAATGAAAACCCGTTGGGGCACCTGCAACCCAGAAGCAGCACGAATCTGGATCAACCTCGAACTCGCCAAAAAGCCGAAAGAGTGTCTCGAATACATCGTGGTTCACGAAATGGTTCATCTGCTCGAACCGACTCACAATCAGCGCTTCGTTGATCTTATGAACGCCTTTCTGCCCCAGTGGAAGCATTACCGGGATTTGCTGAACCGGTTGCCGTTACGGCATGAGGATTGGGGGTACTAAAATCCAAATAGAAAAATATGAAATGTGATTTGAAAAAACAGATTGGAGTATTGCCAAAAGGCGAAAGTAGCTTCAAAAACAGAATGCGGTTTCATCAGGGTTGGTGGAGAGCATTTGTTCTTGACGAGGATGAAGGAAATAATCCGGTTCAAAAGGGGGCGTGTGTCTGTAATACAATTTTGAATGGTAGTGACGACCCGCATCGTAAAAATTTTTTATCCCGAAAAATAGTTCGAGCTGTTTTACAGACAATTGAGGAGAGGAAAAAAGCTGATTCTGGTATTCTTGAAGAAAACAGGTTGTTCAATAATCTGCTCTCAAGCCAACCGTTGTGTTTTAATTTTTTTGGGGAATTAAAAGAAGATAAGGTGCTCGCATTAAACGTGTTACGGCAATTCTGGCCCGAATTGACAGAAGTGAAAAATGTGATGTTTGAATATGCGCCTGAAGAAAACCATACAAACGATAATTCTGCATTCGATGTGGCTTTTATAGTCATGGAAGGAACCCAATGCGGAATTGTTGGTCTCGAATGCAAATACACTGATGCCTTTTCATCTACACTGTATACCAAGTCAGCGTATGAGAGCGTTTATCAAAAGGGTCTGGATCGTGTTTTTGCTGCAAAGTATGACGAGTTTGTCGCACCAAAGTACAATCAGTTATTCCGGAATCAACTTATTGCAGAGGCTCTTGTACAGAATGGCAAATATCAGTTTGCATATACGGGCTTGTTCTGCCACCAGGATGATAAGAGTGCATTGAAAACCGGTGAGGAATTTCAGAGTATGCTTAAGACTGGAAATCAAAAATTTAACATTATCACATATCAGAATTTTATAGAAAAGATACAGCGATTGGAGATAAGCTGGGAGTTCAGGCAATTGACCATGCTGCTTTGGGCTCGATACAGTGGAAACCCTTTAAGTGAAAAAGCGTTTAAATATATTGATGCAGATGAATAAAGGATTGGATTTTATAACTGATTCATTCAGAACCCTGCTTGGGATTCAGGGCCGATCGTTCGGCAATAGATCGACGCTTTATGATGGGATCAGCGATGGATATGAAGGCGTTCAGTGGAATGTAGCTGTTTTCAAGGATCGTCCGGGTAAAGCAAGGCTTGGCGTGAATCTTGAAGGTATGAAATACGATGATTGGCCTATTGCCCGTTTTATCGAGTATGAGCTTGAGCATCGGGGACTTCTTGCTTTGCAAGTGGAAAAAGAAAAAATTCACGTAGGCATTGAACGCGATGCATGGCAGAGATCAGGAAGGCCTCTCATAGAAGAAAAAAGCATCGGGAGCTGTGGTATTTTTCTTAATAACATGACTGACAGCCAGTGGCAAAAAACACTTGAGGAAGCATATGCTTGTCTTAGAGAAGAAAATAATCACAGAGGAAGAGCAACGCAGTTGGTGACCCTTTCGAAAAGCGGTATCGAAAAGGAAATGGAGGTATCACCGCATCTGACGATCTATACCTGGATATGGAGCAGTGTCCCGTCTGATTTGCAGGAGGCGAAGATGTTGATGCAGAAGGGGTTCGACCGATTGCTGCCGGTTTACGAATACGTGAAGAGCCATTCCTGAAAAACGCAGATTACCATGACCGACGACAACGTATCCCGTCTGCTGCAGGAGCTGCAGATAACGAATCCGGAGCGGTACGAACTGGTTCAGGCCGCGAGAAATGCGATTTACAGCGTTGTGCCGGATGCTTCGGAGCGGGTGATGTATGGCGGGTTCATGTTTTCGGGCGAGGCTCAGTTCTGCGGGGTGTTCGCATACAGGGAGCATGTCAGCGTGGAGTTCGGACGCGGATGCGATCTTCAGGATCCGCACGGCGTACTGGAGGGTAGCGGAAAGCTGCGGCGGCACATCAAGCTGTTTTCGGCAGCTGACATTACGGGAAAGTTTCTTGAGCTGTATGTCGATGCCGCATACAGGCTCAGCCAAAGCAGGTGATGGTGGTTATGGTATAGAGAAACGTTTTGCTTTTCTTTTTTGTGTGTATATGCAAATGCATTTCATTATTCGGCCAACCAGCGCCAGATATATGCATAAAAAGGAGATAACGGCTTATGAAAAAGAAAATCCCGATATTCAGGAGTGACGAGGAAGCCGAGGAATTTGTTGCTCATGAAGATTTGAGCAACTATGATTTGTCCGGAGGACAGTTGGTGCAATTCGAGTTTAAGCCGAAAAGTAAATCCATCAGTATTCGACTTTCTGAAGAACTGCTTCTTGCTGTTCAAAAACAGGCAACAAGAGAAGGTATGCCGTATCAGCGGTTTATCCGTCAGGCCATTGAGCGGGCAGTTGCGCAAAAGCAGAAAATACGGGAACAGATATATGCCATACGGCTGTAAAGTCGAGGAAACGTTCAAAGCCACATAAACTTTCAGCCATTTTTCCGGTGAAGGTGCAGCGCCAGCTACAGAAGCTTGAAGTGATGAATCAGGAGCGGGAGCTGCAGGCTCTGGAGTTCGAGGCCGAAGCGACAGGGTTATGGTCACTCTTTCATTTCCTCGCTGAGCATGAATTCAGGGTGACTACCGAGGAAACACCAGTCAAAACGCCGGTAGAAACGCTGGTGGAAACGCCAGTCAAAACGCAGGTAGAGAAGAAAACGCAGGAACAAACTCCCGACCTGATTCTGGAAATCCTTGCATCAAACTCCGAAATGACGCTGGCCGAGGTTGCTGAAATGATCGGGAAGTGGCCCGAAAAAGGGAGGTCACTGGGAGGTGAATGAGCGCCATCCGCAATTCTGAACGCGAGACACAGAACCTCGTCATTGCACTGTTCCGGGATGAGCTGCACTACCGCTATCTCGGCGACTGGAGCGAGCACGAAGGAAACTCCAATTTCGAGGAAGTGCTTCTTTCCGCTTTTCTCAAGCGCAGGGGATATATAGTCCGGAACAGATATCGAGAGCGCTGCACAAACTGCGGGTGGAGGCGGTCGATCACAACCGCAGCCTTTATGAGAACAGCCGGCAGGTTTACAGCCCGCTTCGGTACAGTGTTCATATTGCTGAGTTCGGCATCAAAAAAATGAGAACCCGGTGGGGCACATACAATTCCGCAGCAGCACGAATCTGCGTAGAAACGATACGTGAGTGACTGAGGGTAAGTCAGGGTGCTTGATGAACGTCAGAAAGAAGGGGAGTACCCCGGTAGCAGCAACACCATCGCCCTCGAACCATGACATGATGCAATGCATCAGGCGCATCATGCCTCGCTCCTCTCGGCATAGCATACTCTCCGCTTTTATTTGAGAGGCAAACGTATCAACGAGACAATTTACAAATATAATACGAAGCAGGATTTATTTTGGACTTGTATTCCCTCAGTCACTCACGTCACTCATTTACACTTTACAATTATTTCCTTTACTACCTCACATCAATAAGCGCTTTGATACAAGTCATTGCGTCATTCTTTCTGAACTGATATTCAGGATTATGGCACGAATTCTTGATTACGTGTTGATCAGTTTACTATTCCAGTCATTTCCTGGGAATAAATTCTTCAGGAACGCATACAGAAAAAGCCCGGCAGCTTATATCCGGGCTTTTTCTGTGGCATAATTAAAACTGACAGTCAGGGTTTGTCTTTATCTTTTTTGTATGGAAAGTCTTTTGATATACCTTGCATCAATGATTTTGCCAGGCCCTCAGACGAACTACCTATGCTACCAGATGCCTCATGATCATACTTCCAGAGTAGGTCACTATTTTTTCCATCATGAATATTTAATGTCACATCAACACGATTGGTGCTGCCCCAAAATCCTCCTAATAATCCCATAACAACAGCACCTGCTCCAGACATTGGTTTAGATCGTTTAATTGTGCCAGAAATAACTGCGTCAACGCCTAATTGTTTGGCAATATCTGCTTTTGTATAATTTGCTATATTATCGTAATTTATATTAGCTTTTCCAAGCAAGGCATTTGAAAGTTCTGTGTCCTGAAAATCAACAGTGTACTTTCCTTTTGCATGCTGTTTTAAAAACTGGGCATAAATTTGCTGCTGAAACAAATAGGCTTCATCTCGTTCTGCTTTTTTAGCCACTTCAATAGTGAACTCTCTCGATTGATTTTTTGAGTCAATGTTTACCACAAAAGGCAATACAGCTACTGTCTTATGGTATTTTGTGGCATCTGAAAATTCTGCTTTTGTGTAGATTGTTGGTTTTGCACATCCTGCAAATACAAACAAAACAAGTAGCGATAGTGCACGAAAAGATTTTAACATGTTAATTTATTTTTGTTGAGGGGATGTGTATATATTAAGTAATTATCATTACGAGTGCGACCCTTTTTGTTAATGTATTAATCGGGTAAGCCATGAGAAAGCGCTTTGTTGTTCATAATCGGTTTATACTGCGTATAATATACAATAAATATTGCAAAAAAATACAATATTATTTAATTTGAAACTCGAACAATCATCGAGGATATTTTGTAAGTTCAAATGAAAACTGGTAGAGAGCAATGTGAATCCTCGCGGACGTAAGTGAGTACGGTAAGTAAAGATTCATCTCCTCTCTTGCCAACAGACCAGCTATTGGTCATGAACCCATAAAGGAGAACAGTCAAGCAGAAAGCCACGAGGCTGGATGCACAGGGTGGAGCGTTGATTCAGAAACGGAATAGCGCTCCAGCCGTTTGCGAAGTATGTCGATCATTGTTTCAGTTCCCTTTGCATGGCAGAGATGCATGTGTCCATGCGTTTATGCTGATAGACCGGATGCATCCGTTCAAGATCGTCTTTGTCAATGGAGGCGAGTTCGTACTCATCGATGCGCATTCCATAAGTCAGACTCCTGATGCCGGGATAATCCATCTTGCGGAGGCAGAAAATGTCGAGTAAGGCTCGTAACGGCTGTGCAATCAGACAGCTCTGTTCTGCAAGCGTATCCAGATCGACGCCTTCAAGAAACCATCCAGTGTTCAACGCTAACGGAATGGTATACCTACCGTGACTCCGTTGCCAAAAAATCTGATATTGATCCTGCGAAGAAATTTGTCGTCACCATGGGAAGGGATGGTGCCACAAGAGAGAATACGCGCCGTAATTTCAATAGTCTTGTCCGGGGGGTTATCTGCCGATAATCTTATTGAGGCCTTCGATAACCCGAATCAGCTCTTCGGCAGAAAGCTTTCCGATTCTGCTTCCGATCCGTTCTGTTGACAGGGTTCTGATCTGGCTGATTTTAACCCACGATTTTTTTGGAAGAGCGGCTGATTCAATTGGCATGGTAAGCGGAAAACCCGCTTTTTGCGGCCGGCTTGTCAACGCGATTGCAATAACAGTTCCTGATCGGTCATTAAACACGTCATGGCTTACAACCAGTACTGGTCGGAGGCCGGATTGCTCATTTCCCCGCGTCGGGTTGAGGTCGGCCCATCGGATATCACCCCTCAGTATTCCGGCCATGCGTCAATCTCTCCGTTCATCCCCTCTTCCGCGAGTTGGCGCTCTTCGACAGCATCAAGTTTTGCGCATTCTTCGGCCAGCCTGCGGTGCTCTATGCGCTCGATTTTTTCATTGAGCGCTTCCTGTATTGCCTGACTGCGATTGGCAAAAACCTTCGCTTTGACAAGCCGGTCAATTTTTATGATGGTCGCAGCATCAATGGTTACCGCAACTTTTGTTTTTCCCATCTGCTCACCTCATTGCATGGTTATCATACTTTTTATCATACCAACTCCTTTTGATTAAAACAACGGTCGATCATCATTTTTTTTTGGAAAGCTGCAGTCACTGAGCATTCTCATGTTGAGCCTGATGATTAATGTGCTGTTCGGATGTGCAGGGATGATGCTTCACGAAGAAATCTAAAACGGCACGTCCCTGGTTTCTCAAATGGAGCTGATTGACAGGTGTACGTGCGGTGCAATTGATTGAGCAAGACCTCGTGAAGTATTCAACCTCTCGAATCTGATTACATTTTCTCTATTTCGCCCGGCAGATCGGGGTGACCAGCCATACGCACCAGCTGCTTCGGAGCGATAAAGCAGGGGTGCCGACGTTCATTCGGAACGTATGCCTGATCGTACGGAAAATTTTTTAACTCGTTTATTTGCGCCCCTGAATTTCTGAAGATTTATTATTTGTCAAACCGTGTAGTGATAGTCATGCTGTTTATGTGTATGTATAGGCATGTATTGAAAACATGCAAACATGAGAATGCAATTATTTTTTCGGGAATCGATTTTAAGTATAACAAATCATGGCAATTGACACGACTGAAAGGAAGACGGGAAATCAACTTCATCTGGCTTATGAAAAAGGGAAACGATTTATTGACAGGCTATTGAATCGTCCTGCTGATACTATCGCAAAAAAACAACCGACAGTGAAGGCATGCGAAACAGCCCTGAACGCTGATGAAGGAACCATCAAATGGCCGCTTCCGGGAGAAAAATAAGTCAAGGCTTTTTTTTTGCTTTTGTATGGCTGAGAAAAGCTGACCGCAATCGAGGATCGGCAACGCAGACAAAACCCGAACGGTGATCTATGGCCTGCGAGTTGATGACCAGAGTCGTGCGCACCTGTTGCCGTGGATCGGCATCGTCGGGGAGCGGTCGTTCATCCGGAACGTATTCCGGATCGTCCGGAAGAGAACTTATTCCATTTCCAATCTGAATTCCCGGAGAAAATGTAACCATGGTCGCCACAAATCAATGAAAAAAAGAGGGTTATTTGTAAATAACCCTCTTTTTTTGCCTTAAACATAGTCACATTAGTAACGATAACAAAAGGAGGCGCTCATGGCTTTTCTATAAATTTGTCTCTTAATCGAAACCCAAGCAGTTGTTTTTATCGGCGAAGCCAGAGAAAACCAACTGCCAATTTCCTTTCGTGCAAATTCGTGTAATTCGTGGGCAACTCCCCCTCTTCATCAGAGTATTTTTTGCTACGGATCAACCTCCCCGAGGCACGATACTCCCGAGCACGAAGTGCTCGATACTCGACCGACCGTAAATTTCTTTTCGCAGTCCGGAAGGGGAATCAGCGCAGCTATTCCTGAACGGCTTCCTGCGCATGAGAGCGTATTCGCTATGACCGTGCCCAGGAGCCAGGGCTTCGAATTCAATCCGATTCTGCTTATGTTACTGCAGGGAGAGCATGCCGAGCTGTCGCTGGAACTGCGTTCTGCCTGGATTTGCCGAGTGTAAAAAGCAGGCGGAGATTGGCGCTCAGGGCGAAGTGCCTGCCGCCGGAAAACGGAATTGCACGGTCAGGTGATCGGGGCTGATAGACGCTTTGAGCAGGAAGAGACAAAAATCAGAGGCATAAGGGAGCCAAAATGATGAATAATCGTATAAAAAGAGGAAAAATGGCCGTTCTGTTCAAATTCCTGAGAACGAACGCATGGATTCTCGGTATTACGATCCTGTGCATGGTTCTGTTTTTCTCATTTATCGATCTTTATGCGATTCTGTCGAGAACCAATGCTCATCGTGATAACCAATGGCTTGAAATTCTGATTATCATCATCCTTCTTTTGATTCCCGTTGCCTTTATTTATGCCATTTTCCATGTCATTCACATGACGTTGACCGGCGCATCACGAAATCTGCAGATGGGAAGCGTCCTGCTATCGTATATAGCGGTCATTTTCGTTTTTTCGGGTTTTTATTATTTCCAGTCAGCAATATCGGATCTGTATGATGCCAAAGAAGAGTATCGTTACTACGAGAATCTTCGCACTCCGGCCATGGCAGGTGCTGTCGATACCTATGGCGAATTGCTGCATCGAAAGGAGTCTCGTCGATCTCTCCATGGATTGTCTGCAACGTTATGGCACGGGTTGCGCCAGAAGGTGGCCGGATGGCCAGATGAAGCAGGATTGCCGCCGATAAGCAAAATGATCGATGCTGCCCGGCTGCCCATTGACGATGTCGTGACGTTCAATGAAGAGGCAAAAAGCGAGGTTTATCTCGACTGCCTTTATTTCAGCACCATGACCATTACCTCTACCGGGTTTGGCGATATCTTTCCCGAAAACAGATTGGGAAAAATGTTCGCTTCAATCGAATCGGTAATGGGCGTGCTTCTTGTTGCCATAGGCATCGCCATCGCACTTGGCGGACTCGGTTCCTCCGGACCGCCGGATAACGACAGGACAGGATATAATCTTGAGGATACGCAATGAAATTTCTCCATACATCCGACTGGCATCTGGGTCGCACCCTCTACGGGCATAGCCGTTACAATGAGTTCACGGCTTTTCTCGACTGGCTCCATGCACTGATAGAAACAGAAAAGGTCGATGCGCTGCTTGTTGCGGGCGACGTATTCGATACCTCCGTGCCGGGCAGCAGGGTGCAGGAGCTTTACTACGGTTTCCTTTACAGGATGGCCAGGTCGAAGGTTTGCCGCCATGTGGTGATCACCGCCGGAAATCACGATTCCCCCTCGTTTCTCGATGCTCCGAAAGCCCTGCTTCGTACGCTCGACGTGCATGTGGTGGGCTCGATCGGCGATGACCCGATGGACGAGGTTGTGGTGCTCCGCGACCGGCGGGGGAAAGCCGAAGCCGTGGTCTGCGCAGTACCGCACCTTCGCGACCGCGATATACGAAGCGTCGGGCCGGGCGAGAGCATGGATGAGAAGAACAGGAAGCTGATCGAGGGCATCGAGCGCCACTACCGGGAGGTCTGCATGGCAGCGGAACAGCGCCGGTTGCAGGAGGGCGGATTTCTGCCCATGATTGCAATGGGCCACCTCTTTACGGCTGGCGGTTCGACCGTCGAGGGTGACGGGGTTCGCGAAATCTACATAGGTTCGCTGGCGCACGTCAGTTCATCGGTTTTTCCCGAAGGGATCGACTACCTCGCTCTTGGTCATTTGCACGTTCCCCAGCGGGTAGCGGGGGAGGAGCATCTGCGCTACAGCGGATCGCCTGTTCCCATGGGGTTCGGAGAGGCCAGGCAGCGGAAAGAGGTTGTGCTTGTGGAGTTCAGCGGCGGAGAGCGGACGATTACCCCGGTTCAGGTGCCCTGCTTTCAGCAACTCGAACGGATCAGCGGTACGCTTGACGCCATTATCGCTCGCATTTTTGAACTGAAGGCTTCCGGGAGCACCGCCTGGCTTGAAATCGAGTACGTCGGCGACGAGCTGCCGGGAGATCTTCGGAGCATCATTGACGAAGCAGTGAAAGGCTCCTCGCTTGAAATCCGCAGGCTCAGGAACAATCGCGTCGCAACCTTCGCCATGCAGCGGCTATCGGAAGAGGAGTCGCTCGAAGCGATGAGCGAACTCGACGTTTTCAGCCGCTGCCTCGATGCGGGCAAGGTTTCTGAAGAAAAACGGCCGACACTTATGCACGCGTTTCAGGAGGTGCTCGATATGATGCATGAGGAGGAACATTGATATGACCGTTGAACTACGAGTGTTCTGAACATTTTATATCGATTTTTTCTGATTATTTTATTTCTTGCTAACTCTATATTCAGAAAGTCATTAACGCAATCATCAACAGAAGTGCCATGCTGAAAAAAAACAATGAGAGCCTTATCTGTTGTCCTGATGACCGTTATTTTCACTTCTTCAGTCTCTTTGGCTGCAACAACTGTTACAGGTAACGGAACACAAAGCAGGGGATATGTCGGCCAGAATGCAAAAATCAGCGGTCAGCTGTTTTCATTGCCTGCAACCGGAACGATTACAGGCGTAAATGGTCAGGGAGCAAGCGGATTCTGGATTGAAAAAGGAACCGGACAGCTGATACGAAATTTCGATTCTGTTGGCGAAGCCAAAGGGTTTACTCTTCCGGCAGGAAGTTACAGGGTTATTCCAAACCTCAAGACGGATCTGCTTCAGCATGGGTCAACGTAACCTTTACATGTCCCTGATAATTTTCCGCACAGTATGATTTCTTCCGATATGTTTTGATCTGCATACCGCTTAAATATCTGGCGTTCTTCAGCCTGTTTATCGGCGCTTGTAATCACGAAAAGCCCGACAGATCTTATCGTGATCTGTCGGGCTTTTCGTTTTTGTGATGTTTCCGGCATGAGTTCGGATGCATGCGCAGAATCGATTGAGCCGTTCTCTCAGAGTTTTACGAACTCTACCCGGCGGTTGTTTGCTTTTCCTTCGGATGTCGTATTGTTTGCAACCGGTTTTGTTTCTCCGAAAGAAGATGTCGAGAGTCGCCCGGCGGCAATACCGCGTTTTATCAATGCCGCTTTGACCGTTGCCGCACGTTTTTCCGAGAGAACCTGGTTTGTCGCCGTTTCGCCGTCACTATCGGTATGCCCTTCGATACGCAGCCGCAATGCCGGGTATGTTTTCAGCATGGAGACTATTTCATTGATCACGCCATTAGATTCGGGCTTCAGTGTCGCTTTGCCGGTATCGAATTTTATGCCGGTCGTAGCAATACGTCCTTTTGTCATGAGGCTGCTGTAAAGCTTGACGCTGCCGGAGGCAATGCGGACATTCTTGATATAGCCTTTATTTTTTATGCCGGTAATATGGCTTCCGATCCCGATTCCCGTCGGATTGTATCCAAGATCGGGAATGGTAAGAACCCGTGCGTCGTCGATATAGACTTTGACGTAGCCCTTGTTATATGATATCGCAAAATGTCTCCACATAGAGGGAAGCCTGGTGGTGGCGGTCATACCGGGGTAATAGTTGGCCGTTCCTCCATAGACTTTTGCCATGACCCGATCAAACTGAATATTCCTGTGATTGTGCGAGGTTTTCGACGGAGCGGCTTTTTCGAGTTTCCGCTGATTTTTTGTGTCTGTCAGGTAGAGATAATACGTCGGTTTGTTGCTGTTTTCAAAGTAGGCATCGAATTCCACGGTGAACTCATCGGGCAGGTAATCTATACCCGTATTTTTCATTCGAGGCACGAGTCCGCCCCCGCTGTTCATATTGCATTTGATGAAATACAGAACATTCTCGCCGTTGATCGTAGCGATTTCAATATTGTCTTTATCGACAAGTTCCCATTTTGAAGGGAACTCTCCGTTTGACTCCGTTTCCTGATTGTCTTCGAATATGATTTTATCGCCGGGGACAAAATCATACTTGTTCCAGACTACCTCGCTTCTGTTTGATCCTGATTGTTTTGCGCAGGCAGGGGAGAATTGCCCAATCATAAAAAGCGCCGTCAGGGCAAGAATCGGAAAGTTTCTCGATACTAATTTCATGGCTGAATGGGATGTATTTGCAGGGTTTGTAAGCAGGATTCCCGGTTGGCGGCTGAATGTCCGTGCTTGTGATGGTTGACTTCATGAGCTGATGATTATAAGGATTAATTAAAAAAAGGGCAAGAGTTGACTAAAAAACCAGAGTCATGAAGTATCCGATCTGCTGAAAATCCAAACGGCAGGGGAACATGCCGTTTTGTCGGAGGATTCCGTCTTTTGTATCTTTACGGTTACTTCTCTCTCTCAGCTTCCTTTCAATTCCTTAACAAAGGAGTGCCCATGAACGCCATCATCTCGTCAATAATTCCGGTGCTCGATTCCGTGCGCGATTCGCTTATGAACTACAGAAATGTGGTTGCGACGGGTATAGGCTACAAGACGACGTCAGGGAAAAAGACCGATCAGTTGAGCATTATCTGTTCGGTTGAACGAAAAGAGCCCTCTTCTAAGCTCATGAGCGCGGATCTCTTGCCGAAATCGGTTGACGGGTTTCCAACCGATGTGGTTGCGACCGGCAGGATACGGGTTTTTCAGCCGCCAACAGGGCGTTTGAGGCCGACACCGGGAGGGGCGAGCATCGGGCATTTCGAAATTACCGCCGGAACGCTGGGCTGCCTCGTGAAAAAGAACGGAGAGATCTATATTCTTTCGAACAACCACGTACTGGCCAACAGCAACGATGCGTCGATCGGCGATCCGATATTGCAGCCGGGGCCGTATGACGGAGGCACGAATCCTGCCGACATCATAGCCGAGCTTGCCGAATTCGTACCGATCAGCTATATCGGCTCCGAAAGCGGTTGTCCGGTTGCGAACTCTATCGCCGAAGCGTGCAATCTCGTCGCTTCGCTGACAGGCAGCAATACCCGGCTTCACGCCGTTACGGTTCAGGCGGCAAAGAATCTGGTTGACGCGGCTATCGCGCGCCCCATTAACCCCACAGAGCTGCAGAGCGAAATACTCGGTATCGGCGCAATTTCAGGCAGTGCGGAGGGAACGCTCGGTATGGCCGTCAGGAAAAGCGGACGCACGACAGGATTGACCACCGGTGAGATCGAGCAGGTCGATGTGACCGTGAATGTGAACTATGGCGGCGACCGCGTTGCGCAGTTCAGCGATCAGCTGCTTGCCGGCGCCATGAGCCAGGGTGGCGACAGCGGTTCTGCCGTGCTTGACGGCGACGGCAGGCTGGTAGGGCTTCTGTTTGCCGGAAGCGATCAGACCACGGTCATCAACAGGATCCAGAACGTATTCACCCTGCTTGGCGTGACCCTGTGAACGCGCTGAGGGTTCTTTTTTTTACTTTGTTGTTGCCGATGGCGACCAATTGCGCAAACGATACTAATATGAAGAGCATTCAGGATGTAAAGAGCGTCCATGAAACACGACTGATGGAGCTTCCGGATGTGGTGTCGGTAGGCATCGGGCTCAACGAGTCGGGCGATGCCGCCGTCATCGTCGGCCTTGCCCGAGAGAACCCCGCAACGCGAGCCCATATACCGCAGAGACTTGAAGAATATCCCGTTGTCGTAAGGATAATCGGGTCAGTCAAGGCCAAATGAGGTTTTCCGGAAACTGTGTTGTTGAACTCCTTCCCGGCAAATCCTGAAATTCCTTCCCATTAACCAGAGGAAAAGGAGTATCGCGCGCCGCACGGCATAAAATGATGTTCTTTTTTCAACTCCTGGCTGGATAGCTGGATGGCGAGTAGCGAAACAGCCAAAATCCTTTCCTGCTGATCAGCTAATTTCATTTCAAATACAACCATGCGATTATAGTCACAGCGACAATCCTGAAATACCTTCCGCATTACCAAACAGGCGGCTGTTTTGAACGGTGAAACCGGACGAACCAGCCGCCAATTCGTGCAAATCCGTGAAAATTCGTGGACAAAAAAAGGCGTGGCATCGGAAATATTCTTTTTTTCTATTCCCGGGAGGATAGCTGGATAGCTGGATGGCGAAACAGCCAAAATCCTTTCTTGCTAACCAGCATTTTCACTCATCCCTCATCCTATTTCCCCGCACTTCAACGGAGCACGTAACCCGTAACTCGTAACACAATCTTCACTCAGAACTCAGAACTCCTTTCCAGACGTAACACGTTCTTTAACAGGGATTGTCTTCTGAATCGGGATCGATGTCTTTGTGTAAAGAGCTTTACGATTCAAAGTAGATCGAATAATTTAAAAAATTACTATGAGTGCCCAAGAAAGAGTATATAAGCAGTAAAAAGGCAAGGAGGAGTTCTATGACAGGAGAACGAGAGGGAAATGAGATTGACGGGGAAATGGAAAACAAAACATAGGGGATCTCTATTTTTTACGTACATTCCGACGCTGCCATTTACTTCTTTCGACTTGTGTTTTTTTATAGAAAAAAACAGTACAACAAGCCGCCTGCATCAGCTCTCTCTTCATTATCACCAGGAAACCCGTTATCATCATATGAGTTATTCAAAAAAATCTCTCGATTTGCATCGCCAGTCGCGCGGCAAAATCGAAATAAAATCAAAAGTCAGTTTAAAAAACAAAGAGGACATGTCTTCGGCTTACACTCCGGGAGTTGCCGCAGTATGCACTGAAATCGCCAGGGATAAGCAGAATTCCTACACACTGACAAACCGCGGCAGTCAGGTTGCGATCGTTTCTGACGGAACGGCAATTCTGGGGCTCGGAGACCTCGGGGCGGAGGCAGCAATGCCTGTCATGGAGGGGAAGTCTATTATTTTCAAGGAGTTCGCAAATATCGACGCGATCCCTCTATGCATAAATTCAACGGATGTTGATGAGATTGTAATGTTCTGCAAACTTATCGAGCCGAGTTTTGCCGGCATCAACCTTGAAGATATTTCCTCTCCAAGGTGTTTCGAAATTTTCGAACAGCTCGAAAAAGCGCTATCCATTCCGGTTTTTCATGACGATCAGGACGGTACCGCCATCGTCACTCTGGCAGCTATTATCAATGCCTGTCGCGTAACCGGCAGGGAGCTGAAGGATCTTCATGTGGTGGTTAACGGCGCGGGTGCGGCAGGCATCGCTATTGCCAGACTGCTGATTCATGCCCGGGTCAAAGAGGTGGTTCTTGTCGATACCCAGGGGTCGCTTTATGACGGACGTCAGGGTATGAATCCGATAAAGCAGGAGATTGCGGAACGAAGCAACAAACTGAAGCATCAAGGCGATCTGCAGAGCGCAATGGTCGGCGCCGATGTTTTTGTGGGCGTTTCTGTTGGCAATATTGTTACCGAGGCAATGGTTGCCGGTATGAACCTTTCGCCGTTCATCTTTCCTATGGCCAATCCCACGCCGGAAATCATGCCTGAAGAGGCTTTTAAGGCCGGAGCGTGCATTGTGGGCACCGGACGTTCGGATCTGCCGAACCAGGTCAATAACGCGCTGGTTTTTCCCGGCTTGTTCAAGGGGCTGCTGCAGAACGGAATAAGAAAGGTAACGCCGGAGATGAAAATCGCCGTCGCAGATGCGATAGCGCACTCGATCGTTCCGACGGCGGACAATCTTATGCCGACAACCTTCGACACACAGGTCGTAGAAAATATCGTTACGGCTCTTGCCGGTTTTTCGTCGAATTAAAAACCTTTAACTCCAAAGCCGTTAATGCGGCTATATGTGAGGGAAGGATATTTCTCTTTAAGGCCGGGGTGGCTCCCGGCTTTTTTTATGTCTGAAGAGCGGTATTTTATGTTATTTACGGCATGACGGCCTCAGTGCCGGTGAGCTAAACATGGCGTTCTATGAAAATTCTCTCTTTACGCTTTAAAAATCTGAACTCTCTTGCAGGAGAGTGGTCCATCGACTTTACCGCGCCTGAGTACGTCTCGGACGGGATATTCGCCATTACCGGTCCGACAGGTTCGGGCAAAACCACCATTCTCGATGCGATTTCGCTTGCCCTCTACGGTCAGACTCCGCGGCTTGAAAAGGTCAATATGAGCGGTAACGAAATCATGTCGAGGCACACGGCGGAGTGTTTTGCCGAAGTGGTGTTCGAAGCCGGAACCGGCCGTTACCGGTGCCATTGGTCGCAGCATCGTGCGCGCAGAAACCCGCAGGGTTTACTGCAGGCCCAGAAGCATGAAATTTCGGACGAGACGACCGGGCGGATTCTCGAATCGAAACTGCAGGATACTCTTGCGGCTGTTGTGGAGCGTACGGGAATGGATTTTCACCAGTTCACGCGATCCATGCTGCTGGCTCAGGGCGGATTCGCGGCTTTTCTGCAGGCTCCTCCGGATGAACGCTCGCCTGTGCTCGAGCAGATCACCGGAACGGAAATCTACTCGGCCATTTCCATAAAAGTACACGAACGAAATCGTCTGGAGCAGCAGAAACTCGACGCTCTCAGGGAGGAGTGTTCCGGTATCCTGCTCCTGGGAGCAGACGAACTTGCAGAAGCCGATGCAGGCCTGAAAGATAGAGAGGAACAAGAGGCCGGAATCGTCGGCGTGAAAAGCAAGACCGAGGCGGCGCTCCGATGGCTCCGTCAGATTGCCGTCATGAAAGCCGAGCTGGCCGGAATGGACGAGGAGTTCCGGGAGTTCCGGAATCGGGAGGAGCGGTTTCATCCCGATCGGCAGCGGCTGGAAATGGCCATACGAGCTTCACGTTTTGAGCCGGCATATACCGCCGTCATGCAACTCCGGCAGCTTCAGGAGCGGGATCTTCAGGACAAAACCGCTGCAGAGCTGGAGCTGGAGCGCTCGAAAGCGGTTTTTGATGAGCGTGCCGAAGAGTTCCGGGAGGCTGAACAGAGGCTGATGCTCCTGAAAGAGGAGGAGGCAGCGCTTTCGGGAGTTATACGCGTCGTCAGGGCGCTTGACCTTCAGATATCGGCAGGGGAGGAACGGCGCATTCAGTCCGAAAGCGCTTTGAGCGTTCTGCAGAAAAGAATTGCCGCTTCCGAAGGGCAGCTCGACGAGGCTGAACGCGAGCTGCAGTCGGAACGGAAAAAACTGGAGGAGGCCGAACGGTATCTTTCGGAACATGAAAAGGACGGCGGACTTGCAGCGTCGCTAAGCGGCATCGAAGAGAAGGTTCGGCAGTGCCGGGACGCCGAAGCCGCCGAACTGGATGCGCATAAAACGCGCAATGAGGCCTCGAAACGCCTTGAAAAAGCAGCAATCGCCCTTCGGGAGCTGATGCCGGCGACTGCCGGGGCCCGGAAGGCTTTCGACAGCTGTCTGAACCTGCGAAGGGAGCTTGCCGGACAGCTTGAAGGGCTGCTCGAGGGCAGGAGCCTCAGCGAACTTCGATCGGAAGCCGCAGTGATTCATGAACGAATCCGGACTCTGGAAGTCCTTCAGGCGAGGCTGATGCAACTCGCGGGTTTCGAAGAGCGCGGCTTCGCGGTACGACAGGCTCTCGGGGCTGCTGAAGCGGAACTGAAACGCAACGCCTTTGAACTCGACAGGATATCGCTGTTTCAGCGCAAAGAGGAACAGATCGTCGAGGGACTTCAGCGTAAGGCGGAACTTCAGGGTAAAATCAGGTCGCTCGAGGATGAACGCCGGATGCTGCAGGATGGTTTGCCCTGTCCTCTTTGCGGCTCCATACACCACCCCTTTGCCGGCGAAGAATTGCCCGATGCGGATGCAGCTGCCGATGCGCTTCGGCAGGCCCGTCTTTCCCTGCATGAGAGAGTCCTTGAGATAACCGGACTGAGGGTTGCGGCGGCCCGCCTGGAGACGGAGATCCAGCAGCTTCAAAGGCAACGGGACGAACTGTGCACATCCATCGAGACTGAACTCCAATGGTGCCGCAGCTCTGCAGGAACGCTTTCGATAGAGGGGGAACCCTCGGCGGAAACCATCGCCGCAATGCTTGACGGATTTCGTCTTCTCTCCATAAAACTGACTGCAAAACTTGCCGATGCGGAGAGGATCGACTCGGCCAATACAGCGGCAGCACAGGATGAAAAAAAACTGCAGCAGCGGCTTACTGAGGCTATGCGACAGCAGGAGAGTGCCGGTTATGTTCTGAATACGGCCGAAGCTGAAGACGCGAGGGCCAGGGAAAACGAAAGCGAGGCCAGGAAAAAACGCAAGACCTTTGACGCGCTTCTGAACCTGGATCTTGCGGATTACGCTATTGCAGCAGGAAGCGATCTGCCGTATCCTGACGCTCTGCGCCTGCTGCATTCGCGTCTTCAGCGCTGGCAGGAGGTTCAGTTACGCAAAGAGGCTGCCGGTCAGCGAATAACAGTTCTCGAGGGTATTCGTTCGGTTCAGCAGGAGTTTCTGAAAACAAATCGTGAGGATTGCCTTCAGAAGGAAACGGGTTATGCAGCCGAACAGTCAGCCCTGGCCGGGTTGCAGCTCCAGCGCGAAGGGTTGTTCGGATCGAAAAAAACCGATGAGGAGGAACGTCGCGCGGCAGAGGCGGCCAGGCGCGCCGAAGGTGCGCTCGAAGAGGCGAGGAGCGGGAGGGAGGTAGCTTCGCAGCGAATTGTTACGCTTTCGGAAAGAGTCGCCATGCTCGGAGCCTCTTCGGCAGAGCGGGCCGTCATGATTTCGGAGAAGCGGGACTTGCTTGTGCATGAACTTTCCGGAGGCGGTTTTGAAAGCCTTGAACGTTTTCTTTCTGCGAGGCTCGACAGAGATGAATTTGAACGGCTTGAAAAGCAGGCGGCAGAGCTTGACGCACGACGCCTCGAACTTGAAACCTTGAAGGGCGAACGCCGGAACAAATTGCAGCAGGAGGAGGAGCGGGAGCTGACAGGCAGTTCTGCCGAAGTGCTGAGTGAAGAACTCGAAAGCCTTTCGGCCAGTCTCGGTTCGCTCCGTTCGGATATTGCCTCCCTGAAGATTCGGCTGCAGGAGCATGAGCGTGCGGCACTCCTGCTGCGCCAAAAAACCTCTGCGCTTGCCGAACAGCAGATCGAATGCGCCCGATGGTCGGCGCTGAACGAACTTATCGGTTCCTCGGACGGCAAAAAGTTCCGCAATTTCGCGCAGGGCCTTACCTTCGAGATTATGATAGGACACGCAAACCGCCAGCTCGCGGGTATGACCGACCGTTATCTGCTTGTCAGATCTTCAGGACATCCGCTCGCGATCGATGTGATCGATACCTGGCAGGCAGGCGAGGTGCGCTCAACGAAAAACCTCTCCGGCGGCGAGAGCTTTATCGTGAGTCTGGCGCTTGCGCTCGGTCTTTCACATATGTCGAGCCGGAACGTTCGCGTCGATTCGCTCTTTCTCGACGAAGGGTTCGGCACGCTTGACGAGGAATCGCTCGATACCGCCCTGCAGACCCTCTCGGGCCTGCGTCAGAACGGCAAGATCATCGGTATCATCTCTCATGTTCCCGTTCTGAAGGAGCGCATAGCCGCCCGGATTCGCGTGCATCCGGTTTCCGGAGGCCGAAGCCGGCTTTCAGGCCCAGGTGTGATTCAGGGGAACGGGTAACGCGTTCGGCGATTTTACGGCATCATCGCTTTCAGGCCGGTAGCCGTTTGCCATTGAAGGAACTTCGCCGTACCTTATACGACGCAACCCTCAACCCTTTATGCTCCTGGCATGTTTATGATAAACCATTGTTTTAGCAAGAAATATTCGTTCGCGATGCGAAGTTTTTTTTATGTAATCGCTTTTTCTCTACTGCTTGCCGGTTTTCAGTGGCCGGCCGGTTCCCTGCATGCGGAAGAGTACCGGAACGTAACGGCCAGAAAGGTGCTCGTTACCGGAAAAACCAGTGACGGTAAAAAAGTGAGGTATCCCCGGACGAACGATGCGGAAATTACCGTCCTCGTCGTCGATGTTCCTCCAGGAGGCTCTACGGGCTGGCACCATCATCCGGTACCGGTTTATGCCTATATGCTCGAAGGCGAGCTTGCCGTGGAAATGGAGAACGGCACTGTCAATCTGTTCCGTAAAGGAGACGCAATAATCGAGATGGTCGATACTGCGCACAACGGTTATAATCCTGGAAACGAAAAGGCGAGCCTTGTTGTCTTCTATACCGGTGTGGTCGGTGTGCCGAATGTCATAAAAGAGAAAATGCCTGAACTCGAAGAGCAGCGCTGATAAAGGGGGGCGGACATTCCTGTCCGCCATTGGTTTTCCGGTGCGATATTGCTTGTAAGCGTTTCACTCTTTTCATCTAACTGGCGAGTTGCCAGCTTGCCATTTCTGTTTGAATGGCGGACAGTATATATTCCTCGAAGCTTTGCTTCGTGAAGGAATTCTCAAACATGAACTCATACCCCGTAGCTCTGCTGCGGGGTATTAATCCGGCATTCAAAAAGGTGACTTTTATCTATAATTCAAGCACCATTAAGTATGCTGCATATGCACCGAGGCTTGGTATGTATTTGCTTGCCGGTTTAATAGTTGAATGGCGGACAGGAATGTCCGCCCCCCTGTAAAGAGATTGGTTCCGAAAGAGAGATAAACACCGTCATGCAACTATTCCGATCGATTCTGATTGCCGGCGCATTGGCCATAACGACGCCTGCACTTCACGCGCTGGACGCTGAAGCCGCAAAACCCGTTCAGAAAACCGCAATGAAAACCCCTCTTGCGCCGCAGTTTTCCGCAAAGAGCATGCAGGGAACTCTGCTTTCAACCCAAACGCTTGCCGGCAAGAAGGCATATATTGTTAACTTTTTCGGTTCATGGTGCCCTTACTGCCGAAAAGAGATCCCCGACATGGTGGCCCTGCAGGAGAAATACGAGAAAAAGGGATTTACCTTTATCGGGATGGCCTATAAGGATAATGAGCAGTCCATGCCTGATTTCATCCGGGAGCACGGCATCAACTATCCAGTCATCATGGCAGACGAGGCCATACTCTACAGTTTCGGACGACAAATCCCGGAAGGAGTGAGATCCGTTCCGACGCTTTTTGCCATAAGCCGCGATGGACGCTTGGTTTCGGTTATCATAGGAGCCCAAACGAAAGAAGAATTCGAGAGTATCATTCTTGAAACCCTGAAAAAGCCAGTCCGGTAGCGCATGTATGCCGGTAAATCGCACTATTATGTTACATCGTACGTTATCGATTTTCGGACTTCTGTTTTTTTACCTGATTGCCATTACCTCCAACGGATTCGGTACTGCATTTCTCGATCCCGGACAAGCATTCAGGCTGAAAGCCGAACTTACCTCATCGCGTTCCGTCGTGCTCGACTGGGAGATAGCCGACGGTTACAAACTCTATCGCGATCAGGTAAAGGTGAGTCTCGAAAAAGGCGAGGCCGAACTGCGCATACCCGAACTGCCGGCGGGAGAGTCGGTTACCGATCCTTCGACGAACGAACGGATGGAGGTCTATCACGATAAACTCCGCATCGAAGTACCTGTCGTCAAAGCTGCCGGAGAATTTGCCATACAGGTCGTCTATCAGGGATGCGCCGAAGACGGGCTCTGTTACCCTCCGTTTACACGTACCGTCACCGTAGATCCGGCAAAACCCGGGGTATTGAACGTCGTCGAAGATCCTGAAACAAGCGGCTTCGGCGGCTTTTCCGTAACGGATGATACAAAAAAGGAAACTGTACCGGTCAATCAGAAAGAAAATACCGACGATGACTTCTCCATCTCACAGTCGATACTTGAAAGTCGCAGTGTATTGAAAATCAGTTTTGTCTTTCTGATTTTCGGCCTGCTTCTTGCCTTCACTCCATGCATATTGCCGATGATCCCCATCCTCTCCTCGATTATCGTTGGGGACGGTTGTTACGGGAGGGGGAGAAGTTTCATGCTTGCCGTTACCTACAGTCTCGGTATGGCGCTGGTTTACACCCTGCTCGGCATCGCCGCCGGACTTGCCGGCGAAGGGCTTGCCGGCGCCCTGCAGCAGCCCTGGGTGCTCGGACTTTTCGCGCTATTGCTGGTGGTGCTTGCCCTCTCGATGTTCGATGTCTATCAGTTGCAGATACCCGGCATCATGCAGAGCAGCATCGCCAAAACCTGCGGCAAGCTCAAAGGGGGCCAGATTGCCGGCGTGTTCTTTATGGGAGCCCTCTCCGCGCTGATCGTCGGTCCCTGCGTTGCCGCTCCGCTTGCCGGCACGCTGGTCTATATCAGCCAGACCCGCGACGTGGTGATCGGAGGTTTCGCACTATTTTCCATGGCCATGGGAATGAGCATTCCGCTGCTGCTGGTCGGCCTTTCCGCGGGAACCCTGCTCCCGAAAGCCGGCGCCTGGATGAACGGGGTAAAGTACCTTTTCGGACTTATGCTCATCGCCGTCGCGATCTGGATGGTTTCTCCGGTGCTTCCCGGCCCTTTGGCGCTGCTGCTCTGGGGAGCCTTAACCCTGCTCTGTGCGGTTTTTCTTCACCTGTTCGACTCGCTGCCTGAAAAACCCTCCATCTCCATGAAGTTCGGCAAAGCGCTTGCTATCGTCCTGCTCGTTATCGGCATACTCGAACTTGCCGGAGCCGCCGCAGGCGGAACCAACCCGCTCGAACCGCTTGCACCTTTCCGCTCGCGTACCGGAAACAGTGCCTCTGTGGAGGAACCCGGCCTGAAATTCACCAGAATCCGTTCGGAAGCCGAACTCGACGCAGCGATCGCATCGGCGGAAAAACCGGTCATGCTTGACTTCTACGCAGACTGGTGCGTCTCATGCAAGGAGCTGGATCACTTCACCTTCAGCGACCCGGCAGTGCGAAAACAGCTCGAAACCACGACACTCCTGCAGGTTGACGTAACCGCCAACACCCCCGACGACAAAGCCCTCATGAAGCGGTTCGGCATATTCGGCCCTCCCGCCATCATCCTCTTCGACGCTTCAGGCAACGAGATCCCCGGCAGCAGGGTAGTCGGCTTTCTCGATGCAAAACCCTTCCTCGATCATCTTGACCTGTATTTAACCCGTAGATTACATTAATCTGCTTTATTTTAGGATTGATTTACCCCGCTCCGTTATTGCCACCGGCCGTAACGTTGAAGAGATTGCCTTCGGAGGTGATGATGTAAAATCCCGAAGCAGGCATTGTTCGCAGAGGCGAGCAGCAGACGGATGAGATAAAGCATCTAAAAAAAGGGGAGGCAATAAATTGAGATGTATCGTGATTTTGACGGCCAACGGCTGGCTGACCCTGTGCATTGCGTTGCGCATCGAGGATTATGCAGTCGTAAAATACGGTGTTATTGTTGCTTGATCAAGCGGCCTGTCGTATCTTTCTTGTTGGACTTATTGCGGCCAATGAACCGGAAGCAGCATCTCATCACACTGGAGGATTATTCTCATGCGCGACCTGTTGAACGCTTTACGGCGGCAGTGGATGCTGCTTCTTGTTTCCGGTATTGTTCTGGCGACCCTCTTTTTTATCCTGAAAGCAAGGAACCTGCCGAAGCTCGCGTCACATCCGCATCCTGCTGAAGACTATGCGGCGGCAGCTCGCCGTGCTGAAATTCTCAGCGTTCAGGGGAAGAAACTGATGAATCCGCTTTGCCGGCTCGAACTGATGTCCCATAAACGGAAAACCTCACGCGCCGTCATACTGGTTCACGGGTACACGAGTTGTCCGCAGCAGTTTCAAGAGCTTGGAAAGCGTTTTTACGATCTCGGAGATAATGTGCTGATCGCTCCGCTGCCGCATCATGGACTGGCTTATCGCATGACGGAAGATCAGGCCCGGCTCAGCGCGGAAGAACTTGCCGCTTATGCTGACGAGGTTGTCGATATAGCCAGGGGTTTGGGAGATCGGGTCGTGATGATGGGTATATCCGCCGGAGGCGTTACCACAGCCTGGGCTGCACAGCATCGCAGCGATATCGATTGCGCAGTGATTATCTCTCCGGCATTCGGGTTTAAAGAGATTCCGGTTCCGCTGACCGCCGCGGTCATGAACATCTGTTCCATATTGCCGGATTCATGGAGCTGGTGGGACGAGAAGCTGAAAGAGGAGGTTCTGCCACCCTACGCTTATCCCCGATATTCAAGGCGTGCGCTTACCGAAATTCTGCGCCTCGGCTTCGTGGTCGAGCAGGCAGCAGAACACAATTCTCCTGCTGCAAAAAAGATCGTCATGGTCTGCAACCCCAACGACAGCTCCATCAGCAAAGAACGCACCCTGCAGATCGTCGAACGCTGGAAAGCGCATCAGGCAAACCTGACCTCATTTACGTTCGACGCATCCCTGAACCTCGGTCACGACCTCATCGATCCCAACCAGGCGGAGCAGCGGATCGATATAGTCTATCCGAAGCTCATCGAGCTTTGCGCGGAAGCGATTAATTGAAAAGAAGATGCGTGTGTACCAGGCAACTCGGGTTACTGCGGATAGATTATATCGAGTTGTCTGAAGAATTCTGCTACATGGTCAGAAAAGCCTTGTGATGCATCGTATAGCGGCAGAATCAATGTTAATTCGGTTGTTCAGTAACCCTCCGATAGTCATCACAAGCCTTTTGATACCCATTGTTACAGGCTTTTTGATACCATTCTTTGGCTTTCTGTCGATCCTTTGTGATACCGCTCCCATTGAAGTAGAGTACTCCTAAATTGTATTGAGCCTCTGCAAGACCTTGCCCGGCAGCTTTACGATACCAGCTTGCCGCTTCTGTATAGTCCTGACTTACTCCTTGACCTGTGTAGTACTGCATACCGAGATTTAACTGCGCCTCCGCGAATCCTCGAACTGCAGCTTTGCGAAACCATGTAGCCGCTTCTGCATAGTCCTGCTTAACGCTTTGGCCAGTATAGTACATAAGGCCAAGTTTGTTTTCCGCTACGGAAAGACCTTGCCCGGCAGCTTTGCGAAACCATGTTGCCGCTTCTGCGTAATCCTGATTAACTCCCTGACCTGTATAGTACAATACGCCGAGGCTGTTTTGTGCCAGCGCGAGTCCTTGCTCTGCAGCTTTGGTAAACCAGCGAGCCGCTTCTGCCTGATCCTGGTTTACTCCCTTGCCTGTATAGTACATAAGGCCAAGCTTGTTCTGAGCCTCTGCAAGACCTTGTCCGGCAGCTTTGGTAAACCAGCGTGCCGCTTCTTCGTGGTCCTGTTTCACCCCTTGACCTTTTTCATATACTACTCCCAAATAGTATTCGCCCTTTGGAAGTCCCTGGTCAGCTGATTTTCGATACCATTGCAGAGCCTCTGCAAAATTCTGCTTGACACCCTGGCCTTTTTCATGCATCACGCCAAGACTTAATTGCGCCCATGCGCGTTGTTGCCCGGCAGCCTTAAGATACCATCGCATTGCCTCGGCATAGTCCTGTTTCACCCCTTGACCGGTGTAGTACATCCGGGCGAGCTTGTTCTGTGCAACTGCATTTCCCAGTTGTGCCTCTTTTTGCAATTGAGATAAATTGTCCTGTAAGGAAATTTCGCAACAAACCCTGGCTGGTTGTATCAGCAGAAAGGCTGCAAGTAATCCTGTGATGTAGAGTTTCATGGCGGTTTCCGTAAGTTAGCGGCCTGTCGGACTGAAGAGGTTCTCCGACACAAGCTTCAGAGAGTCTCTCTCATGCGCAATGATGAGAATCGGGCGGAATAAATCGGGTTCTATTGAAAACCTGATTCTTAATATCATAATGGTATCTTGATCCGAATGCCGATTACCTTGTCGTTATTGAAATGCTTTCAGGTAAAATGAGACAAAACACAAAAGTATTGTTTGCCGATTTTCAGACTCCTGGGTATCGGCTAACAATACTTTTGTGTTCAATATTTTTCTTTATGCAGACATCATCGGAACTTCAGGCTTTAATCACTTCACCAACTGAAAGAAGCACCGGCAGCCATTGCAGATGGACTTCCGCTGCTGATACCCAAGCCGGCACCGACCGTAATATTGTCATTCACGAAAGCCTTGCCTCCAAAAGCAATGGCACCTTGACCGCCATAGCTGCCGACCCCCATTCCTATAGAGTAGCATTGTCCTGACTTTGGTTCAGGGATTGAAGCCAGGGCTCCAACCTGAGCTATACCGCTGTATGCTTTTTTGGAAAGAGTGTTCAATTGATTCATATTGACCGCATCGTTGCCATTCACACCATCGGCAACACCCGTTACACGAGCCGGGGCACCGTTATTGGCCATATGAACACCTCTATTATCGACGGTAACGGTTGACTGGCTATTGTCGCCACCGGCAATTTGGGTATGACCTGTATTGGAAGTAATGCCGTTCAGATGACCGCCGGCATTTGTTACGCCAAGAGAAGTGCCCCCATTGGCAACAGCAAGAGATGCGTTTCCGTCTGTAGAGTAGAGCGGACCTGTGTTCGTGATACCGTGGGTTGTCAGCGTACCGCCAATGTTGGCATCGCCCGTAGTATTCAGAGTCGTTGTCGCAATATTGCCGGTATTCGTGATCCCATTGGTCGTCGTCTGACCCGTTACATCGAGTGGACCATTTATCTTTGTGTCTGTTGCCGTCAGGTTGCCAATTGTCATATCGCCAGTAAATGTTACCCCCGAAATAGTTGCTACGGAAAGGGTAATGGTGTCACCGTTTTTGAGTACCTGCTCATATCCTACGGGATATGTCCCGCCACTGACAATGCCGCTGATATCAGCAAGAAGCTGTTCACCGGGCGTTATTGCGCCGGTAATGCTTAACAAGCCACAGAAAAGAGCCATACCAAATTTTTTCTGGCAGGAACTGCGGCAAACGCTGATTTTTTTTGAAGTCTTCATTCAGAGCCTCCTTTTAAGATTTAGAAGTTGAACTATCGTTTCGATGAAAATAAAATCGTATAACGAACAGAATCGCCCGAATGAATTACTTGCCAATCAATACATGACAATAGCATCCCATTTGAACCGCAGTATGTGCAGAACAATAGAAAATCAATGGAATAATCATGCCCTGACGAATAATGATTGGGGCATCATTTCCTGATTATTATGTAAATAAAGGTGATATTTCGGAACGGTACGATACGAATATCAGGCAGACCTGAACGAAAAATCAACTGTTTCCGGGAAGAGTTTGAGGCAATTCAACTTGAAAGATTAACAAACTCCGAGCCAACAGAATCATGATCGTATTAAGCCCCTATATCACTCGCATTGCCCGATTATGAGGGGAAAACCTTACAAATAGGTAGTATGTAAGGTTAAATCCAGCTGTGCGCGAAAGGACATTCCAAACTCGTGACTAACAGTTAACAATATAAAACATATATATTTTATTTCAAAAAATAGAGGTCTTTATATATCTGTTTTTAATCTCGAAAGGTAAATGTTCCGTAGTTCTGCTGTCGGGCAGTTGATTACGGCACATATATCCTTAAGGTGTCATGTTGGGTGCATCGGAAAAGCAGAAGATAGCAATCCGGACCTGCCATTTTTGAGCGCCATTTTGACGAAACGAAGTTTCAGATAGTTACCTGAACTTTTCCAGTATCCGTCTATTCATATTATAGTATTCTTTTTATTGTCCCAGGCTCATCGGGGCGATCGAGTGATGCTGTATTTTACATGCAGCTGCATCAGTAAAAACAAGGAAGAACAAAACCCTTCCTGCGTTGCATGTAATGTTGGACACGAATGTGTGTTTCCCCTTTAATAAGTGGCGTAACGAAGAAACAAAAAAACCACCGCTGCGAATGATATCTGCAGCAGTGGTTTTTTTTGTTTCTTTTTTAGCTGAAATCTTCGGTTACCATGTATAACGGAATCCGAATGCCGCAGCCTGTTCATTCATATCTTTGGCGAGATTGGCATCGTAGGAAACGAAAATACTGGTACCTGACTTCGTTTCGTAAGCCAGCGTAGCGCCAGCCTCGAAGCTGTCGCGCACTTCATCGTCGCCATTGATGGTGAAGGATTGATCCGGAGCCCCGGCAAACGAGGCCTGATGCGAGTACTGGTTGTCTGCTGCAAAGTCGTGGCGCCAGGCAATTCGCATTTCAGGAGTGAATTTGCCTCCTTTCCTGTCCGTGGTTTTTCCGCCGAAGGTCAGCCCGATCCGACCGGGAAGCGATGTGGTATGCTCCTCGTCCACGATGAGGTTCAGCGCGGAGGCCCCTTTTTCGGTGAACGCATCGCGGCTCAGCCAGATGGCCTGCAAAGAGGCGGTCGGCATGATAAATGTATTCTTGCCGGTTTCGATGCGGTATCCAACTTCGATGGCCGCACTCAGATCGTCGGCATCGTAATCAGCAGTAGCCGTACGATTGACGCATGAGAAATCGATATTTCTTGTGATCGAGTAGTCGTGGCTGCCATACGACCCGATAAGCCCGACATGGAGGGGCCCGTCTTTGTAGAAACCGTAGATAGCACCCTGCCAGCTTTCCACATCGGCGTTTTCGCTGAGATCATCCATGGATAGATCCATTGATGCGTAACCGACAGATGCACCGAGCAGCAGTGTTTCGCTGAGTTTGTGGTCATAGCCGAAGATTCCGCCTGTGAGGTCATATGCGTACCGTGATGCGATGTCCGTGCCGTCACGGTCGCCCCATCCACCGAATCCGCTGCTCCAGAATCCGCTTTCGATGCCTTGTTTATCGTTCATGCTGAATCCGCCGAAATGTCCTGATACGGCACCGAGGTATCGATCGACCGAGTAGAGTGTGGCGTCGGGAAGCGCAGCGTGAATGTGTCCGGTGATGCGGTCGATCGCCCTGAGCGCGGCATTTTCGGTCGGCAGATAGACCATGCAGTTCATGACGTCAGCCATGTCGCCATGTATTGAAACCGGAATGGAGTCAAGAGCGGAAGCGACTGCATGCTGATTATCGGTTTTCGCCGAAGAGGTGAAGTCTGAAATGAGATCCAGATAGACGTTTTTGTTGGTGTAACGTAACGAGGGCACAAGGAATTGAGATGAAAGCGGGAATTCGACATCGTCGAACGTGCCGAAAACTCCATTGTCAGTGGTGAGAATTGTGTATGATGTGCCCCACCGGTAGAATCCGTCTTCAGGCTTAACATCCACAATACCGCCATTCAGGTATGCTTTGCCGCGAAGGAAGAACAATACCTCCTCGACATCGATCAGATCCGAACAGCCGTCGCTGTTTACATCAAGCTCATAAACCGATCCAGCGCTCTGCGTGTAATTGCCGGAGATCGTTTGTGTACCGATCGAGTTTCCGGGAGCAATAGTGCCGTCATTTGTGAAGTTGCCGATAATGGTGCCGTTCCCCTTAAGGGTTCCATTATTGTTTATATCACCGGTATTGACCAACGAACCGTTGTTGACAAGCGTGCCGTCGTTGGTCAGCGTATCGAAATTCAGGATCAGGCCGGTGTTCGTTATGGTGCCCTCTTCCTTGTTCCATAGCTCGTTGGCGTTGACCAGCAGGAACTGGTTATCGAACGTTCCTGAATTCGTCAGGTTGCCGCCGTTGTAGATCGCGCCGAGCTGGATCGGATTGTCAAGATCACTTTCTGTAAACGCCAAGACATTCTCAGGCAACGATGCGCCGATCGGACCCTCGTTGACGAGCGAACCGTCGTTGGTAAATGAACCGAAGTTCAGGAAGAGGCCGCTGTTGGTCATGCTGCCACCGTTCTGATTCCACAGGTTGTCGGCATTGACGAGCAGGAACTGGTTCCCGAAGGTTCCGCTGGTGTTCATCTCTCCGTCGTTGTAAACGATGAAGCGGTTGGTGAAGTCGCCGGTATTGTCGAGCGTGCCGCCGTTGTAGATCGTCCCGAGCTGTAGAGGGTTGTCGAGCGTATTTGCATTGAGAGCAAATGCGCTGTTCGAGAACGATGCGCCGATCGGGCCGTTGTTATCAAGCGAACCGTCGTTGGTGAATGAACCGAAGTTCAGGAAGAGGCCGCTGTTGGTCATGCTGCCACCGTTCTGATTCCACAGGTTGTCGGCATTGACGAGCAGGAACTGGTTATCGAACGTGCCGCTGGTGTTCAGCTCTCCGTCGTTGTAAACGATGAAGCGGTTGGTGAAGTTGCCGGTATTGTTCAGCGTACCGCGGTTGTAGATTGCGCCGAGCTGCAGCGGGTTGTCGAGAGCCTCGGTGTTCAGCGAGAACGGGCTGCCAGAGAACAATGCGCCGATCGGACCCTCGTTGACGAGCGAACCGTCGTTGGCGAATGAACCGAAGTTCAGGAAGAGGCCGCTGTTGGTCATGCTGCCGCCTGTCTGATTCCACAGGTTGTCGGCATTGACGAGCAGGAACTGGTTATCGAACGTACCGCTGGTGTTCAGCTCTCCGTCGTTGTAGACGATGAAGCGGTTGGTGAAGTCGCCGGTATTGCCGAAGGTGCCGCCGTTGTAGATAGCACCGAGATGCAGAGGGTTGTCGAGCGTATTTGCATCGAGAGCAAATGCGCTGTTTGAGAACGATGCGCCGATCGGACCCTCGTTGACGAGCGAACCGTCGTTGGTGAATGAACCGAAGTTCAGGAAGAGGCCGCTGTTGGTCATGTTGCCGCCTTTCTGATTCCACAGGTTGTCGGCATTGACGAGCAGGAACTGGTTCCCGAAGGTGCCGCTGGTGTTCATCTGTCCGTCGTTGTAAACGATGAAGCGGTTGGTGAAGTCGCCGGTATTGTCGAGCGTGCCGCCGTTGTAGATCGTCCCGAGCTGCAGGGTGTTGTCGAGAGCCTCGGTGTTCAGCGAGAACGGGCTGCCAGAGAACAATGCGCCGATCGGGCCATTGTTATCAAGCGTGCCGTCGTTGGTGAATGTGCCGAAGTTCAGGAAGAGGCCGCTGTTGGTCATGCTGCCACCGTTCTGATTCCACAGGTTGTCGGCATTGACGAGCAGGAAGTTGTTGTTCAGCTCTCCGCCGCTTTGGTTCTCAAAAGAACCGATGTTGGCAAAAACAAAGTTATTGTCAAACGTGCCGGAGTTCTCCACTTTATCAAGATTGACCATGATCCCGCTGGTCAACGTGGAAGCAATGTCACCGAGAAGATTTTCTGAATCAAGAGAAGTCAGCTCAGAGATGAGGACGGAAACCGGTCTTCCGTTGGAAAATTGGCCAGCATTGGTGAACGTTCCAAGGTTGACCATGATGCCGTTGTTGTTCGCCAAGGCTCCAAATGCATTGTTCAGATCTCCTGAATTGACCAGAAGGAAATTGTTGTTCAGTGTGGTCGGGCTGGTATTGTTCAGCGTACCCAGATTGATCAGAAAGCCGTCGTTGTTCAGTGTGCCGCTGTTATCGAGGGTTCCGCCATTGACAAGAATTCCGTTACCGCCGAGAATGCCTGACAAATCACTGAGGTCAAGAGAAAACGAGCCTTCGCTGAAAAGAGGAGTAAAGTCTATGGTGCCGTTACCAGTGTTGTTCAGTGTCCCGGTGTTCGTCAGGGTATTTCCATTATAGAGAATACCGCTGTTGTTCAACGTGGTAGCGCTGGTATTGTTCAGCGTACCCAGATTGACAAGAAAACCATCATTGGTCAATGTGCCGCTGTTATCGAGGGTTCCGTCGGTTAAGTTCAAAAGGATGCCATTGCCGCCGAGAAGGCCTGACAAATCACTGAAGTCGAAAGTCAAGTTATCAACGTCAAAAAACGAAGTAAGGTCAAAAGAGCCGGTACCGGTGTTGTTGAGGATACCGGTGTTGGTCAGGTTACTGTTATTAATGAAAATGGCGCTGTTATTGAACTGGCCGCTGTTGATGAGTTCATCGGTGTTGATAAGCAGCCCTTCGTTGTTCAGCGTGGTTGGGCTGGCGTTGCTCAGCGTACCATCGTTCCACAACACGAACTTATTGTTCAGCGTGCCGTTGTTGGTAAAATCGTCAGTATTATAGATGATGCCTAACCCTTCACCTGATACTAATCCACCTACTATTACATCAATCAGTTTTTCCGGGTTTATAGTGATATTTGTTCCATCAAAAAAATCCGATATATTCAGATCATCGAAAGAGCCAGTATTATTGAGCGTACCATTATTGATGAAGGTTTTGTTGTTGGTGAGCAGGCCTTTATTGTCCAACCCTCCGTTGTTGGTGAGCGTACCGTTGTTGGTCAGCCATAAATTGTTTGTAAAGGATCCCGCATTGTTGAGCGAGCCGGTGCCGCTATTCGTTATCGTCCCCGAATTCGTCAGCGAACCACCATTATCGATGGTGAAAGAACCGCTGTTTGTCAGTACCGACAATACTCCGCTGTTGTTGAAAGAGCCGCCATTATTGATAGTGAAAGAGCCGCTGTTGTTGAGTAAAAAATTGTTGGTCAGCGTGCCGCTGTTCGTCAGCAAGCCGCTGTTGTTCAACTCGTAATTATTGGTCGCCGAGCCAGTATTGTTCAGTATTCCGGTGCTGCCGATATTGATTTTGGCAGTTGAAAAGGCATTGTTAGATAATGATCCATTATTGTATAGTGTGCCGTTAATGGACAATTTTTTGCCTAATCCTCCTATTTTAATATCTGTTGTATTCCAGGTATCTACTGCACCGTTCTCAGTTATAGTTACGTCTTGATATTGCAATACGTTTTTTTTGTTCTCATAAGCGGTAGATTCCTTCAGTTTGATAGGACTACTATAGTTAGCCTTTAAATATTCACCGGATGCGCTTTCGGGTATTCCTGTTTGGCATAGAAGGGCGAGAAGCAGACAGAGACGGATCCCACTGCGACCACTGGGTCGAGCCATTTTTTTACGGTCAGAACGACCTGAAATATCCGAAGAGGCAGTGCGAACACGGTATGAAGTCATAAAAACCGTCCTTCATTTGTTTTTTATTAGAGAAGATCGCTATGAAAGCGCTCTTGTACGGCAAGTCATTTACAAGCATAAAAAATCAAGATCGGAAATTTCCGTATATAATACAACCTATGTTATCAACTGATCTTATGTATACAGATAAAAGGGTTTTGTGCGCACGGTCTCCCTCATAAACAGGCAAGTTGTTCAATTTCTGACGCTCTGATGCTTTTATTACACTTCATAAAGAAGGATTGAGGCAGAATCGACAAGCCGATCCACAATACAAACAGGAGCCAATTCGTGTAAATCAGTGAGAATTCGTAGGCAGAAAAAGAAGTATCGCTTCGCGGGCGTACCCGACCGAATACAGACTTCCCGCCCACCGCAAACTGCTCACAGCCCACAATCTCATCGCCTTGTCCTGGATTATAAACGCATTATTGAAACAGAATTGGAATAAGGCTCAATTCTTTTCGTTCGGAAAGCAGCGAAGTCGCACAGTGAAGTGCCCCTCGGATTTCTTGCGTATGCTGATTATTGACAGGATGGTATTAAAGAGGCATTGCAAGGAGCCTGAAATGGTTGACGCCATTGAAGTAGCAATTCGCAGAACGCCAACTGCTCAGGGTGCCGATCGGCACACCGTGACCAGACTTCGAGTGGAACAGATTTTTACCCGCATGAAGCCGGTTCCGGTCGAACCGACACTCCATGACAAGAGATTGTCTATATGAACTAAACCCTACCTGATCTCAGGCTGATTGCCGGAATCGTGTCAGAATAGAGTGCATATCCGCATTTGTTGACAGTCAAGATCAAAGGTCATAGAGTTCATCCTGACAATTCCCGAACCAAGTCCTCTTGCAAGGTCAACGAATCTGGTATATCCGAGGCAGTGATTATTCACCTCTTTGCTGATAGCGGTTATGACGAAGATCCGGCATATATTTACCTGAATACCAGCCCGAGAACCTCCATCTCCTTCTTCTGGTTCGCTTTGGCGATCTGCCGGATGGTCATGGACGAATCCTTCACACTGATGCCTTTCTGTTCGAGAGTGGCAATAATTTCGCCGCTCTTCTTTCCTGCAAGTTCGGCGACCGTTTCAAGTCTGGCCGATTCGATTGACTTCATCATTTTTGCCTTCGGGTTCCCACCATCGCGGGAAGCCGGCATGAACACTGCCAGCGCCGTGACGGCAACGCCGATCGAGATGATCGAAACGGCCGGAACTTTCGAGAAGTAAGCCACAAAGGACTTCCAGTTGGCCATGGTGTGAAGCGCTACGCCGGCCACCATAAGCCAGCTCAGCCACTCGTGGACCGGCTTGATGTATCCCCCTTCGATCTTGAAGAACATGAGGACGCCGGTAATGGCGAGGATAATAAAACTGCTTGCTGCCATGGGGGTGGCCCACGATTTCATCGATACGCTCATAGTAAATTGCCCGATTCTGTTAGTTTTTAAAAAAAATCCTTTGTTTTGCCCGACGATAATCGGGCAAAAAATTTGTATGAGACTCCGTATGGACGCATCTACAAAGTCATCAGTAATAAAATTGCATAGCAGACGGAAGTCCTGACAGGTTCAGGATACACTTCGATCCCGTTCTGTTCCGATTCATCGGAACAGAACGGGGCAATTGAGGCGTGAAACACTTTCAGAGGAACCTTCACCCTTTGACTATCAGTTTATTCCTGCACCTTGCGGATTCACCACTGTTGCATTTTGTACGAGGGAGTTCCCGTTTTTCGACTCCGTCTGATTATAGGCGCCGTCAATCGTTCCCTTGTATGTTGATGAGCAGCCTGCCAGCGTCATCAGCATGACCATTAATAACGCATAGATCTTCATATCAGCCTCCTGTATTATATTGTTTAACATGAAAAGTCAGGTACTTCATAAAAGTCCCTGAAATCCGTACCAACCATGGTTATCGAATGCAGCGTCGATATTGCTGATGCTGCGTCACTCTTTAAACCGGTCTGCGATATTGCGAACGGCCTTACGTAACGCGTCCAAAGCGTTCTCCACTCCCTCTTTAACCTTTTCCCAGGTATCCTCCCCAGACTCTCCGAGATCCTTCAGCCTGGATTTTGCCGCATTGATTCAATGCTCAAGTTCATCGACATGTATTTCATATTTAAGTCGGGTCTCGGCTGTATAGCTTTTCGCTTTCGCCTTGAACTCGATCAATCTTGCCCGCGCAAGCTCGAGTTCGGCCTCGGCCTTCTGTTTGTAGGCTTCTTTCAGATTCATCGTTCATCTCCTGTTTCATTATCGGTTCTTTCCCTGTCGGACATTCACGGCATATTCCGCTAGCATTACAGTACACGCTACTACTGAGGGTTACCCCTGCGCCTGCCGATCGGCTTGCCCGAGATGCAGACGGCAGACCTTACGAAAATGGTGCCCATAGATAGCCAGCGTTACTGCCAGAGGAAGTGCCTGAGGACGGTTGAACGATGTCCAGAGCAACATTTTCCAGTAATGGAACCGCTCCCGGCCTACAACGCCCAGCAAAACTATCGAGCGGGCAAAGGCCAGAAGTTGATCGATCCGGATACGGCCTCTTTTCAATTCCGGCACCCGATATTCCTTCAGCAATGTCATGACGCGCCGATAGTAGTGTTTTGGCGCATACAGATGGGCCATCATCTTCACGTACCCTTTCCGGAGACTCTCGGGGTCCATTTTCGGTATGATGTTCGTATTGCCGTCAACATTGTCTCCGCTTGACACAGAGAGCAGCCTGCCCTCGCTTCTCATCCGTTCATACAGCCGAGTACCCGGCAAGGCCTGCAGAATACCTACCATCGCGGTTACAATACCACTGTTCTGGATGAAATCGATCTGTTTCCTGAAAATCGAGGGGGTATCGGTATCAAAACCAACGATAAAGCCGCCCATGACCTCCAGTCCGGCATGCTGCAGCCTCCTGACATTATCCAGCAGGTTTCTTGAGGTATTGTGCTGCTTGCCGCACGCCTGAAGCGCGCAATCATCCGGAGTTTCGATTCCGATAAAAACCTGGTTGAAACCTGCCTGCACCATGAGGTTCATCAACTCGGGATCGTCTGCAAGATTGATGGAGCATTCGGTATAATACTGGTTGGTCACCGAGTTCAACCGGCGCCATTCGATCAGTCTTGGCAGCAATACCTTTTTCAGGTACGACTTGTGGACTATAAAATTATCGTCCACAAAAAAGACTGTGCCATTCCATCCGGCTTCACGGAGTCCTTCAAGCTCGGCGATAATCTGATCACTTGTTTTGGTTCGTATTTTATGACCGAACAGGGCAGTGACATTGCAGAAGTCGCACTGATAGGGGCATCCCCTTGAAAACTGTATGGCCATTGAGGCGTATTTTTTCATTTCAAGGATGTTCCACTGAGGGGCAGGCGTTCTTGTAATATCGGCAAACGCATCGGTGTCGTATAGTCTTTGTGGAACTCCGCCATCCAGATCGCTGATGAATTGAGGAAGGGTCAGTTCCGCTTCATTGAGTACAAAATGATCGACCTCCGGATACTGTTCGTGACCGGATGTAAACAGCGGTCCGCCAGCGACAACTCTTACACCGGCATCTTTGCAGCGCTCAATAACATTCCTTGCAGAATGCTGCTGAACCGCCATTGCGCTGACAAAAGCCATATCCGCCCATGAAAGATCTTTTGCAGTAAGCGGACTTACGTTGAGATCGACAAGTCTCCGCTCCCAGTTTTCGGGAAGCATCGAGGCAACGGTAAGCATGCCAAGAGGAGGAAGTGCAGCCTTTTTTCCGATAAATTTCAGGGCGTGTTTGAAGCTCCAGAACGTATCGGGAAACTCAGGATAGATGAGCAGAAGTTTCATTTCTTAAAACCCGGTTTCGAATAAACACAAGATCAGTGCGATTTTCATAAAGAATCGACGGGACATTCATTGCTATTAGCCTTTATGAAGTAATCCCATAATAAAAACGAGGTACAGGATATTGTTTGCACAACATACCTGCACCCCAAATCATGTCGCCCATAAAATACAGCCACTTAATGCTTCATTTTGAGAACCATGAGTCGTCGGCAGACTTTTCCCATTTGTCAACCATTTTTTCAGCTTCTTCTTTAGCAATGCCATATCGTTCCTGAATCTTGCCAAGAAATTGTTCTCGTTTTCCCGCGACAACATCAAAATCATCATCAGTGAGCTTACCCCACTGCACCTGCACTCTACCCTTGAGTTGTTTCCAGTTACCTTCAATCTGATCCCAGTTAATCATTTATATCTCCTGTTGTTTTGTTTCATAAAGTTCATCTTCTTCTCTTCGCTCTTCATCATATAACAGCTTCACATGACTAAAGTTGACAACCAACCCGAATATGCCTCGTAAATGGATTGCTTCAGCCAGAGAATCAGCAGTACCATTGCAATGGTTTCATGCATCTTTATTTCTGCTTTCATTTTAAAAAATCGCGTATCAAGCAATTAACACTGATTTCGATTACGTTCTGCGATAAGCTTGTTATACTTGATTACTTTATACAACAAAGCAATAGAAGCAAACGTTCTCCTTACCGAATGTCCATGTAATAACTCCCGGTTTATTCAGCTACGTCGCTTATTTCGCGTTCTTACCGGCAAACTGCTGATTATGGAGGGAAATCTTATTGCTTTCTTTCAGATTCATCGTTTATTTCCTGTTTCATAATTGGCCTCTTTCCCTGTAAGATTCACTTCGCAACACACTGCTACAGGTTCAGCTTTTTCTGCTTCCATAAAGCAGAATGCCTCCGCCAATCACTATTGCTCCCACTCCGGCCCATACTGGTATATTGACGGTCTTTTTTTCCTTTATGGAAAGTTCAACAGGCCCGAACCTGACATCTTCACTCTCTTTTGTGTAGCTGAAACTGCCATAGATCAATCCGAGCAGGCCAGACACCATCAATACGATTGCCGCAATCCTTAGCGTATTCATTTCATCTCCGGTTAATGTATTTGTTTCGAATCTCACTTCTCCGAATATTGCTATCAACAGCTTGTTGACTCCCTTTCATCCTTTTCTCTCAAGTATGAATACCGCGGCTGTGACAGCGCGCTATACAAAATAATTCCGCTGATTCCGGTCATTTTCATACATACATTAATCAAATAACCATCGGGAAAGGTCTTACTCCGGATCAGCGGAAAACACTTGCTCTACTCAGTTGCATCAAACCGAAGCTGCGCTGCGCTTCTTTGCTTCCTGTTGCCTCCGGAAACGAATTCTTCTGGAGCAGGCGATAGTAAAGCTCCTCGTAGTTACTCACCATGGTATCGGCGGAAAAACGCCGTTCAAATTCCTCCCGGCAGGTTTTGCGCGACAGCTTGTCCACATCGTGAATGGCATGGATAAAGTCGAGCTTCGAAGCACATATAAAGCCGGTTTTGCCATGCGTTATCACTTCAGGCGCCGAACCGCACCCTCTGACTATCACAGGCGTTCCGCATGCAAGCGCCTCGATCATCACCAGTCCGAATGGCTCGGGCCAGTCTATGGTATTGAGCAGGGCTTTTGCGTTTTTCAGCAGCACAACTTTCTGCGCCTCGTCAACCTCACCGACATATTCAATCAGCGGGTGGTCGAGCATGGGCCTGATTTTTCTGTCAAAAAAGTCCTGATCCGTCGGATCGATTTTGGCGGCTATTTTCAGGCGGATATTGCATGCCTTCGCAAGCATGATTGCCTGCTCAGGCTTTTTTTCTTCGGAAAAACGGCCGAGATACAAAAAATAATCTTCGGGCTTCTCGTTATACTCGAAACAGGATGGCGGATAACCGTGATAAATGGTTTTTACCCAGTTGATCTCTTCGACAGGACGACGCTGCGAATCGCTGATCGATACATAAGCCATACGGGGGTATAAACCGAGCATTTTACCGTATTCGCCGATATCAAGACGGCCGTGCATCGTCAGAACGGTTGGGACGCGGACTTTGTGCGCATAAGGAAGCGTCTGGTATTCGAGATGCGAATGAATGATGTCGAATTCATGAAACATCTCCTCATAGACCTTGCTGAGCATCATCATCGTCACAATGGTCGCCGAATGCATTTTTCGTCCGAGACGAAGACTTTCACTGATCGGGGCAACGAGCCTGGCGCTGGTTATGGAATCTCCCGAAGCGAACAGGGTGACGTCGTGACCTTTCGCGACGAGTCCTTCGGTCAGATGGTAAACGACCCGTTCCGTTCCTCCGTATTTTTTCGGAGGCACCCGCTCTACAAGGGGCGCAATCTGGGCAATTCGTAGTTTTTTCATGAGAGTATTCCTCCGCTCGCCTGGTAACGTCTTTCAAGAGGAGGCATCAGGAGCAGAGCTTTGACAAGAAGTCTGCGGCCCCACGATAATCTGGTGCGCAGGGTTTCAACCGGCATTCCGGTTATTTCCGATATATCCCGGTAGGTGAATTCGCAGATCTCGCATAGCAGTACCGATAGTTTCAAATCGGCAAACCGCTGGCGTAATGACCCGGCCTGGTGTTCTGCCGAGTAACGGTAAGGATCGGAATACGCGAACGTATCGAAATAACAGGCCCTGAAAATCCTGAACAGGTCTATAATAGAGGTGTCGCTGTCAGCATTCAGATAGGTACTGTTTACCAGTTCACTGGCACTCATCTCCTTTCCGGTCATCCAGTATGCAAGCGTGTAGAGATCATGCATTACCTCCAGAGGCGTTATTCTTTCTCTGTCCATTTGGATACTCCATTGATACAGTTAAAATCTAAAGTGATTAACGCATTGGTATCAAATGGACTACCGTAGTATAAACACGTCTTTCGGTTCCGGAAATCTTGCCGGTAGTTCCGGCACAGTGATCAAAAAAAAACGGTCACGACAAAGAGGAGCTGCATTACCGACAGCTCCTTCTTGCCGTTCACGAATCAATCAGTTCCTTTTTCCGCCATCATTGCGTCGACCGTCGTTGTCGTTTCTATTCCCGTCGTTGTTGCGGTTGTCCCGGTTATTGTCGTTGCGCTGATCGTTGCGATTGTCACGGTTATTGTCGTTCCACTGATTGTTGCGGTTATCACGGTTATTGTCCCGGTTGTTCTGATCGCGGTAGTACCAGTCGAACCTGTTATCACGTCTGCCGTACTCGACGTCACGATACCTTCGTATGTCATCCCAGCGATGCTTTCTTATCTGTACAGGAATTCTGTTATTCCGGATAACGATCCATGGGCCGCGGTAGCTTGACGAACGATACCAGCGGTTGCTCTGGTAGAGATAGTAACGGTTACCGTAATAGACGATATCGTAAGGACTTCCTACCGAAACCGAAAAGCCCAGATTCTTCAGGTCGATAAAATTCGGTCGCCTGTCCATAACGAATGCAGGCCTGTTCCCGGTGCTGATCTGCACATTTACTTCCGCTCGAGCATCGACCGGGGGTTGACCCAGAAGCATTCCCGCTATTCCTGCTGCAAGCCAGATATTTCTTTTCATTCGATTTCTCCTGTTTACATGTTGTCCGATGGTATGCACTTTATCAATGATATCCGGCAATATCTGACGTATAGCTTGCCTGACTCAGCGTTTTTTTGCCGAACCTGTCCCGCCCATAATCGTTAAATCCTTCGGCCCTGAATGACTCGAATCACAATGATCACAATCGCAATTACCAGAAGGGCATGAATGAATCCGCCCATAGTGTAGGAACTGACGAGACCAAGAAGCCAGAGGATCAGCAGAATAATTGCAATGGTTTCGAGCATCATACATCTCCGTTTAATTTTAAAGGGCTGTGTTGTGCGGCAATAAGACTCTTATCGATCTCGTCCGCGATATACTTGGCTCTCATGATTACTCTATACAACAAAGTGTCAGAAGCAAACGTTCACCTTACAGGAATGTCCGTGTGGTAACACCCGGTTTCTTCAACCATATCGCGGATTCCCCGTTCATACGGGCAAACTGCTGGTTTTGAAGGGAACTCTTGTACTCTGCACTCTCCCCGGAAATGGCTCTTACGTGAACCCCTAAGAGGAGGTAAAGATGTTCAACCTTTTATGGACACATGTTCTGTGTTCACCGGATTCTCCCTCGCGTATTTCCTTCTCCCTTTCCGGTTTTGATGATTTCTATCCTGATTCACATCGGGACAAGGCTTCCAATCAGAACACGCAATAGCTTTTTCATGGTGCAAAAGGAAGGCCTGACCTTCAGCGCCGATAATTCGCCGATTGCGAATCTCAGGCTCTCGGTCATGGGCGCCTTCGCGGAATTAGAACGGGCCCTGATCAAGGAGCGGCAGCTGGAAGGCATTGCACTCGCAAAGAAACGGGGAGCATACCGTGGCCGTAAAAAGTCGCTGAACATCGAACAGGTAGCCGAGCTGAAAAGCAAAGTAGCCGTCGTCCAACCAAAAACCCAGGTCGCCCGTGATTTCGGTATCAGCCGTGAGACGTTGTATCAATATCTTCAGGCAGACGGTTCATAGTAAATATTCACATTCAGGATAGTTGCGCATCATTATCAGGCAGTATGTTTGTATCATTTCGCTTCATAATAGCAGATAATCACTATATTACTATCAGTGTTTCTGAAAGATAGCTCCAGCTTTTTCGTTAGGAATATTGGGGTCGTTCATGCTGTCACCCCTGATCCTCAAGCCGACAACTGATCTATCTGAGACGTATCCACGTCTTATCCGTCAAGCGAAAGAGCTGGCGCAAGTTTGTGCTGAAAGAAAGACGGAACCAGCAACCAGTATCGATACAAGGAAATGCGACGTTATTATGCCGATCCATATAAGACGCAGAAATAAAACCTGATATAAGGCATAAAAGATTAATATTTATGTAATTAACGGTATTTTTGGTTGTTTTTCGATTGTGTGTTATATGGGTTGGAATTCAAAAATCCGCGGTTTAGGCGGATCAATCTAATTATTGTTATCTCTCATGACCTTAATAGTTTCTCTCGCTAATAAAGACTATGTAGTTCAAGTGTCTGATAGGCGTCTATCTATCAATGGACGTCTAATCGATGACGAATCAAATAAGTGTGGTGTGCTTTTCTGCTTAAATGCGAGGATGGCTTTTGGTTATACGGGGCTCGCAAGATATGGGGCTTTTTCAACTGCTAAGTGGTTGTTAAAAGCACTCCATGACTCTGCTAATCCAAACTATACAATTGGGGAGATTTTAGAAAACCTAAAAGATAAAGCCACAGAAAAATTTAAGAACCATCCGGCATTAAGAAGTCTCCCAAAGAACCAAAAATCGCTGGCAGTAATGTTCACAGGTTTTATTAATATTGACGGAACCCTAAAACCCGGTTGTGCGATCTTGTCCAATTATCACAACTTTAGTAACAATACCCGATTTGATGAAGCTGCTGATGAGTTTAGCATTAGTTATAGCTCCGCAAACAAAGAGGTGGCAAACCCTACTCTGGTTCAGAGAGTTGGTAATTGGCATGCAATGAGCGAGCAAGATATTGAGGTGCTTAGAGAGCTGTTATTACAAGGCGCCCCTGGTGAAGCAGCAGTTGGAAAGACTTTAGAAGTTGTACGTGATATCGCAGGTAGACCAAGGTCATCGGGAACAATAGGAAAGCAATTAACCAGCATCTATCTACCAAAAGACCCTAACCTAGGGATTGAAAGCAGTTATTCTACAGATGTAGTAAAACCAGAAACATATATGCCGGCTTTGGTATATTTGCTGCCGGATCAACATATGACGGTCGACAATATTTCAGTGCGACCAGTTGAAGATGATACGCCTCCTATTTCTGTACCTAAAGTAGGGAGAAATACCCCTTGCCCGTGTGGAAGTAATAAAAAATACAAACACTGTCATGGAAAAAGAGATAACAAAGCATTGCAGCGGACAAGCCGCTGAATACGGCGTTAGAAGCCAAAGGAAGATATAAGCATGAAAAAAGTCCCTTGGGGGCCAATAAGATCCTCACTTACGGAAAATTTTTCCTTTGGTGATATAAAGCAAATCGTTGGGTATGCTGATATTGATATGTCAAGACTTTCACACTTGGAACAAAAATCACAGGGAGGCGCATCAAAGTCGCAATTGCTGAGTGCAATTGATACACAGATTGGCTCAATGGATGCTGAGTCAGTTGGTGTCGTTGCTTCAATTTGCTGTGAAGAGATGCTGCGGCGGAAACCAAGCCTAATACCAGAGTTGGAACGAGTTCTATCCAGGGTGGGTTGGAAGTTTTCGGGATCTGAGATATTGCCGGTAGAAATATTTGATGTATCAGAGCTAAAGGACATACCTGAGAACGCGCATGAGGATATTCTAAAAGCCGCAAGCAGATTGAGAGACGGTGATTTAAGTGGATCACTCTCAGCTTCTTGCGGAGCGCTGGATTCAGTTACCGGCTCAATATATCAAGAGTTTGGCCTTGGCGATCCGAATAAAGCATCATTCCAAGAAAGGATTAAGAAATCTATTGATGCCATTGGTGCCAAGGATCAGCTAATTAAAGAGCTTCAAGAAATTTGTTGGAGTGAACCGGATTTTAGGCCATTGTCTTCTAATTTGGAGGGCTCCCTGAACCAAGCGGCATTTGTAATGCAGAAATTGAGATCGAACATGGGCGACGTACATGGGACAAAGCCAGTAATTTCCGCGCTTGTCTATGATTCCATAAAATGGTCTCTGTTGTTGCTAAGAGTTTTGGTGACTCGCAATGGCTTCTAACAATTTGCTGCACACGGAAAAATTACTCGCTGCGCTCGCAATATTCCGGTGAGCAAAGCGTTCACCCGCCCTGCGGTCGGGTGAACGTGGCCGCGGATCGGGCATCCGCCTGTCCGCCCGCAGGCGGGCGAACAAGCGGCTGGAGCAGACACTCCGCGTCGTCAAATTAATTTTCCGCCGCGGAGCGCTCCTCATCCGCGGCCACGTTAGCATTCACAAAGTAAGGATCGAAAATTGAACGACACATTGGAAGAAAAAGAAGAAAATCAAGTGGATGAGCCTGAGGAAAGCGAGGATGTTTCAGACCTGAATCTTGCTAGCCTCATGGATTCTTTCGTTCATAAAGCACTGGATATTGAATTCTGCGCAAAAGAATTTATTAAGCTGGCACGAGAAAACTACAACGAGAATGCAAAAAGACTAACTTCCGAAATGGATGCTGCATCGGAGCTTCTTAAAGATGACAGTAAAGAGCAAGAAAAAGTAGTTGGTATTAAATCAATCAGAAAAACAATCAAAGAAATAAATAGACATAATAAATCTGATATTGCATCAACTCTCGAGAAGAGCCTATTTATCAACCTATTCAGTATATTAGATAAGTATGTAGGTGATCTCATATTTATTCTGTATAACAAAAAAACTGAATTATTCAATTCTATGAATAGAGAGGTATGTTTATCTGAGGTGCTTCAGTATTCCTCTATAGAAGAATTAAGAAATGTAGTTTTAGATAAGGAGATTGAATCGCTCCGAAGGAAGTCATATTTGGAGCAATTCAAAGAAATGGAAAAACTGTTTTCTATAACTCTGACCAAATTCGATCAATGGCCAAAATTTATTGAAAATGCACAAAGGAGAAACTTATTCACTCATTGTGATGGAGTTGTAAGTGATCAGTACCTTTCAATATGCAGACAAGTTGGCTTTAAAGTTAAAGACGACTGTAAGGTGGGTGACCAGCTATCAATTGGAGCAGAGTACTTTTATAGCGCTTGCAGCCGAATAACTGAAGTTGCCGTGATGCTGGGTCAAACGCTATGGAGAAAGCTCATACCAGAAGAACTGGAAGAGGCTGATAATCACCTTCATAGGCTCATTTTCGACTTTCTGGAAATGGAGCACTGGCACAACGCTTTGTCGTTGAGTAAGTTCTTCATATCGCTGCCAAAAATATCAAGTGACCAAATAGATAGAATTAATACTGTTAACTATGCAATAGCTTTACGGGCCATAGGAAAAAAGGAACGTGCTATCAGTATACTTAACAAAAAGGACTGGTCCGCTTCAACTCACGATTTCCGTCTAGCATATGCAGTGTTAACAGATAATTATGACGATGCAAAATCTTATATGCTAAAAATTGGTAAATCCGGAGACCTTCTGAATGAGTTTTCCTATCACGATTGGCCTCTTTTCAGAGACTTTAGGGATAGTAATCAGTTTGCAAGTGGTTATGAAGAAGTATATGGCTATAAATATGTTGAAAAGCTCGGTGCCATCGCAGAAGAAAAGAAAAAACAAATAGAAGATTCCGAGTCAGAAATGGAAGGTCAATGCTAACAAACGCGTCAATCAGGACGCTCGCAAGCTCGCGCCTATTACGCGGGCTTTCACCCGCCCTGCGGTCGGGTGAACGTGGCCGCGGAGTGTCTGCTCATCCGCGGCCACGATGGGCCACAATTTGCGCGGAGTATCGCCAGTGCAGGTAAAGGATAAGGCATACCAAGAACATCGTGTATTCGCTGAACTTCAAAGATACGTGGAGTTCTATGGGCAATTGGCCATGTCCGTGTTCTCGTTCGCGATGATGGGTACAAAGGCCATCTGCAATATTGACACCTACGTCTACTCCTCAATGCAAGGCACGTTGGAGTCGATCAGAACAATCTTGCTCGCAGGTCGCATCAACGACGCCTACACGTTGTTGCGGAAGTACCACGATTCTACAGTAATTAACGTCTACTCGAATCTGTACCTTCACGACAATTTTAGTATCGAGAACTTCATTGTCGAAAAGATAAACAACTGGCTCCAGGGAAGAGAAAAACTGCCGGAGTACCGCGTGATGTCCCAATACATAAAGGACTCAGAAACCCTAAAACCGATCAATTGCGTGTTTGGTGTCGATGACCGATACAAGAAACTCCGTTATAGATGTAACGATCACATACATTACAACTTCTATCGCCACGCAATGCTGAATGACAATGAAGTGTACATAGAAAATCGGGGTTGGTGGCTTGACCGCTGTTCTGAGGACTTGCGAGACCTATTCATTCTTCACATGGGCTACATCTTCTTCTTAAACGGCCACTACATGACTTCCGGTGACCACATGGATGCGCTTGAGTGCGGCATCCAACCGGAAGAAAATTCGCAGTATTGGGTCGCCCCATTTATCCAAGAGATCTTCGATGAAATTATTACGCCAAGGCGCCCCGACGTTACATCCGCGATCAAGGCGAGTTCTGCGATGCAACTCTCATGAACCAATTGAGGCCCAACCCATCATTCCACCGGACGCTGCGCGATGAAGCCGCGCAACGCCGGTGAATTCAGACGTTCACTCGCCCTGCGGCCACGTTCCAAATTTCCGAAATACGTCGTCCAATAAATTATAAATTCATAGACACCTGAAAATGGCCGGTTTTTGCCGTCTAATAAATCGTTTTTTAGGTATTTTGTACAGTAGTATTCCATGAATTGATTTATCAGACCAATTTTCCTATGAGGCTCTTCGGATATGCCCGGGTATCGACCGGGCAGCAATCGCTCGATCTGCAGGTGAAGGCGTTGAAAGCCGCCGGCGTAGAACCGCATCGTCTGTTCACGGATAAAGAGTCCGGAGGAACTATTGATAGGGATGGGCTGCAGGCATTGCGTCACAAGGTGGAGGAGGGGGATGTCATCCTGATCACGAAACTCGACCGGCTTGGCAGGGATACGGCTGACATGATCCAGCTGATCAAGGAATTTGATCGCATAGGTGTTGCTCTCCGGTTTCTCGATGACGGCATCAGTACCGAAGGGACGATGGGGAAGATTGTGGTGACAATCCTCTCCGCAGTTGCCCAGGCAGAACGGCAGCGGATCCTCGAACGAACCAACGAGGGACGACTGGAGGCGAAAGCCAAAGGGGTTCAGTTCGGAAGAAAACGATTGATCGACCGGAACAAGGTGTTTGCCCTGCGTGATCAAGGCCTCGGAGCGACGGATATTGCCCGGCAGATGAAGATTGGACGTTCAACCGTCTATGTGATTCTTCAGAAGGGAACGTATGATCGCGCAGGGAAGGAAGAATCAGACAAGTGACTCTTGATGTGTTTTCATTGTTTTATCAGGCTGTTGAATCATCAGGGATTCCTGGGTTCTCGACCTCCTGGCAGGCGAAAAGAGTTGTTATTGCTTTATTATTGTCAGAGATTGTCATAAGTTGACATGATTTGTATAAGAACTGCTACTATGGAGGAAACCATGGCAATGAACATTAATCTGACACCGTCGCTTGAAAAAATGGTGCGTGACAAAGTCAAGTCCGGGCTCTATACGTCTGCAAGTGAGGTTATGCGTGAAGCTTTGCGTCTTATGGCCGAGCAGGATTCAATTCGTCAGGCAAAGATGGATCTGTTACGACAGGATATTCGTGCGGGAATAGGGAGCGGGACGGCGCTCGTCTGGGACCCTGAAGATGTAAAGAAAGCCGGCAGGGAAAGAAATAAGGAGTGAACAGGAGAACATCATGCCAACAATCAGGATCCGCCCTCTCGTTTTCGACGATCTTTCCGAAATATGGAGTTATATCGCAGAAGATAATCCGAACCAAGCAGACAATTTTATCGACTCCATTGACCATTGGGAGAAAACTGAATGAGCTTTCAATTGTTGCCACTTAACCCTAAAAACTTGATTAAGTTCAAGAAAGATATGCAGGAATCTTTTCAACAAGGTGCGGTTGATGAATTTAGTACAACAGACATTGATATACTTCCCGAAAGGGATATAGACCGCTCTCTCTCTGCTAAAGGTTCTTTTGCTTACGAGGCTTTACTTGATGGAGAGATAGTTGGCGGAGCGGCCGTATTAATCGATAATGAAACACAACATAATCACCTTGATCTTCTGTATGTTAAAAAAGGTACTCACGGTAAAGGTGTGGGACAGTCGATTTGGAATGCGATTGAAAAGTTATATCCCGAAACTATAATATGGGAAACTCATACTCCATACTTTGAAAAACGGAATATACATTTCTATGTAAATAAATGCGGTTTTCATATTGTAGAATTTTATAATAAGCATCATAAAAATTCAAATGAAAATGAAGAAATAGAACCGTTGCCAGAAATTGAATACTTTGCGGATTTCTTTCGTTTCGAGAAAATAATGAAGTAGATAAGTGAATGTTCTTTTTGCTACTGTACGGTCTATTGAAACCATTTTTTCGATGAAATCTCAATTTGTCAGTCCGACAGGCTGCCTGGTAGCTCTTGCCGTATCCTGTCGCTCCTCGATGATCAGCTCGTTCTCGCCACGGTCGATAAAGCGGCAGTCGGCAAGGCTGAGGAGCTGCTGCTTTCACGTGGGATGATGTTGCAACCCTTATTCGCCCGATTACAAGACGGCTTTCGCTTTCCTTCATTCACGACGGTTTCGACGATTCACTTTTGTTAACCCCCCCCCCTTGCCCCTCTCCGCCTGCTACTGGCAGATTCAGCTTTTCCTCACGGGTTGGCATACGGTTTTCTGTGGGGGGACGTTTCCGATAGCTCCCAACAGGGCGAATACTCATCCGGCAGGTGCCGGAGGGGGCAGTTGACAGCACAGCTGGTTTTGCAAAGAACAGTTCAAATGCGCGACATTCCGTCGCAACTATCAAACGGCAGCAACTCCACTTGAGGATTGTCAGGATATTGTTGCAGAAAAAAGTTGCATAAAAGAACGATCGTATATAAATCTTGAACCTGTCAACGACGCACAGCGGTATGGCCAGACCGAAAAAAGTTTCCACCGACGACATCCTGGACGCCATCGAGCGGGTGGTCGTCAAGCACGGCGCATCGAAGCTCTCCATCGACGCCGTGGCCCAGGAGGCGGGCATAAGCAAGTCACGCGTGGTACTTGACTACAAATCGAAAACAGCCCTGCTCGAGGCACTGATCGACCGTGATCGGCAACGGGATTCAGCACATATCGAATCGGCCCTCGAGGAATGTGGCAACACACCGCATCCGGAGTTGTTCGCACGGGTAAAACTTGCCGAACAGGCACCCGACGACACTGACCGTGCCATCGTCATGGCGATCACCTCGTCGATGGCGAGCGAAGTTACGCTGAAACAGAGACTCAAGGAGTGGGTCGCCCATGATCTGCAGGCCATGGATTCCGGGGCCAAACCGGAACTGGCCCGGCTGGCCTACTTCGCCCTCATAGGGTTCAGTTGCCATGAATTGTTCGGATTCATCGACTGGAGCGATGAGCAGCGACTAACGTTTATGGAACAGATTCGCACCATGTATACCTCCTGTCCGGAAAGCCAACAGAAAAATCCACAGAACTCACACCAGGTATAAGTATCATCATGAAAAGATCTTTTATTATCGTTGGTCTTCTCGCAGTCCTCTTCGCCGGCTGGTATCTGTGGCCAAAGGGAACCCCGAACCAGCAGTCTGATCCAAACGCCAGGCCGGAAGTCAGTGTCGTGATCATGAAAACCGAACCCATCGTGCTGACCAGAGACCTGCCGGGGCGCACGTCGGCGGTGCGCATGGCCGAAATCCGGCCGCAGGTCAGCGGCATCATCACGAAACGCTTCTTTGTGGAAGGGAGTATGGTCAGGCAGGGGCAGCAACTCTACCAGATCGATCCCGCCTCCTATCAAGCCGCGCACAACAGCGCCAGGGCCAATCTCGGCAAAGCCGAATCCAACCTGAGATCCGTGCAGGCAAAAGCGGCCCGGTACGGAGAGCTGGTCAAGATCGGCGGCGTCAGCAAACAGGAGTACGACGATGTGATGGCAAGCCTCGGCCAGGCAAAGGCCGAAGTCGCAATTGGCAGATCCGAAGTCTCCACGGCAAAGATCAACCTCGACTACACGAAGGTCATGTCCCCTATTGCCGGCCGTATCGGCCAGTCGAAACTGACAGAGGGAGCACTGGTCAACGCCAGCCAGACCGATCCGCTCGCAGTGGTCCAGCAGCTGGACCAGATGTACGTCGACGTTTCCCAGTCAAGCACGGAACTGATGCGCCTGCGCCAGGTACGCCCCGACGGTTCGGCGACGGAAAGCACACCGGTCCAATTGCTGGTGGACGGCAAGCCCACGGGACGCACCGGCACGCTGAAATTCTCGGATATAACGGTCAATCCGACCACAGGAACCGTCCTCTTGAGGGCGCTGTTCCCGAACCCGGACCACATGATACTTCCGGGCATGTTCGTACACGCCCGTATCGAACAGCAGAAAAATGACCAGGCCCTTCTCGTCCCTCAAAAATCGGTGAGCAGGAGCACTGACGGTTCGGTTTCGGTGTGGGTTGTCAGTGCGGATGGAAAGGCCAACCCGCGCAGGATAATCGTTTCTGAAGTTATTGGGGACAAATGGCTGGTTGATAGCGGACTCAAGACCGGCGAAAAAGTCGTGTACGAAGGCATCATGAAAATCCAGCCCGGCATACCGGTTAAAACCGTCGAAGCAGTGCAGCCCGCAGTTTCGGCGAAGTAAATTCAATCTCATTCAACGAATCGATCCCATGTCCGGATTTTTCATCGAACGGCCAGTATTTGCGTGGGTGATCTCCATCTGCATCATGCTGGGTGGCATCATCGCCATCAACACGCTCCCGGTCGAACAGTACCCGCGCATCGCGGCACCGACCATCCATATCAACGCCACCTATCCCGGAGCCTCTGCCGAAGCGGTCGAAAACAGCGTCACACAGGTCATCGAACAGGCGCTCACCGGCATCGACCATCTCCGGTATTTCAGTTCTGGAAGCGACGCGAACGGCAACGTGACTATCACGGTGACCTTCGAGCCCGAAGCCAACCCCGACATCGCACAGGTGCAGGTGCAGAACAAGTTGCAGACGGTCATGTCGAACCTGCCACAGCAGGTACAGCAGCAGGGCATCAATGTCACCAAGGGCGAAACAGGGTTCCTGATGCTGGTCGGCGTCTATTCGGATGACGGCCGCACCGACGAATACGCCATGAACGATTTCATCAACTCGAAACTGCTCGACCCGCTCAGCCGCGTTTCCGGCGTCGGCGATATCCAGTTGTTTGGCCAGCCCTACTCCATGCGCATCTGGCTCGATCCCCATCGCCTCACGAGTTTCAACCTCACCACCACCGAGGTACAGGAGGCAATCACCGCACAGAACGCGGACGTCTCCGCAGGCCAGCTTGGAGGCACACCATCGGTACCAGGCCAACAGCTGAACGCCACTATTACGGCTCAGTCACGTCTGAAAAGCGTCGAAGATTTCGAAAAAATCATCCTGAAAGTCAATACGGACGGCTCGCAGATCCGCCTCAGGGATGTCGCCCGCGTCGAACTCGGTGTACAAGACTACGGCATGACCACACGCTTCAACGGCAAACCGGCAGCCGGTATGGCCATCACCCTGGCGACCGGTGCCAATGCACTGAATACTGCCAACCTGGTGAAAGCGAAAATGACATCGCTGAGCCCCCTCCTGCCGCCCGGCATGAAGGTCGTTTACCCGTTCGACACGACGCCGTTCGTCAAGACTTCGATCGAAGGGGTTGTGCACACCCTCATCGAAGCGGTGATCCTTGTTTTCTTTGTCATGTTCCTGTTCCTCCAGAACTTCCGCGCCACGCTGATTCCGACCATCGCAGTTCCCGTCGTGCTGCTTGGTACCTTCGGAGTGATGTCGGCTTTCGGCTTCTCCATCAACACCCTCAGCATGTTCGCCATGGTGCTCGCAATCGGCCTGTTGGTCGATGACGCCATCGTCGTGGTCGAGAACGTCGAACGAATCATGGAGGAAGAGCGCCTCTCACCGCTCGAAGCCACCAGGAAATCGATGAAGCAGATATCAAGCGCCCTGATCGGTATCGCCCTCGTCCTCTCGGCGGTATTCGTGCCGATGGCGTTTTTCAAAGGTTCTACCGGAACGATCTATCGCCAGTTCTCGATCACCATCGTGTCGGCCATGCTGCTTTCGGTGCTGGTCGCACTGATCCTGACCCCTGCACTCTGCGCCAGCATTCTCAAACCGCTCAACAAAGACGGCCAGATCCAGGGCAGCGGTCCACTCGACGGTTTCTTTGTCTGGTTCAACCGCGTGTTCAACCGTAACCGCGAACGATATGTGAACGGCGCACGGGTCATGACCGGTAAAGTCAACCGCTCGCTGATGGCCTTCATGCTGGCTGTGATGCTGCTGGGCATTGTCTTCATGCGCATCCCGACCTCGTTCCTGCCCGACGAAGACCAGGGATTCCTTTTCATCGAACTCTCCACGCCTTCGGGAGCGACCAAGGAGCGGACGCTCGAAAGCGTGAAAGTGATGGAACGCTACCTGCTCGACCATGAGAAAGAGAACGTCGAAAGTGTCTTCAGCGTCGCCGGATTCAGTTTCGCCGGACAGGGCCAAAACTCGGCCATGGGCTTCGTCCAACTCAAGGACTGGGCTAAAAGAAAGAAAAAGGGGCAGGATGTGGCCTCTATCGCCGGCAGGACGATGGGTGCCCTGTCGAGCGTGAAAGATGCAATGATCTTCGCATTTTACCCACCAGCCGTCACGGAACTCGGCAACGCCTCCGGCTTCGACCTCCAGCTGCTCGACCGGACCGGCAAAGGGCATGAGGCGCTGATGGCCGCCCGAAACCAGCTCCTGGGCATGGCATCGAAAGATCCCTCGCTGGTCGGCGTCCGGCCCAACGGAATGGAGGATGTACCGCAATACAAAATCGACATCGACCACGAAAAGGCCAGCGCCTTAGGGGTCTCCATCGCCGACATCAACACCACGCTGCAGACCGCCTGGGGCTCATCCTATGTGAATGACTTCTTGCACGATGGACGCATCAAAAAGGTCTACATGCAGGGAGACGCACCATACCGGATGAACCCATCAGACGTAGAATTCTGGCACGTCCGTAATGCGGCTGGCGAGATGGTCCCGTTCGGATCATTTTCAAGCGGCCGCTGGAGCTACGGTTCACCAAAGCTCGAACGGTTCAACGGTATCTCATCGGTCAACATCCAGGGAGCCCCGGCACCCGGCGTCAGCTCTGGCGATGCTATGGCCACCATATCCAGACTGGCGAAAAAACTGCCGGAAGGATTCGGTATCGAATGGACCGGGCTGTCCTACGAAGAGCGTGCCGCCGGCCAGCAGACGCTGCTGCTTTACTCAATCTCCCTGCTCTTCGTTTTCCTGTGCCTTGCCGCCCTGTATGAGAGCTGGAGCGTCCCGCTCGCCGTCATGCTGGTGGTACCGCTTGGCGTCCTGGGCGCGGTTCTGGCGACCTTCATCGCAGGCCTGTCCAACGACGTCTATTTCAAGGTCGGCCTTTTGACGACCGTCGGCCTCACGGCCAAAAACGCGATCCTCATCGTCGAGTTCGCCAAAACCCTCTACGACAACGGTATGCCGCTGAAAGAAGCCGCACTGAGCGCTGCCGGCCAGAGGTTACGCCCCATCGTCATGACCTCAATGGCCTTCATCCTGGGCGTCACACCGCTCGCGTTCTCATCAGGAGCAGGTTCGGCGAGCCAGCAAGCCATCGGTATCGGCGTAATGGGCGGCATGTTGTCCGGAACGGTGCTGGCGATCTTTTTCGTCCCGCTATTCTACATCCTCGTGCAATCCAGATTTAAACGGAAACCCGTTGCCGACCTGACCGCAAACGTAAACGCACAAGATTCGAACCATGAACAATAAACCGCTGATACCGATCTGCCTGGCATTGACTACCCTGACAGGCTGTTCGCTGGCGCCTGGCTACGTGCGCCCGACTCCTCCGGTCAGTGCACAATGGCCAGCCTCGACCGGCACAGACTCCACGGATACTGCGACTCCGGCAACTGGCAAGAAAGCCGATACCGCAGAGATCGGATGGCGGGAGATGTTCCGGTCACCCAGGTTGCAGAGCCTAATCGAAGCGGCCCTGACGAACAACCGCGACCTGAGGATAGCGACACTCAACATCGAAGTCGCCCGCAACACTTACCGCATCCAGCGGGCGGATCTTCTCCCGTCGCTTGACGCCTCCGGAAACTATACCCGGCAACGGCTCTCCGAAAGTACGAGTGGCACCGGCAAGCCGGAAGTAACCTCAACCTATGCTGTCGACATCGGAGCAACAGCATATGAAATGGATCTTTTCGGACGAGTGCGAAACCTCAGCAGCAGCGCCATGAACAAGTACCTTGCCACCGAGGAGGGGCGCAAAGCCGCGAAGACAGCGCTGGTCGCTGAAGTCGCGAATGCCTACCTCACCTGCCTGGCTGACGTCGAACTGTTGCAACTGACCGAGAACACCCTCATTACCCGGCAGAAAGCGCACGACCTCATCAGGCGCAGCTTCGACCTGGGATCAAAGTCGCGCCTGGACGTTGCACAGTCCTCCATGCTGGTCGAAGCCGCCCGTGCAAGCCGCGCGCAATACCAGCGCCAGGTCGAACAGGACAAGAACGCACTAACACTGCTGGTTGGCAAAGAGATCGATCCTGCGCTTCTCGAGCCGGAAAAACTTGCCCAGGTCCAAGTAATGGAAACGCTCCCGGCGGGCATTCCGGCCGTCGTCCTGCTCGAACGACCGGACATCCGCCAGGCAGAGTATGCCCTGAAAGCAGAAAACGCCAACATCGGTGCAGCCCGTGCGGCATTCTTCCCAAGCATCAATCTCACCGGTTCGGCCGGATACGCCAGTACAAGCCTTTCGGACCTCTTCGTGGCAGGTTCGAGCAGCGTTTGGAGTTTCGCCCCGAAGGTGACACTCCCGATCTTCCTGATCGGACGATTGCGCTCCAATCTCAAACTGGCTGAAAACAATCGTGATATCGCCCTCGCGCAATACGAAAAAGCGATTCAGACCGCATTCCGCGAAGTCGCCGATGCCCTGGTAGCAAGAGCTACCTACACCGAACAGCTACAGGCCCAGCGGACGCTGGTAAGGGAAAGCGAACAGGCCGAAACGATCACGAAAGCACGGTATTTACACGGGATCGACAGCCATTTCGCACTCCTCGATGCCGAACGATCACTCTACGAAGCACAACAGAACGAAATACTCGTACATCAGCAGAGCCTTTCAAACCTGATCGGCCTGTACAAGGCCCTCGGCGGAGGCTGGAAGTGAAGCGTTCTTGAGACGGGCCCACTCCATTTTGAAGCTGCTGTTTTTTAGGTTCAGGACAAGAACAGAAGGTTAGATTTACGCATCACGAGGCGGGGAATATGGCCCATAGAGATTTATTTGCACCGTCAAAGATCTGACAAGTTTTGGTTACAACATCGAATCATTGGAATTTGTCGTATAATCATAGTTATGTAAAGCCATAAGATATATCAATATAACGATATCTCGTTGTTTTGGAGCAGGCGCTATGAGGGTAGTATTTGTTCAGGCAAGAGTTACCGTATGTTCCTGTTCATTCTGAAACATTCGGAATCGGGCTTATCGGCTGCGCCTTACAAGCCGTGTTGTAGAGAAGCTTTCATCGATAATTTTTTACAGAGCGGCACAAGTGTTTTGTTTGCATGGCTGACGTTTAATAATAACCGAGACTTGACCGCATCCGCGCTTTTTTCCCGCCTGGAATCGAAACGATTCTCGCTTCTCGTAAACAGAGAATACAAGATCCGGATAAACCTGTTATTTGTTTTTCTCGGTTACTTTCGTTCCGCTGTTTTCTTGCCGGGTTCCGGTCTGGTCGCGCCGGAACTTTGTTGGTATGCCGCATTGTTTCGTTCTTTGTTCGGTAATGGTTTAATGCACGGATATGACGACGACCGGTCGAAGGCAGCTTGTTTTTTTTGCGGCACTCTGGGTTGTTGCGTTCTTCCTTAATTTTTTCTGGGAGTCCCTGCACGGTCTGCTGTTCGTAGATCATCCCGCGATGGAAGCGTCCGGGTATGTGCCTATGATGCTCGAAATGGCAAGCTATGACGCTGTTGCCGTT